>Ga0137397_10001732_pt1 | contig 15206 bp, 21 predicted proteins | sample czorhiz116metaG_FD_106658 | JGI IMG/M metagenome (GOLD analysis project Ga0137397, IMG submission 106658) | Vadose zone soil microbial communities from Angelo Coast Range Reserve, California, USA - czorhiz1.16 metaG | ecosystem: Environmental > Terrestrial > Soil > Vadose zone | place: USA... | reverse complement strand
CGCACGATCTCAGCAAACCGCGGCATCGCAAACCGGCTTCATGTCTTCCCACCAAGCCCACAACCACGTGCAACAAGCCTCGCTTACTCAGAAGGACGTCTGGCTTGGTCAATGTTTCCTGCGACTTCTCGCCACCGTCGCCGAATATTCCGTATCCGCCCGACTGGCGATTAGTGGACACACCCACTTGCGTGCAATCCCCACTCTCGTCTCTCTCATCCCTCTAGGCGTACCCTTGGAGCTTAAAGGTGCCGTGTTCTTCGCACTAGCGGCATTCTGCGAGGCAGGCGCGGGTCCACCCGGAGTCGAGATATGCCGTGCGGTATGGCTGCTCATGGAAAGGCTCGAAGTCATCAATGTACGTGGTGGGGGCGGCATCGCAAAGAAAGGTGTGCAGGCAGAGCTCGAGCTTGTGGAGGAAGCGAGTAGAGTGTACCCCGAAACGATCCCTTTCTTACAGTTGCTGGCGACTCTCATTCATACACCGAAGCAACTGTCGCTCAAAAGCAGGGTCGTAGATGCCGAGCCTATTAACACCATTCCAGAGGGCCTCGGCCAGCCATATCGTCAGGCTGGCATCGATCCATTCGTGGCTTTTGTCATTGACGAGGTCTTCCTGCGCATCACAGGCAGGGAGTTCCAGGAAAATCGTGAACGCTGGCAGATGAATGACTTGTGCCTGACATTCATCGAACGGTGTTTGGCAAGTTACGATGTCGAAATACTCCTCACACTCGCCGAGGAGAACCAGGCTCGAAAGGAAGTCCTGAAATCGTTCACGGCCCACCCGGGATTCGGCATCCTCCAACGCATTTTGACAACTTCTCCCCTCCAGACAAGTTTGTTGGCGTATCTAATCGACGGTGTCCAAGGCTTCGACCAAAATCTTGATGATGACGAACCGCTCTTCAGAAGCACAATTATCAGAATTCTTCGGATCATACATCGGGTGCTCGAGGTGCAAGACGTCTTCCTTGATGTGCTTGTGCCTCTACTCGCCGAGAGTGCCACTGCGGCCCACATCGCCCAACCTCGCTCTTTCTATACCCGGTTGGATCAAGCCTTATCATTTGGATCAAACTATGTCCCAACTATCGCTTCTTATGTCGCTTACCGTTCACACCCTGAAGTGTCTTTGCTGTCGGTGAAGATTCTCAACATCCTCACCAGGTCATCCGCCTTCCCAAGCCTGGCGGTATTGCTCGAACGCAGCCCAGACTCGGACCGGATCATAGTTGGGTACCGTCAGCTCCTAGATGTCGAAACGTTATGCGGGCTTGATACAGCAGAGAATGATGAAGACAAATTTACAGGCGCAGGTGCCATAGAGTCAGAGATCATACCACCCGGCTTGTCGCAAGCAGTTCGAATTGCCGTCCTCGACCTACTTGCACAAAACACGCGACCAGGGACACCTTATCCCAATGCAGCGCATTTTCTTCTCCTTGGGGCTACCAACGTGCAACAGATCCAGGATCCCCATGCTCTCGGGGCACAAAGAACCTCGATTCATGTCATCCTCGACTGGGTAAACATGGGCATTCCTCGTACTCACCGGAACAAAAACGGTGCTGAAGTGTTCACGCATGCCGAACCTCTATTCAGCGTCATGCCTGCTTTGGCGGAACGCTTCTATCGAGTCTTGCACAATTTATGCATGCATCGAAACACGTCAGACTTTACAATGCGCTACCTTCGCACCCGTGAAGACTTCTTCGTTCGCCAATTGGCCGCACTACCCTTCCAGCCCCCGCCCCACCAAGCGCCAAACGTAGAAGTCATGTATTCCGATGGGTCAAGAGTCGCTACCACTGTCGAGTCTTTCACCTCCTTCCTGCGATTACGATCCTTCATATTCAACCTCGTTGCCTTGGACCTTCATATACTCACAAATAGGGGTCACTTCAAGAGCGTCTCGGAACTGTTGGAGCTCATTTACGGAAACGAGCAGCGACAGTTCGACGTTGCGGGCTGGGAGGATGAGATTTTCCAAATTTCTCGTGCAGTCGGCCAGCCAAACTTGCGCGTCATCGAGTACCTGCAGTCCCTCTGTTTTGATTGGGTGGATGCACTTGGTGTCGAGCTCGTCGAACTGCAGTTCCTTGGCCAACTAAATTTTGCGGCATGCGTACTCCTCGATGACAAAGGGTGTGAGGTTGTCGATCAAGCCGCCATATTGTCACTTGTCACCAGGGCAAGGCACGTTCTTCACATGCAAGGCCAAATCGTTACTCCCGTCGACTCAGAGCGCCTCAACGCGGAAACTGCGTATGTCCTGGAGAGCTGTGCAGCCGAGAATCATCAGCGGGAGGTGTTATTTGCCACAGCAACTAGCTTCGAATCGTGGAGGCGGTTGGTGAACGTGACGCTGGTCAAATGTTTCACCCGCTTGCCCCGGGACCGACGGGAAACGATGCTATCCGACCTTCTCCAGGAGCTGCCGCCCATTATCCGCTCGGGAAAAGTGGCTGAGTCTACTGCGGTGCTACTCTCCGAGGTATCGTTGTCGCTCATAACGAAGCTGCGGGAGGACTGGCGTAGCCAACAACTTCTAGGGTCGCACTCGCATTCAGGCTCGCTGTCTTCCGAGCGGTTGCATGGATTGTTGCGAAGTTTCCTGGAATGTGTCCTGGAATATCGAGTAGAACTTGTTCGCGGAAATCTCTACGCAGCGCTCGTCAATTATTTCCATCTCGTGGCCGACGGTCCCTATGACACCATGCATGACAGATCGGCCGCAACACCCCCCGCGCGCTCTGGCGGGCCATCAAGCACGACTTCGTGTGGATGCTTGGCGATTCTCAAGCCAGTGTCAGAGAGATTGGTCGCCACTGTCTCACGTGACGCGACGGATGGGTCCGAAGTATGGAAGACAGTGGCATACGTGCTCCTAGATTGCCTCGTCAATCTTTCGCGAGATGACAAGCACGGCAATATTCTCTCGACACTTGTTCGTCGTGGTTTTCTCGGCGTTTTTGTACAGGACATCAAGGACTCTGATCGTCGACTGCAGTCCGTTCTCAAACCAGAGCCAGGTACACCGTCGCGCATTAACCTGCCATCGACAGTGGCTGATATTTGATCGTTTTTAGATGATCTCAATGCCCTATATGTCTACGAGGCAAAGATGTCGCTTTTCATTCGCATTGCCCAAACTCGTCAAGGCTCTGAGCGATTGATAGAGACAAGAGTGCTTCCCATCCTAGCGGACTGTGATTTTCTGGACACGCTCCCCGAAGTCGACCAGTCGTTCATTGGTGTGCCACCTCCTTGTCTCCTGCGTTTCTCTTCGTTGATACGCTGGCTAGACTATGATCATTTCCTCCCTTCTGCCATTCAACGTTATCACCAGCTCTTAACGCCAGCGTTGCAACTGATAGATACGATTTTGGCAACTTTGGGGTCAGGACATTCGTTCGCAGTTAATCAGGTGCCATATAATGTTTCTTTGTTATATGGATTAACACGCTGACATCGCGTAGGCTCTGGAGTTTCTGTCTAGCCACCGTGACACGGTCATCATGATATTGAGAAACGATGCAGACGAAATCTCTCTGTCAGTCCTTGACGAGATCCACCTTCTCGTTTATCTGTGTTCCGCGGTATTCCCTTCGGTTCCCAAGTCCGAACTTGTGGGTGAACCTATCTCTGACATGTGTCATTCTGTTTACACCGTTCACAGGCCTCTGGGAACGGCGGATATGGAGGCGTGCACGCAGCAATTTTAAGTTTGGCAGCACGGTGTATCGGAACGAATTACTGGTCACATAAAGTTCGCCCGCAGACCGAGTCCGAGAAATTGAATGCAAACTCGAAGGCACCAGGTTTGGGTTTTCGTGCCCATCACTCGGATGGTACTAATGCGATCTCAACGTCCGCTAGGTCATGGCGGCGCCTCTAGTTTCGATTTGATCCTTCAACGAAGAGAGCTGTCGCTTCGCAAGGCGCTAATCGCGTACCTTGGGACCGCAAGCGAATTTACGGGTGCGTTTATTCGACGGATCTGAAACATTGCATTGCTTACGTCACAAAGTAGAGCCGGAAATCACAATCGTTTTGTCACCCGTAATAACGATTCCACGACACGAAGATAAGGCAACTCGCTTCATTGGTGAGAAATTTGCAATGGTTATACTCCTTGGGGTGTTATTGCGTTCCTCATACGTCTTGCAGCCACCGTCCCCACGGTCGGTGACGCGATCGAGGCGCTGACAGACTTTTGCGACGAGCTAATGGAGACGCTGAAACAAATAACTGTTCTCAGCGCGGAACTGGATGCTCGGGATCATGTCCAAGTTGACGATATTCGTCGGGTCGGTCACACTATAACGCCCCGATTGAGTCGCCAAACACTCACAGTTTTACCTCCAGATCGTTCCCCTACAGGACATCGAGTCCCTGGGTGACCTTGACATCGGACAAAAGCGCGCCTTATTATGCCGTGAGCTCGAACACGCTCTCGGTCGCGCGCGAAATTTGGCAAGCATTCTTCTGTGTGAGCCCGCAATTTTTCCGTTAACTGGCCGTAACTGAGTCATAAGCGCGCCTAGCGTCGCTTGAAATGGTGCTCTTGCTCCTTTGGCGGCACATAGCATACTATAGCGAATCACTGCATGTCAATAACCCCAACATGAAAATATCAACGGCAGCGGTTCTGAGGTCGGTTCCACAGCCCAGTGATGGCGCCGTTTTTCGCGAGGATGCAGCGAAACGGCTCTCACACGTCCTCACTCGGCTAGTCCAGCTCAATCTTGTAAGTCTCGACCTTTCTAGAACAGGCCATCACATAACTGGTGAACAGGATAACAAATGGCGTGAGAGCCAGGCATACATCGAGATCATGTCACGAAGAATTCGCGAAATCGTTGGCTTGCAGGTGGGGGACGAGGAGGTGAATGGTATCACTGTATAATATAGTCGCAACGATTACAATGACAGAAATGAGATATGGATGCTAGCTCATTATCAATCGAGTTAGAAGGGAAGTAGGGTTCCGACGCCGCGGAGCGCCATCTGACCGCCGAAGCGTAGTGTTTGCGTGCCTCCAGGGAAATAGGCAAGGACATATGAAAGAAGAGCAATGACCTGGACCACTGCGCCCATCAATGATCCGAAGTATGAGTGTGGCTGCGCAATGCTGTGTTAGCATGTAATCACGGGGAGGATGATCGAGCATGGCGCACCCCCAATGCGAAATACAATGTCAACCCAAGACTAGACAGGTAGGCAACAGAGAACGGCAGGCGCTCTTTCGATAGTAGATGTTTTATGTGATTTACGGGTCCGATCAGAACGGAGAAGCTATGTGGGGAAATACATCAGCAGATTCGCCCTGATTCAGTCGCGCTTGGTCCTTACCCAAACATAACTAAGAGGCTGCCGAGGCTAGGAGGGAACGTCAACCGTGAAGGATGCAGAATCACCGTGTACACGTACCTGAACGCGAGCGCAAACTTTGCCGGACGAACGGCGAGAAACGGGAGTGTAAGGAAGGCAACTCCAAAGCAAACTGCGGCTCCTACGAGGCACCCTACAAAACCCAGAAATCTACGACAGACGGTTGATAAGGCAAGGCACCGGTGGCGGGCGGATGGGGTGACAGAGAGATTGGGAACGCGCAAGCCTCACCTTTCCCAGCGTGAAAGCGCAAAGTATGCCTCCTCTTCGTTCGTTGTTTCGCTGGACCGTAACGGGACGTATGCACCCCCAATCGCATTGTAAAAACGAGAGAAGGGGTTACGGGAATTTCCGGCGCCCGAAGCTTGTGAATCATCTGTGACTCCTCGCGCCCAGCGAAATTGAGAAAGATTACTGCGAAAGTTGCTTTCAGCCGCTGAGGATGCCATTGTAATCCGAGGTGAGGTGGTCGTACTTGAGGATGTCGTCGCACGCGCAGCCGTAAGCTGTAGATGCACGTGACCGGAGAACACTCCGTTTACGCCATACACACCATACACCACATCCTCATCCACGCCGCATGTTTGGTAGGCCAAAACTATGGAACATGTAGGAGATGAAATATGGGGAGAGTTGAATAGGACAGAGTGGCGCGGCTTGGGCCTCACGGATCCTATCAAGAAGGTCGAGGTACGTGGTCGTAAGACGTACGCAGTGCGTTGCGTTTAGAGGTCGCAGGACAAATGGTTACTGCTCCCAGCCTTTTTGAAAGTCAAAGGCCTTGTCAAGCAGCACATTGACTCCTTCAATTACTTTGTCGATGTGGACATCAAGAACATCTTGAAAGCAAATAACAAAGTCACGTCTGACGTCGATCCCCGCTTCTGGTTGAAGTATACCGACATTCATGTTGGATTCCCGGATCGTACGGACGCAGATGCGATCGACAAAAGCGTTACGCCGCACGAGTGCCGTTTACGCGACACGACGTATGGCGCGCCCATCCTTGTTACAATACAGTATACGCGAGGGAAAAACGTCGTTCGGAGGTCAAATGTGAACATCGGCCGTCTCCCTATCATGCTCCGGAGCAACAAGTGTGTCCTCACGGGTCGCACCGAGGCTCAGCTAGCTCACATGAGCGAATGTCCGCTCGACCCTGGTGGGTACTTTGTCGTCAAAGGCACGGAAAAGGTAATCCTTGTTCAGGAGCAGCTGAGCAAGAATCGCATCATTGTCGAGACGGATCCCGTCAAGGGCGTCGTTCAAGCTTCATGCACTTCGTACGTTGCTTGATCCATCTTAGTTTTCTTTTCCTGATACGGTGTATAGCTCCACTCACGGCGGCCTCAAGTCGAAGACTTACATCGCAACCAAGAAGGGAAGGATTTACCTCCGACATAACTCAATACATGAGGATGTGCCTATCGCTGTTGCCCTCAAGGCACTTGGCATACAGTCTGACAAGGAGATCCTTCTTCTTACCGCAGGCGATTCCGAAGCGTATGTCAACGCTTTCGCGCCAAACCTGGAAGATGCAGCCCGGTTGGGGATCTTCACACGTCACCAGGCACTAGAGTGGATTGGCACCCGTGTAAAGGTCAACCGCCGTGTCGTTGGGCCACGCAGGCCCGCTTGGGAGGAGGCTCTGGAAGCTCTAGCAACTATCGTCCTCGCCCATGTACCAGTGACGGGGATGGATTTCAGGTCGAAAGCCATCTTTGTCGCTACCATGACGCGCCGCGTTCTCATGGCTATGAACGATGAGAAGATGGTTGACGATCGCGACTACGTTGGCAATAAGAGACTGGAACTGTGAGTGACGCGATGTGTTATCTAAAATGGTTTGAAACTCTTCGTAGGGCAGGGCAACTTCTGGCTTTATTGTTCGAAGACCTCTTCAAGACCTTCAACACCAACCTCAAGTCGTCAATCGATAAAGTCCTCAAGAAGCCCTCGCGGACCAATGAATTTGATGCCTGGAACACGATGCAGTTCCAGGGTGATCATATTACCGCCGGTTTCGTACGCGCAATCTCAACGGGCAACTGGTCGCTGAAACGGTTTCGAATGGAGCGTGCAGGTGTCACTCACGTCCTTTCACGCCTCAGTTTTATCTCGGCATTGGGCATGATGACGCGAATATCCTCCCAGTTCGAGAAGACACGCAAAGTCAGTGGCCCGCGAGCGTTGCAGCCCAGCCAATGGGGGATGTTGTGTCCTAGTGACACACCAGAAGGAGAAGCCTGTGGACTGGTCAAAAACTTAGCACTCATGACCCACATCACCACTGATGTAGAGGAAGAACCAATCATCAAGATCGCGTTCATGCTTGGCGTAGAAGGTGAGCAACTCCTTTTCCAGCGTCGATCCACCATTTCAGAGCTGAAGTCAATCAGACATCTGTCAGGCAACAGGGACGGAAATGTATGCTCCCGGTACTTTCGTGGTACAAGTCAATGGGACAATTATCGGCCTAACCCGGTTTCCCACTCGCTTTGTGCATAACTTTCGTCGGCTGCGACGAGCGGGGAGGGTTAGCGCGTTTGTCAGCATCTATATTAACCACCACCATCGGACAGTGAATATCGCCAGTGATGGTGGTCGGATTTGCCGTCCCATGATTATAGTGGATGGCGGCAAATCATCTGTCACGGAACATCACACCGAGGTGCGATTCCAGCTATCACGAATAGTTGACGCTTTGACCATCATTGCTAGCTCCTCAAACAAGACGCGTTAGAATTCGACGATTTTCTACGAAAGGGCCTAGTCGAGTATCTGGACGTCAATGAAGAAAATGATTCTTACATTGCACTCTATGAGCCAGGTATTGTCCCAACCACAACGCATCTAGAGATCGAACCTTTCACACTGCTTGGTGCGGTGGCTGGTCTCATTCCGTACCCACACCATAATCAGTCACCCCGCAATACATATCAATGTGCTATGGGAAAACAGGCCATTGGCGCTATTGGATACAACCAGTTCAACCGAATCGATACGTTGCTATATCTCTCAGTCTACCCACAACAGCCTATGGTCAAGACGAAGACGATTGAATTAATAGGCTATGACAGACTTCCAGCAGGACAGAATGCCACTGTTGCGGTTATGAGTTATTCCGGTTATGATATAGAAGATGCATTGATTCTCAACAAGGTGCATCACATGAAAATTATTTCACACACACCCTTATCTTTTATTGTTTAGGCCAGTTTAGATCGTGGGTACGGACGTTGCCAAGTCCTTCGCAAGAACACGACGCTCATCAGAAAATATCCTAATGGAACGTGGGTCACGTTCACATGACCGTTTGGAAATTCCTTGATAATTGTTTTCAGCTATGACCGTCTTGCGGATGCGCCGCTGGACGAGAACGGTCAGGTCCAGAAGAAGTACGACATTATTCAACTTGACGGTCTTGCGGGGGTCGGCGAGCGAATAGACCCAGGCGACGTTTATGTCAATAAGCAGACACCCTCAAACGCCAATGACAACTCGTTTTCAGGGCCAGCCGCTTCGGCACCGTACAAGAATGCCCCTATGACGTATAAAGCACCTGTCGCTGGTCATATCGACAAGGTCATGATATCCGACACTGACAACGATCAAACGCTTATCAAGGTTTTGGTGCGCCAGACAAGAAGACCCGAGCTAGGTGACAAATTCTCCTCGAGACATGGTCAGAAAGGTGTCTGCGGATTGATTGTGAATCAAGAAGATATGCCTTTCAACGATCAAGGCATCGTGCCTGGTGAGCTCCATCCTCGTGGTGTAGACAGTGATGTGATACCACCGCCGCCAGACACTATCATGAATCCACATGGTTTCCCCTCAAGAATGACAGTGGGAAAGATGATTGAACTCCTTGCCGGAAAGGTTTGTCTCCCCTTCTGTCCTTTCGTACAATGGCTATTGGGGACACACATTCATATTTTGCTAGGCTGGTGTACTCGCAGGCAAATTCCAATACGGCACCGCCTTTGGAGGGTCCAAGGTCAGCCCATCATTATCGATGGCGGCTTTGCAAAATCAATCATGCATGGGCTTTCCAGGTCGAAGATATGTCGAGCATCCTGATCGAGCATGGGTTTAGCTACGCCGGAAAGGACATGCTTACCAGTGGTATTACCGGAGAACCACTAGAGGCGTACGTTTACTTTGGGCCAATCTACTACCAAGTAAGTTTAGTCCACCCATCGTGTCACAAGAATCGGACTCATCGCTTGACCTCTTTGACTAGAAACTTAGTATGTTGTTGTTATGTCAATTCCTTTCCTCCTTGCTAAACGTTATTCGAGAACACATGGTGATGGACAAGATGCATGCTCGGGCAAGGTACATGGTTTTGGACAAATAATCCGGTTTCCCCGGTGTTGTCGATCGTCCTGTAGCTGACTGTTCGTGTTTAGGGGACCACGCGCGACGCTAACACGACAACCCACAGAAGGCCGTTCCCGTGAAGGTGGTTTACGTCTTGGCGAGATGGAACGCGACTGTCTCATCGGTTATGGCGCAACCCAGCTTCTGCTTGAACGTTTGATGATCTCTTCTGATAAATTCGAGGTAAATGCATGTCAGACCTGCGGCCTCCTGGGATACAGGGGTTGGTGTGCATACTGCAAAAGCTCCAAGCATGTGGCTCAGCTTACCGTTCCTTACGCGGCAAAACTGCTTTTCCAAGAGGTACGAGTTAGGTTAGTCGCCCCAGAACATCACTGATCGACGCCATTCCTTTCTCGTGCATTTTATATGTACAAATATAGCTTATGGCGATGAATGTCGTTCCTCGTTTGATCCTTGACGACGCTTGAAAGCGAGTAAGATTTTACCGGCGGTACTGTAGTTTACACGTGGCCGGCACAGATGATCTTGCAGACCTCGGCTGCGGACTTTCCGGTGATATGGGAACGTGCTTCTCGTATCCCCGAAAATTCTTACTCATCGAAATCTCCACAAGTTATCATTTTCATTTTCGGGGACCACATTGATATGCTAGCGCCCAGTGCCTCTCCACGACCCTAACTTGTACAAAAATGAAAAAGGTTCCTACCTATAATACGCTAGGTGCACGGAAAGCTTTTGCAATTTTGGACAGTTCCTGGACTCTGTAAACCTTACGGGGTATGAGCGCCCCTAGTTCATATTTATGAACCTGGGGGAGACGAAAGACAATGTTTAGTGTACAACCAGACCACTAGCAACTCACGGTCAGCCTTGGCAGTCACCCAGTTTGCTTTTTCGAACCAGAGGTGATGAGTTGCAATGCAGGGACGTAGAACATTCTCTCGCGCCGCAATGGAACCAAGGGCACGGTCGATGGCCATCAGGGTCTCGGCCTTGGAAGGGTTGCTCGAGACTGCAGCCTATGGACTCGCCGTTGCGGCGCATTTTTATTTATCAAAGATAACAGTCAGCTGCACAGCCATGCGGAACATGTTCGCATAGTCGCCTGACCACCCACCAGACCAACTGTACAGTGATTATTTTCCGAGTTGTATATTTCTTTTTGTTTTTTTTTCTCCATGTGCGATTAAAATCGGACTTTCGAGCCGGACCGATTGGGCCGCACTCAACGCTGGCTGCCCGGCCCGCCAAAGTTACCACACACCACGCGACTATCGTATCTCTTCTCAGTACTTCAAGTTGTTCTGGCTACTGGCCCTACCCTACAATGGCATCCCGTGCATCTGGTAACTCTACCGCACTAAGGCGGCTCATGACAGAGTATAAGCAGCTTACCTCTGGAGGTTCGTCTGCCTGTGTTGTGCCGGCCCTTCGCTCGTCTCACTGATGTCCCCTTCTTCCCACTTCCCCACATTTCTACAGGTGCCCCTGACGGCATGTTCACGGCCGGTGAGGGGTCAAAATTTCCATGGACTATTCTCCGCCATCGCATGTATGTTCATGACCTCCCCTTTGATTCACGCTCGCATCTAGGGCCGATCTTCGAGTCCGACTTCTTCAACTGGGAAGCCCTCATTTGCGGCCCAAAGGATACTCCCTTTGTAAGGGTCCTGTTTCTATTCTTTCTCCATTCTTTTGTCTTTGTTGAAATCACTAATCTCTCCACCACCCCCTTATCTCAGGAAGGCGGCGTGTTTTCCGCTAAATTGACATTTGTACGTGGAGCTTTTCGACCCTGATACGCCGCCGCCCCTGCGCTTCCCCCTCCCCCAACCTGATCACGCTCTCGATATCGTCCCTCTGCAGCCACCGGACTACCCACTATCCCCTTTCAAGATGAAGTTTGACCCACCCTTGTATCACCCAAATAGTAATGCATTCCTTCACCTCTTCCCATTGGCTCGCGGCGCTAATGTCCGTCCGTCCATCCGTCCGTCCGCCTACCTGTTTGTCTGTCTGTTGTCCATCCACCCGTCCGCCCGTCCATCTGCGCAGTCTACCCGGATGGCAATGTCTGCATCTCCATCCTGCATAATCCTGGAGACGATCCCATGATGTACGAGCAAGCTTCGGAACGCTGGAGCCCCGTTCAGAGCGTCGAGAAGGTGCTCCTGAGCGTAATTTCGATGCTCGCAGGCACGTTACGTTTCTACTTCCCCAAGGGCGGATAGAGCGCCCTCGCGCCTCCCACGACTTGCGCTGACTCGGCTGACCGCCACCAAACCCCGACAGAACCAAACCTCGAGAGCGGTGCGAACATTGACTGCTGCAAGCTCTACAGGGACAATCCTGCGGTTTGTCGGTCTCCCCTTTTGATGGTTTCGTGCCCTCTTTTACGCGGCTTGGTACTTACAGATCTTTTTCTCACAGGAATATGAACGCATCGTTCGAGAATCTATCAAGGAGCAGCTAGGATTATAAAAAGATAACAATGAAACAAAAAAAAACCAATAATAAAGCGCGCCGCTGTTCCTTGCAGTGTTCTTCGATGTGATAGTGTACGGTACTCTTTTGGGCGTGCCCAAACTTTGGCCGCGTTATTGCCGTAGCTTTTTACCATTTCTTTGCGCGAATATTTTTTTTGAGTTTGTTTGACTGTATTGCAGACGCCGCCACGTACGATTTGACTGTACAGTAGTGTTATTAGAAAGTCAGATTTGATTTCCATGTTGTGCTCTTTCAGATGGCTTTATAAGGTCAAGCGTGTCGACTCGACTGAACTCGTCCAATCAATTGATATTTTTCCATGGCGTCGCAAAAGATATTCGTAATGTTGCGCCCTGCCCAGCTGGCCGATTTGACCGTATAGTGCTATTCCATCTTGTGCTCTTTCAGATGGCTTGATAAGGTCAAGCGTGTCGACTGAACACGTCCAATCAATTGGTATTTTCATGGCATCGCAAAAGATATTCGCAATTGTTGCGCCCTCAGGCTACGCAGCTGGCCGAGGATGATATTGCCAATCCTTGGGCCAGACGCGCCTCCACCTGGGAAGGGCGTCAACAAGGGGTCAACGTAATAACAAGTTGGAGGGCTTAACTGAGTGAGCTAATTAGGGGGTACATCACTAAAACTAAAAACTCGCAACCCTAGGGGGTTGCCTACTGTACGCGTGACCAACATCGGGCACATTACTATTTCCCATCCGTAACCTTCCACCTGTGGCTCCGCACACGCACGCCTGCGCGCCTATGGACGTGCTTTGAAGACGCGCTCACCGAAGCGCGCGTCTGTTGCGCCGAATACGTGCCGTGATATATACTCGCTGCGGAAAACGCCTTTGGGGTCGACATGGTTCAACAATTGCCGAAATGATTCGAATCGCGGATAAAGCAACGAAAGAGAGTCGGGTCTCAGGCCGTGTGCCTTTGCCCAATGCGGGCGTCCTCGATAACGCATCATTATGCCCTCGAAGCGCTCGAACAGCGCGCGATACGGGACGTTGAAGCCGTAAGGCCTAACGATAATTTATGTCATGACGTCGTCTTTATGTGAGGGGGGGCGCACTGAGGAACGAGAGAAACGTGACGTACTTGTACTGCACAATCCCGATCCAGCATGTTTTTTGACCATAGCTGGGACTCAGCCAGATATCGTCGGCGTCAGAGAATCGGATTTCGAGGCAGCAATGCGGTCGTAGACCATCCGGATGCGTGAACTCTGAATCGAACCAGTCGCGTAATTCGCGTATGCAGGAGGGTGCCCACGAATACGGCACCGCCCATTCAATGGTATATTGTTGATACTATCGTATCGGGTTGGCGCCGCGTCAGCCATGCGCAACCAGGAAATAAGAGGGGGTGGCGCGGACCTTGCAGTCTATATTGAACACGTTTAGGCTGTCATCAACGGATGCTGTCTTATCTTTGACGAGCCACGAAGAAAAACGCCCGATCCAAACGTTGAGAGATGGAAAATAGATTCCGAGGAACAGGAGCAGTTGGATTACGTGATATCCGATTAGTGAGTGCCAGAGCCAACTTCTATGTGGGCGCTTGGGCTGTGTTGTGTTGTACGCGATTAGAAGATCTCATCGGAATGAAGTGAAGATTTCCTACTTCATGGGTCTTTTCCATTGCGCTCACGCGGACCTCCTCTGTTTGCGGCCACCACCAGAGGCGCACAAACTCGGCCGAGCGAGCGATATGGTCAAAGTTGTGGATGACGTCATTGAATTTGTACGTCTCCTGTACTTCTTGTAGACGGAACGCAGGGGTGACTGCCATGCGTACGTCGAGGATGATGCCGGTGCTGCCAAGGCCGCAGAGCGTGGCAAAGAAGAGGTCCGGCTGGTCATCTCTGGAGCAGGTGACCTTGGTCCCGTTGGCCAGGAGCAAACGCAAGGCTTGCACATGGGTCGAGAGAACGCGGTGGTCGACGCCCGTCCCGTGCGTAGCTGTGGTCAGCATACCGGCGAGGGTCTGCTCGGAGATTGAACCAAGATTGATCATTGCGAGGCCGCGGGCTTCCAGGGCCGCATGTAGGTTCCGAAGTGTGATGCCGCCCTGAGCATGAACGAAACACTTTTCGAAATTGACCTATCGAGAGAAGAGAAACGAAGATTAGTGTATCGTGCCTGGAGATAGATAAATCCAGTGGCGGCGTAGGGGGAAAAGGAACATAAAAAGGCCATCTCCGGGATCCAAGAACCAATCGGGATAAGTGTCGGGGCGATAAATATACTCCAATAAGATAGGCTAATTCAGCGATAACAACGTACCTCAATGATCTTGTTGAGTCGATTCATCTGAATCATGAGCCCTGACGTGCAGGCCAGATCACTTGGCGAGTGACCGATCCCAACGGCGCGTACTGTCTGCTTTTCGCGATGTGCGAGTTCCAAGATGAGTTCTAGCTGATGTTCTGTCTCCGGCCGGAAGACAGACGATGGTCTGCACCTGAATGTGCGACCCCAGTTCTGGAACACCGCGTCGGACGACGATCGGTCGACGGTGACGGGTCGCAGAAGACGATAAAGTTCATCGAGAGAGATGTCGGAGGGGGGGAGTGAGATGGCTTGCATGGGGAAGCTGAGAGGTGAGGATGCCCCGTCGGAGCGTCGAGAGAGCGGGAGGCTTTATAGGAATTTTTTTTGCCTGAGCTGAAGGGGAGGGGCATGGACGCGTGCACTCATTAACCGGATGGGGCGGGCCCGATCAATTCCGGCAATCTGCAGGAGGTGCGCCAAGGAGATGGGGGGGAAACATACCGGTAAGTGCCTAGTGACTAGTTGTGTGTGTGGGTCAGCGGCGGGACCAACTGGATGAGATCTCAGTCAGGGCCCCATGTGCACCGCTCCGCTCGGGTTACCCCGGACCAGCTGAGCAACTGAGTGAAAAGAGAGCGGATCCAGGTTTATGGCCCGTCAGTGATTGGCCGGGAGGAGGGGGGGTTGTGGT
>Ga0137397_10001729_pt1 | contig 15213 bp, 19 predicted proteins | sample czorhiz116metaG_FD_106658 | JGI IMG/M metagenome (GOLD analysis project Ga0137397, IMG submission 106658) | Vadose zone soil microbial communities from Angelo Coast Range Reserve, California, USA - czorhiz1.16 metaG | ecosystem: Environmental > Terrestrial > Soil > Vadose zone | place: USA... | reverse complement strand
CTCCCAAATGGCATTGTCTTACGTTACTTGGGCCGTCTATGCGCTCGCGCCAAATCAAGGGCGGGCGTTGGACGTTGCCGCATAAAAGAAGATCATCTCAGACCTGGGTGTAGAGCATCATTAAGTCAAGGTCTGTATTATGCTACGTCTAGAATAACAGTGGTGCATGAATTGATTCATGGTAGGTGCGAAGTCTAGTGAGTGCTTCTCTAATTCCTCTAGCTGGCTGCGTCCCGAATCCTTATGCAAAAATCCAGCTTTTCCATAACTCAGTTCCAGAGGTGCAACTGCTCTTCTATGGCATCCACGTATCGCCCCCCCTTCATTGGATACTTCTCCAAGAGCTGCGAAATCTCTTCGAGGTCTTCAGTTGTAACCTCCACATTCCCAGCTTGCCGGTTCTCCAACGTGCGGTTTACGTTTCTACCGTGCACGGGTCATGACTCGTGATTCACGAAACGGGATAGTGGTGAACTCACGAGGATCCAGGAAGTGGGATGACATGGTAACCAAGTGCGCCCACCCAAGCGATGCACAGTTGGGGGATTGTGATACTCTTACGACTCGCTATCGTTGATAGGCCGTCCACGAGTTGGAGGTTCTGTCCGATGTTCTGGGACCAATGGCTATGTCAACAAGGATGCCGGGGCGGGAAGCTTGAAGAACACTTACATCATCCTGGAAACGGCTGAACGCGCGCCTGAAGTCGCCTTCTTCAAAGTCTGTTCGGCTCTTGAATTGGCCGGTGAGTAACCCACGGCCAAGTGGGCTATTTGTTTGGGGTCAGAATGAGGTGATTACCAAGAGAAAAGTGCGTACGAATATCCAATGTTGGTGATGCCAAGTTCCTTGCACGTGGCAATTACTAAACCAAGACGTGATTGAGCTTCACTGCATTGAAACGGAGAGGTATAAAGCGCCACCTACCATCTTTCGTCTGCTGCTCGTAGGCTTGAACGCTGATTTCGATCTCGACAGCCGCGACAGACATGACCTAATTCATTGTATATGCACTCACTACGCATACTATCGGGGTTAGTCGAGAAAGCACCGAACCTTGTGCGCACGGCGGATGGTCTTTGCACCAACTTCAGACAGACCGATATAGTCGAACTTTCCTTCCTTGAGCATCTCGTTGAGCACCTCTGCATAATGCTCGATCTCGTAGTTTGGATCGCGTCTCGACGGCTGGAACAAGTCGAGTCTCTTTTTTCCACGCAGGACTTTGTTGATGTCATCAACGCTCCTGCGTAGGTTCTTTCTGCTCCCGTCTGCTGCCAGCTGGCCAGGGACTAGGCCGCCTTTGACAGAGAGGAAGGCGCGGTCTGCATACTTTGGGTACTTCTCGAAGAAGCGAGAGACGAGCTCGAGATTGGCTGTGCCCAAATCTTGACCATAGAACTCGCCTGACGTGATGTGCGTGAATTCGAGCGACTGACGATATCACACCAGAGCCCACTTACCGCTGTTGATAAACATCTTCACACCCGGTGGCAGGGAATCAATGCCTGCCTTGATTGCCGCGAAGGCCTGTTCATCCGGGATAGGAGTTGGCCTCCAGGTCATCATCATGAGACCGTGCTATGAATGGACGAAGGCTGTGAGTAGATATGGAGGAGATCAAGAATATGGACAGCTTACTCCAACTTTTGCGACGACGACGTCACCGATTTTAGCTGTTGTGTATATCATGATGTTGTTATCGAGTTTGCAAGTGCTGCCCGTTTAACGGTGAAGAACGGGCCAATATATAGAGACTCAAGCTCCTTTGGAAACGGAGGTGCATAAGCGGATCGGGGTGGTATGGGTACGGAGGAGGAACAGGAGGACGAGAGGAGAACGTTATCGCTGTGGGTCGAAATACTATCTGAATCTGAATCTACGACCCTGTATGTATTTTAGATAAACCTCCTGACTCGTCGTCCGCCCGTGTCCAGCGGTGCCCGGACTATCATATTTGGAAATTAAAGAATGCCGGCAGTATATGACGCGACGCGTTATTTATGTGTATTTGTTCCTCTCCAAGAAGTCAAGCTCGCCAAGGGTTGATCTCGCGTTCATCTCCGTCTCCTCATAGCTTTGGAGCTCGACGTTGGGTCCCACGCCCGTATGCACGAAGGACCACTGATAGAACCACTGGTCTGACCGGATAACCGCTATTTATCTCCTTGTCCTTGTAAAGTCCTGTTGTAACACCAACTATCTTTCTCATTGTTGCCATGGCTGCCTCTTCACGACATCTCTCACTCTCACCAAGTCCGGCACCCTCTCCGACAGCAACATCATTTAATATCTGGACTCCCCTCGACTATCTACCTGCTCAACTCGCCAATGCACGAAAGAGACCATCCCACACCCAGCTCCAACGACTACAAGCGGCTTTCGATGCATCGCCTTACATCACCAAAGAAGAGCGCAGCACTCTCGCCTATGAAATTGGATTGTATGTGGTTTCCTCCATTGCACCTTACTCCATCAAACCTTACGGATTCAGGGATGTCAAATTCATCACCGTGTGGTTTCAGAACAGACGCCAGTCCGACAAGCGCAAGGCATGGACCAAAAGAGACCGCGCGAAGAAAAAGGAAAACTCCTGTCAATACGTCGATGCCGTGCTCTTGAAGCCTGCCATCTCTCTCGATCGAATTGCGTCTCGCATGGAGGGCGTGCAGTGGCCTGAACGCGTTGACAAACCCCGTCCTGTGTTCTCCCCTCAGAAGCCAAGAAACGTCGAGGAACCACAAACACCGTCGCACTCGAAGTCAAACATGCTCTGGGCACACATGCCATCTTCGCCCCCAGAAGCCCCTTCTTCTCCATCCACGGAGTTGCTGAATGTTCCCTGCCTCGTCAAATCAGGGAAATCGCTCGAATGGGCTTGCGCCAAAGCAAGGGTGGGCGGCAAGCACCGTCTTAGAATGGATAAACACCGACTCGGACCGGTCAGGCAACATACTCATGCCCTTCGCGAAGCCCTAGTTACAGTCGAAAAAGAGTTCGAGGTTCAGACCGATGACGAGAACCAGGACGCGCAAACATCAACCCCGTCATCAAGTCAAGGTCAACATGACGCCGCTCTTAGAACAACAGCGGAGCCAGAGGCCCTGCCAAATTCGCTAGATGGCAAGTCTACAGAGGACGTCGAGGCCGCTATGGTGCTTCTCCAGTTCCTGCAAAGGTGATGACATCTGGGGACCCGTCATCCGTTCTTGGTTCAATCTGTCTACGGGGTTTTACGTTACTCACGAAAATGCATCTTTATTTGCCTCGATTTCTTGTATTCCTCTTCCTCTAACGATCTGGCCGACTGTCGGTACTACTGCGTGTATCACATGGATGTTGTAGGTGGAGAATAATCAAGCAATTGGGCATCACAGCGGGGCATCCACCCCGACAGCTTCACGCGACGCCCATTTGGAAACAACGATACTCGGCATGGCCCGGAGGCGTCATCCCCTTCGACCTCATATGGTCTCACACTTCGTCATACCCGATGACACACTACCCAAGCACACAAGCCTCAATTTCTCGTAACCGTACCTGCCGCAGTCGCTGACGATGCTGCCAAAGTGTGTTCGGCATGCCGTCTGGTTCGGATTCCATTATTTTGGTCGTCTTCTGCTTCCCCATTTGTTTTCGTGGATCGGAACTACTTTGAGCCTGTTCAGCTCTTGTCATAAAGATTATCCAGCTCATGGACTTCTCTCTGATCTACCCAGAAAAAGTGAGAGAGAAGTTCAAATGCGTCGGCCAGACAGGGCTATTGTCAGTACAGAACCATTTGAGGCTGTTTTGATGTGTCGACTTGAAGCTTTCTCGGGGATACTTTTCTTGCGTGCGATTCCAGAACGAATCCATTAGATTCTTGGCAGCCAAAGCTTAGTAAGCCAGAAAGTAACCCAACTTTGGCGCATCCGAGTCTCTGTTTCTTTGATCACACAATCTCACGCGACACCTCCCATCCAGTCCATTTATTCTCGAGTAGAAACACACACTAGGATGCGTCCTCCTACGCGCTCCACTCGTTCAGTTCGTACACATCCAAACAAGACCACCACTAGCGCCCGACGTCTCGCGTCATCAGAAACTAGTAATACCACCACGCCCCCGCCAAAGCCCAGGCCTCAGCGCGCTTCCTCCTCCGCCGATGCGAAAGTGGACCCTGATACGTCTCCCGGACCCGGCTCTGCCCCTGCTGCTCCTGCGCCACCTGCGCCACCGCCACCAGGCCCAGTCATCACCTGTTTCCCCGTATTCCCGCCACCAGCCGTCAACGTGGCCACGTTCGTCTTTGAAAATCATCATCGTCCTCCTCCTTCTCGTCCCGAAACACCCCTCGTCGTTGATCCGCACAACGCGGGTTCGGCCTCGCCTCTCCCGATCGTGTCGGGAAACTTGAAGCCACCGCGTCCGCGTCACCGCATGTCGAGCTCGAAGCTCGAGACGCTCGACGCGTTCTTCCGTCGCAACACGCACCCGTCGCGCAGGGAGAAAGAGGCGATCTGTAAGGATCTCGACGTGTGAGCATTACTCATTCTTTCCTTTTTCTTTTCTTTTTATATATATATATCTCTCTTCTCTCGATCGACGAGCTGGACTTGACACTGAACTGGCGGGATGGGGGTGGGGGTTGGTGTTATGCAGGGACATCAAGACTGTCACGATATGGTTCCAGAACAAGCGCCAGACATTGGCTCGATCGAGGAAGCTGCTTCAGTCTGAGGATGCCAATACTTCTACCACTGCCGTGGACATGCTCGCGTCTGTATCGGCAAAGATGTCTCCCCTTGCTCCTCCTGCTGTTCCTCCTGCTGATGTAAAGCCCCCTGCGTCTTCGACCTCCGCTACTACCGCCAATGTCCAACTAGGCTCTGACATCGGAAGGCCACGTTCTGACGAGTGCCCGTCGGCTCTCGATCGATCTGTACCTCGTCTTCAGCGCACCATGTCCCTGCCTCTCGCTTCATCGCGCCCACCCCTCGGGTTCTCCGCCGTGGCACACGAATTTAACGTCTTCGACGAGTCGGTCCGGGCCCAGCCGTCCTCCACTACCTGTGTTTCCTCCCCATCTCCAGACCTTCGCGAGCCCCGCCGAGGACACGATTGGCCAATTCATCCTGAGGATCTCTGGAAGCACATCCCCTCGTCACCTGCTCTGCCTGTGCTGTCCTCGCCAGATGTCAGTCCTGATATCGATACTCCTTCCAGGAGCAGCAGGTTCTCGACGGCACAGAGGCCACGGACGCTTGAATGGGCCTGTGCGCGGTCCGCTAAGCGCAGGCGCACGAACCCTGATGCTGTCTACCACGAAGATGGAGAGACTGACAGCGAATGCAACTCTTTGGATCGCTCTTATCCTTGTCGTCCGTCTTTCTCCGTCTCTGAAGCTCGTGTACCGCTGGAGTGCTATGACCAGTACCCCTTGGATGTCGTTCGTGGCGCCATTTTGCTGCTCGGGTTGAGAGATGCGAGGCATGGTTTAGGGATATGATGGCGCTTCCTTTATATTTCTTTCTCAACTACAGATTTGTATCAACTCTCGATCTGTCAATCCTATGTAATGATGCACGGTCTCGCCATAGTACAAAGGTATAACATGTTGTGCGATGGTGACTCATGGTAAAAAGACGGATGTTGCGGATGTGTGAATGATGGGAAGAAAGCTGCGTGCAGGAATAAACTAAATTAATGAAGATTGCAAATACACGACACGACATGATGGACGTCCGAACAAATGCCCACGCCACGGACTATGACACGGTCGTTTTCTTGCGTTTTTTGCCGGCAAGGGCCGGTGAAGAGGTCAGAACTTTCAAGGATGATGGGCTCTCAGGCAACGAACGACCACCGGGGTTCTCGGAACTCGGATGGAGTTCGTTGTTGGCTTTTTGGCTGGGCGCGTGCGAACGCCCATTCACTTTTTTGTGTGCGTTACCATGGATCCTAGGGACGTGGCCGTTTGATAGCGGTACCTGGGGAATAGGCGATGGTGCCGCTAATAGCCCCCGATGAGCACTTCGTTTCGTACGCAGTTCCGTTCGATGCCGCTTACCTTTCACACCGTGATGGCGGAACAACTCGATTAGGGCCTCTATTTCCTTGGCATCGACTATGCGCTCCGCTCGTGCACCACCAACGGGTGAGTTTTCTTGTGACTCATCCACATCCATGTCCATGTCTTCTTCGTCCCCTCTTGCAGCCACGGGAATGGTCTCGTCCTCCGGCGGGCGAGGCGTGAGGAAGTGCTTCATGAGTGGCTCGAAGAGCGTTTCTAAAGGCGGGATCAAATATGCCGGCCCAGCAAATACGTCCCCAATCTCCTTCCCATTCCTAGGTGGTCGATTGGCAACGTTCTTCTGGACGAGGGGATCCACAGGCGCGACGGCAAGAGCGGAATCACCGAAGATGTCTTGGAGGAGCGTCTTACTCTGTGGCCCTTGCGAGCCGACAATAAGTCCACGAGCAACCAAGCCCTCTCCTGAACGCGGATGTGCGTCATCTCCACAGAGAACGACATCCCAGTTATCTGTAATTCCGACCAGATGGAATGTCGATGTTTCTCTAGCTTGGGGAGGTGAATGAGGATACCAGACAATGTTACGTAACGCGAAAGGGAGACTGTAAGTTCCATACGGGCTGCTTGTTGACGGATCAAAGACCGAGACGGTACTACTCGGAGATTGAGAGGAGAAGACTGCGAGGCGCTCATCTCTGGGATGGGAGACAATGGCACTGAGAGGGTGTATACTCCGGTGATGCCATTGAACTACGTAAGTCAGTGTCTAAGGACATTCGAAAGGACGAGGTAAGTGTGACGCTTACCCTTCTGTACGACAAGGTCCCACAACACCACGTCGGAGCGTCCGGAGACCGCGAGGAAGCGACCCTCGCTTCCTAAAAACTGGACGGAATGTATTCGGCCGCGTAGCTCGGAGGCAACGAAAGCTCGAATAAAGGCATTCGATGGAGGGTCGTAAATCGCAACATACGAACCAAATCCCACGGCAAACAGGGAACCATCTGGAGACCAAGAAACGGTCCAAGGAATCTCTCGCTTGAAGGTCACGCTCGAGCGGGCTACCCAGAACACTACGGGGATCATCAATCACGTGAACGTTAACTATCGGATGAGAACCTACCATCTGATGTGCCAGTCTTTTTGTTCGTGATAGACCGTATTCTCCAACTCTTCACGTTTCCATCTTCCCCGGAGGTCATAAGAATGTCTCCGGAACTGTCACAAGGCGAGAACACGATTGACGTCACTCTTGCTGGTCCGTGTGGCCTGTCGATGCGAGTATTGAGGTTCCATAGCCCAGTAGAACTCTCCCATCGCCAGACTTTCAGGTGCACTTCCCCACGGAAGTACTCATCGCCTTCGCGAGAGTCAATAGTAGCCAGCCACTCTCCCGAAGAAGATACAACAGCTTGCTCGACGCGTGACGGTTCGAGCATCTTTTCATCCCTCCGCGAAACGCGATTCGAAGGGGATACCTCTAATTCTGACATTAGTTTTGACGAAGATGGCGAATACGATTGTAATGAGGACGGATGAGAAGACGGGAGAATGAGTGTAGATGAGAGCGAGTGTACGGCGAGAGGTGTTGGCGCGGATGCTGATGGTCTACTATGCGATATTGCGGGATCTGACAGTCGAGATGATAAGTAATGTTCGGAGAGCCCCTGGAGAACTCTTGCCTAGTTTTATGCCAGAATACGAGCGGGAAATTTTCAGGGTCATGGAGCTTATGAAGGTAAAACTTGCATCTGCCAAGCCCAGTAGGTATCCTTCCTCGCCAGTTTTTGTCCGTGAGACAGCCACGCTGTCTATTGGCGCACCTACTCGAGGGACGAATTCCCTCTTTCCCGAGTGGATTTGCCAAATCACTAGGACGGACTCCTCTCCGCCGCTCAGCAAGTACGCCCCGTTGAGAGTGAACGTGAGTGCGGAGACCGCATGCGCATGCCAGTGAAAAGTCGAGGTCGGTGCGCGCTTCTCCACCTCCGGTTTGGGGGCCGCGATGGTCTCATGCAGACAATACCATAGCCGAATGTTACCCTTCTCGTCCCCAGTCGCAAAGTATTCCTCCGTTGGGTGGAAAGCAAGGCACGAAAGAGCTTCGGGAGAGACAAACTTGACGAATCCAGCTTTAAGATTGGCTGTTGAAGCCACGTACGCTTTGTGACCGCCAATAGCGACGAGCCAAGCACCGCTCGCAGAGACGGCCAGTCCACGCGTAGTACGGGTCTTTCCCACCAGCATACTCTCGGATGGCGTTTGGACGGGTGACTGAAGAGTAGCAGGCGTCGGTTTCAGTGACACCCGCAGAACGGCGCCATTATCATCTTGTCCTGCAAAAAGAAACCATCACGTCTGGGAATGAGGAACCTGAGAGAGAACGGCAACGTACCATTTGCCTTCCTCTTCTTGCTAGGTCGTGCGATCGCGACGAACAAGAAATCCTTCCACCGCTCATGAGCAGCAACGTGGCACACCGGATTCCCTACGCCGATGGTCTGCAGCAGCACTCCGTCCAACAAATCCCATACTTTGATGTGACCATCCAACGAGCCGGTGATAAGCTGGAACGCGTTGTGTGGATTCAAGACGGCAGACGTAATAGCATTTGTGTGGCTTCCAACGTCTCGTTTTGCGGAGAGGGTCGATACGACGAGCCCAGTAGTAGTCGAGTATATCTTCACGCTGGAACCAATGATGGAGAAAAAGTAACTGGAAGGCGTACACAAGGTCAGGAGATCGGGAACGTCGAGAACTGGAATGACGCACTTCCCGTCCTTGGTGAAAACGGGAGGGTGTTTGGTCGTGGGTGGTTCTGTGATGGAAACCCACGACCACGACTTGGGTGGTTCTGCTGCATTCACAGATGTGCTTGCCTGAGCGGGTAAGTCACCCAAAATTTCTCGGCGTTTCGATTTCGGTCTATGACGCCTCCTTGTTTTTCCGATTTTTTGGGACATTTGAGACTCGTGTGGCCGTCGAGCTTTGGATGAGTTCACGTTGGACGGAACCATGGCCGAGGACGGACTCGATTGGCGCTTGGGCGCTCAGAGAAAAAAAAAAAGTGTGACAAACTGGGCAACTCTTTCCAAAACGGGTAGGGGAGGACTAAAAGCTACAATTTCATCGTGATTTATCGAAAACATCCGCTTCTTTGAATCCGATGAATGCTCGGATCACTCGACACGGCACGTCAAAATCCTCCTCGCGAGCCTGCGCCCGAGCATCTAGTATCGCCTTTCGTATTCGCTGTTCCTCCAATAGTTCAGCCTTGTGTAACGGCTCTCGTTTGGGGAGGCTGAACCCAAGCTCGGTCATCGAGTACCACATCGATATTCGCGCGCGCATGTCCCTATGCACCATCGCGTGAACGACGATAGACAGATATGGAAAGAGCCACTTACGATTCAAACTGTTCAAAAAGCTCGTCGAATCGTGTACGCGCTTCCTTATCCTCCAACAGCCTATTCTCCCAGCCCAAGTCGACCAGCGCCTTCCGGCGGGAGCGTTGGAGCATTTTTAGTTCTTCCCACATGGCTTCGCGACATCCAACCACAACCATGAAAGAGCGATGGAGATTCATCGCGCGCGTACGCTCCCCCAACCTGCCCAACCTTTCCACCGGCACTATCGATTGAGCGAGCAATGCATTATCAAGAGTCGGTGCTTCGCTCGACGCCATCCAAGAGACAACACGTGTGACTGAAGATTGTGGAGTATGACCTCGATGATCATGACTTTTGATCGCTTCGCGATCTGAGAAGCTGGACATGGTCGGTGTCATTGACCGAGTTTCATCGGTTGAGAAAGGAGAGCGCGAGCGGGGATAGTCCAGGGAATGGAGAGAGAGCGATGATGACGAGCGAGTTATTGATCTCGCAAACGACGAGGGGCGGGTATTGGGATATGACGGGACGTCAGGTATCAGGGATGTTTCATCAGGGTTACCAAAGTACTGCGTGGTTGGCCTCGTGGTAGTCTCAGGTAGGGGAGGAAGTGGAGCAAGGAACGGCACAGAAAAGTTAAGAGATGGTGCACTAATGCACCGCGAAAAGAACGATGTGAAATATCCCAGAACGACAACTACCAGCGTGCAAGAGTCAGCCGGCCATACCCTGGCTCTAAAGATTGGAACAAACCAGTCGGTTTCATGTTTATGAACCGGCTTTCGAATACAGAATTGAACAGAAGCTCTAAAATGACGTGCTCGTGAGGAGCTTTCTCAAACCGGTGTTAGAGAGGGTGACGGTAAACGTAATATTGGAAGAATTACTGGAGTTTGGGCGAGGGATACTGGATGGACCATTTGCTCTGAGCGGCTCGGTAAACCATCGTGGAAGTACGGGAAATATAAAATCTGGATACAGGTCAGCGGGGCGGAACACAAACTTAGCAATGAGAGTTATGGACCCTCTTCGATGACCTCGACAAACCCGTCAGGCTGCATCACCCTGCGTACTTCCTGAAGCTATCATGAGCATGTGGTGAATTTCTGCAGACCATGAAAAGCACCTCGAAGAGGGAGTTCCACTGTAACATGACACATGAGCAGGTGAAACCAGACGAAGGATTAACTTTACCTTGTGCTCCGGGACGCCTTTAGAAATGTGACTGATATGCACGAGATCGAAAGTATCGTCCTCAAAAGGTAATTGCGTAGACAGGCTACTCTCCTCGACAGTGAGTCATCGGTGACGTATTAATGAAAACTGACTCACAAGTTGCCATATTCCCAGGTTATTCTCCGACCGACGTGAGGTTCGAGATGATTGATGGGGAACTGCACGTTGACAAGATCAAAGCCAACGAAAGTCGCATTGGGCCATTTGCGCGCAGCGTCAATAGTCCACATGCCAACCTATAGGACTCTTCAGGTGGGCCTCAGAGAATTACATGAGGATGACGTACCCCACAACCGAGATCCAACACACGTTGTGGCGGATAATTGGGCGGGTCCATCATCGTCGCCCGGCCGTCGAAAAGGGTTCTCCACAGGTGGTGATCCGTAGCATCGCTGCCAGAGAGGGAGTTATATGTCCAGGGATGAGAACGACTTGAGGCGGTGAGAAGTTACCTGTCAAGGATGTCTCGGTCATAGGAAATTGGATACGGTGCCTTTCCTGGCGGGTAGTTGTGGTGTTTACGACCATGCTTGTTTACAAACTGGTTCTCTTTCCGACGAGGCTCGGCAATGGTAAGGATAGGGCGAGCGCTCATGGGAGTGAAAGTGCGGAGGAAAAATCGGGTATGTATCGACTTGAAAGGTATGAGGCTTGTGTGGCATAAGTCAACGGGGGCGTGGGGGTTTGTTAAGAGAAGAGGGGAGGGACTAAAAGGGTAGAAGGAGGCGGAAACTCAAGATCATTGGGGCATCTCATGACAACGGCACTCGATACAGTTTGGTTCGGGGAACGTTGCAACGCCACAAGTTTTATCTTATTTTGTGTCCGATTAGATCTTCGCTTCTCTCATGCCGGTCGAGCACACGCAAATGATGCATGGAACTCACCAGGCATACATCCGAGCGGGTAGAACATGCCATTACGTTGTCGGTAATGGTCCTCTGCTTTTCATCTCCGGCCACGAGATTCCCTTTGTATGCGCGTATGTGACCGTGCTGTTCTGCTGTCTCAACGCACCCGGGCGCTGCGAGGGCTTCACAACGGAACTAGCTGCGGAGACATGAGACAGTTCAGTGGACAAGGACTCACGACCTCGTTGGCCTTGGCGTGGCACCGCCGTATTACTGATCAAAGCTTTTTCGTGAATGCAATGTAGTCCCAGAAGATGCCACATGCACTCGTTTCTAAAATTAACCCGGGAATGAAATTCTTCAGACGACATTGCTTATTTGCGAATGCTTCGCCCACAAAGGAACTTACCAACACCTGTGGTCCCTCCGCGGTGACTCGGACCCGGTGGATTTAGCGACCAAGACTAGGCATCCCAAGGTGACAGGACCAGCCCATCATGGTAAATAAACTCTGTCTCTGTCCCATTCTGACCACGGTTGTTCTCTACATGACCGATCTTGAACCTTACCGAACTCGCCAGCGAGTAAGGGGTGAAAACTTTCTGATCGAAAACAATCGAGTTTATTTTTTTGGGAAATTCTGAACAAGCTACTAGTACTAGTACTGTACTCTCAGGTGCCAGCGAAACGATCGCGAATGACCAAGATACGCGTTTGGATGTAGCCGTGGACCAGTAAAGCTATGCCTTTTTTATACGAAAGCGCTGAGGACCTGCGTATTAATTATATTGAAACCTCCAACGGCGTCTCGTGAAGAGACATTGTTCACCACAGTCCATGTGTAACGCGAAACGTAATATATTTGGCCAACTACGCCACAATGTGTGACTCTGGCTGGAAGCTGTCACATGACCGTATTTAAACTAAACGTCATTTATTGATGCATCGTCTATTCACCATGCTGTCCTGGTTCAGCCGTAACACTTCCGAGCCTTCAGGCTCTCATCCAGATGGACCAGAACAACAAGAATCGCGGTCGGTAGCACCAGTATCGGCAATTCCGGAAGAGAAGCCGACTTCGACTTCTCAAGACCCTACCCACCTCACAGTACCTCCACTGCCCGCGGGCGTGATCAGTGCCTCGCTGGACCAACAACAACAACGACAACCGAAAAGCACCTTTACCGCGGCTCTTAACACTCCTCATGACGCCGTTCTCGCGGAACTGCACGGCCGCGACCCGTCGACGCGCATGGACGCCACTCCCTCCACCTCGGCGTTAGGCATGCAAAGCATCGACACTCTACCCGCCGCAGCCTCCGATGCCCTGGGTTCCGTCGCCACATCCTCTTCTCCTCCGCCCGAGCAGCTCTACGATCCCTTCACGGGCGTCACGACAGGCGTCCTCTCTCCGACATCATCCTCCGCCAAAAAGAGCGGCGAAGACCTCTGGGTACATCTCACCCGCATCCGCTCGCTGCAGGCCGACGTGGCCCGTACCCACCTCACCATGGAGGGCATCGGACTCGGCGAGTCGGCAGTGCCGCATTTGCAGGACACCGGGCCCCGCACCGCCGTCGGCGAGCGCCTCGAGGACGACGAAAATGCCGACGGGGATGGCGGTGCCGAGGCGGAAAAGCGGCGCGAGCGCGAGTTTGAGCGGTTCGAGCGGAGGTTTGACGGGCGTAAGGAGGAGATTGGACAGATTATGTCCAAGGTGTGTCCCAGCTTTCCTCGCTCCGACCATTCTTTTCCAGTTTTTTTTTTTGAACCGATGTTGGGGGTGTGCCGCAGCTGGACGAACTCTCCCAAGCACTCGCGGCGTTTCATATGCTCGACACGCCAATGTTCAACTCGGCTGCTGCTGTAGCAGCCTCGACGGTGTCATCCACCCCGGTGCCACGTCACCCCGACTTACGTCGCATCTCTTTGGAAGCGTCCCCCCGCGGGCGCGAGGAGGCTTTCGACAGTCCCGCGAGTATCCGAGAGCCCCTTCCAATCCTTGAAGAGCCTGAGAGTAAGGTGGAGCTTACACAGCCTGATGCCCCAATGCCATAACGTGGATAAACTACGGAAAAGTGTTAGCAATCGTCTACGGTATGGTTACCCCGAAAGCTACACTGGTTCTGGTATTATGCCGTTGAGGTTGGCTCCAGAACCTGCACGCTTCCGATAAGGCCACCCCCAATCACGCACATTATCTGGGGGTCCTACCGAGGACAAAGGGGATACTCAGGGTGAGACTTTGGTCCAGTCACTGAGATGCCATGCATTGGCCAAGTACAGGCCGCGTCTCCTTATCTCTATCTCACTGCCCAGTTCCTAGAAGAAATTTTGATTACTATGATAGCATAGCAGTGACATTCATTACGACGAGTTTCCTTAATTATCAAAAGCATGGGAAAATAGGGTTAAACAAAAGTGTGAGAGTGATACAGATGCATCACTACGCGATAAATACAAATACCTTCGGCTCACGAAGACTGATAGTGTCTCAGGAGGTTTACTGGTCTACCCGCCAAGAATAGCCAATGCTGCGCGGAGCTCTTTTCTGGCCTGCTCCGCATCCTCGTAATCTAAGGCAGAGATAGCAAAACGACAGTGCTTCTGCGCCTTCGTAATTAGGCCAGGCGTGAGCTCGGGGAGCGGGGACGTATCTAGCAGTTGGGGCGGTGGCGGTGGTACCTGCACGTATGGGGCAGAGGGCGGAGGAGGCAAGGGAGGTGCAGAGGGATATGGATTTCCCGTGAGGTATGACACAGTGGAAGGGGGTGAGTCCGATGGTACGAAGTGCGTAGAAGTTGAACTTTGGGCCTGAGTGGTGGGCGAAGGGGCCAAAGACGCGACATCGATGGACGCTGAGCGGCCCCGGACCTGCTCCATACCCACTGTCGGAGAGTCATGAGGGAGGGTTGGCGGCAGTGGCGCTTCTGGTGTTCCAGAAAGGAAGTCGTGCCCGGTCTGGGGGTCACTGACATTGATCGGGACCGGTGCAAATCCGGGAGGTACCTCGAAAGATGTCTCCCCCTCGCCGAACGCTGTGGACGCCAAAGGCAGGACAGGAGTCGAGTATAGTCCCGTCTGCTCATAGCCGACATGGGCATCATCCGGTGCATCGGTGACCATTGTGGGAGGAGGAATGGGAGCATGAGCGTCATCCGATACATCGGTGACCACTGCGGGAGGAGGAATGGGAGGAGCAGGAGCAGACGCCGACGCCGACGTCGGCTCTACTATGGTGGTAGTCGTAGTAGTCGTCTCGGCCGGTTCTCCGCTTGCGGATACGGGCGTTGGCTGGCGGCCTTCCCGAAGGGCTTTGGAGATGTCTGCTGCTCTCCATTTTGCATACCGCACTTTTTCCTCGTGCTAGCGGGGGAGGGGGGGTTCAAGGAGCGCGAGAAACGGAAAGAGGTGATGCAAGTGGTGGGTGGTAGTAGAATCCGGGTCAGCCTCACGAAGCGAAGAAAATACTCGAGGGGAAACGCGAGGGGCTCACCGCCTCCCAGGGCCCGAGGTCCTCGAAAACACTTAAGACGTCGAAGAACGTAGATGCGGCGAGGAACTTCTTGGCCGTCTTACGCGTCGCGACGCCACGTCTGTCCTCGTTATCCGCGGAAGCGAAAACCTTCAAGGCAAAGTTCTCCACGTATGCGGAAGACGCGCTCTCGACGGTGATGGCATCTGTCGAGCCGAGAGTCGAACGGAGGTCCTCGAGCGCGGT
>Ga0137397_10001725_pt1 | contig 15228 bp, 11 predicted proteins | sample czorhiz116metaG_FD_106658 | JGI IMG/M metagenome (GOLD analysis project Ga0137397, IMG submission 106658) | Vadose zone soil microbial communities from Angelo Coast Range Reserve, California, USA - czorhiz1.16 metaG | ecosystem: Environmental > Terrestrial > Soil > Vadose zone | place: USA... | reverse complement strand
TTTGCGAACTTCGGAATCAAAGGTGCACTAGCAACTTATTGATTCCTAGTGCGGCTTTTGAATTTGAAGTTCCTAGACGCGTTTGCGGCGATGGGATAGGAACTTCAAATTCGCCGCACTAGCCCCTACTTCATTCGCGCCTTCACCGGATCCTTCACGTTCTCGAACTTTTCGATCACCACGTTCTGGAGCTTTCCCCCGACCTTGTCGACCTTGCGGATGTAGACGGTGTTGATGATGTCGCGGGTCTCCGGGTCGATGGAGACGCGGCCGCGCGGGCTTTCCCATGCCAGCCCTTTCGCAGCGTCGACGAGGCTTTGGGCATCGGCTTTGCCGCCGGTCTTCTTCAACGCCTCATAGATGACGTGCATGCCGTCATAGCCGCCAACGGAGTAGATATCCGGATTGCGCTTGTAGTCGCCATTGTAGGCTGCGACGAAGCTGCGGTTCGCGGCTGAGTCATGTGCGTAGTCGTAGTGGTAGGCGGTGACGATGCCGATCGCGGTGTCCCCCATGGCCCGCAGCGCGTTATCATCGGTGAGCTCGCCCTGCCCCATGATCCTGACCTTCGTCGGATCGATCCCGCGCTCGACCAAAGCCTTCGCCAGCGCCGGCGGCTGCGAGCCTCCGGGCACGAAGATGAAAATTCCGTCGGGCGCGGCGTCCTTGGCGCGCTGTACGAAAGCGGAGAAGTCCGGATTGGCGACCGGCATGCGAAGCGAACCGACGATCTCGCCGCCGGCGGATTTGAACCCACGCTCGAACGAGGCTTCGGCGTCATGACCGGGCCCATAGTCTGCGACCATGATGTAGGCCTTCCTGACTCCATTCTTGTACGCCCAGCTCCCGAGCAGCTCACAGTTCTGCGGCAGGGTCAGAGACGAACGCGTGATGTAAGGAGATTTGGTGGTGATGATTGCGGTCGCCGCATTCATGACCACCATGAACTTCTTCGCTTCGGCGGAAAGATCGGCGACCGTGAGCGCCTCCGGCGTCAGCACGAAGCCGGCAAGAATGTCGACCTCGTCACGCACGACCAGCTCCTGCGCAAGCCGCTTTGCGGCATCCGGCGCGCCGGCGGTGTCCTTGCGGATGAGCGTGATCTTCCTGCCGGCGACCGCATCGCCGTGCTGCTTCATGTAGAGTTTGATGCCGTTGTCCATCTGCGTGGCTGGGTCTGTGAACTGGCCCGTATAACTCATGACCAGACCGACCTTCAGCGCCTGCTGCGCGTTCGCAGCACCAAGGCTGTAGCAGAACAGCAGACAGCAGAAACCCAGAACTGCCCTTCGCATTGTCTCCTCCCCATCGTCAGCGCGGCGGCGCTCACACTGCAACTATACCACAAGCCGCAGCGTCCGGCGCTGCTCGGCAATGGCCATTGCTCGCCAATAGCCATGGGAGGCTGCCCACTAAAGCGGTTTCCCGCTGGAAATGAATCGAGATGACAAGGTGCTGGCCGTTTATCCGCCTCATCCTGAGGAGGGCGCAAGCAAATGCGGACTCCTGAACCAAAGCCACACCAGATCAACAAGTTGCTAGCTTTTTGTTTGAGCATGATCTTTTCCGAAAACCGGTTCCTACTTTTCGGGATCATGCTCTATGCACCCGACATCGTCGCCGCGCCATCACGCAGAAACTGGCGCACCTCGCTGACGAATCTTGTCCAGGCCGGGTCGCGCGGCAACAGGATGTGGTTGCGGCTATCGAGGGCGACAAGCCTGGCGCCAGGAACACGGCTGGCGATCATGCGCCCCTGCTCGAATGGGTAAGTGGCGTCGTCTCGGCAATGCAACACAAGCGTCGGTGCGGCGATGCCTGGCAACAGGTCGAGGAGATTGAAATCACCGAGCGATTGCTGCAGCCGGGCTGCATTCTCAGCCGAAGCCGAGATTCGCTGCAGATCATTCAGCCAGCCTATCTCGTCGAGCGTGGCATCAGGCAGCAGCAGAGATGTCAGTATCTGCCGAAAGGCGGGGTTGTCCTGCGCCCACCCTTGCCGGATCAAGGTGATGATCGCCTCGCGGCGCTCGATCTCGACGCTATTTCCCGGCACCCGCCAACCCTCGGCGAATGTGCCGAAGAGAATCAGGTGGGAGACGCGCTCCGGATGACGCGCCGCGTAGGCGATCGATGTCGGGCCGCCTTTCGAGCTTCCGATGAGCGCGAACCGATCGAGACCGAGCGCGTCGACGACCGCTTCAAGATCGCGAACGAATGAATCGACCGAGAACGTGACATTGTCCCAATCCGAAAGGCCGCTGCCACGCTCGTCATAGTGAATGAATGTATGGTCCTTCGTGAACTCCTCCGTCCAGTGACGCCAAATCGGGTTTTTTGAGCTGAAGGCAAGACAGTGTGCAGCCCAGACCAGCGGCGGCCCGGTGCCCACAGCGGAATACGCGATCCGGACGCCATCTGAGGTCCTGCAAAACTGCACGTCGTCCGAAAGAGGGATGGCGCGCCGATGTTCAGTCGGAGCGACGTCTCCTCCATTCGAGCGAACGCGACCGTCCGGTTGCAACGACAGTTGCGCGACCCGCTGCAAGGCGCCAGTGCTCACCACCTGGAGCTCCGCGAGTTGCCGACGCGCTCGCTGCAGATGCCCGCCGGCCTCGCTCCGGCGACCGGTGGCACACAACAATCGAACCAATGTGGCATGGGCCTGCTCGTTGTCGGGCTCGAGCAGGCTGAGCGTGCGCGCAAATGGCAGCGCCTCCTCGGGCACATCCTCCAGTCGGGCGACCAACGCAGCGAGAACACGCACTCGGAGTCGCCGCGTCTCCTCGCGCTGCGCCGCGCACCAGATCGCAAATTCCTGACAATCCGGCAGATCGAGACCTTCCAGAAATTCGCCCTCAAGTGCCTGTGCGGCCTCGCGCAACGCCTCGTTCGACATGAGCTCAATGCCACCGCGAACCGCGCCGCGCAAAGACAAGATGTCGACCGCCACGCAGCTGAGATCGAGTCCGACGCTTTCGCGATCGGCGATGATCCTGCGACAGTCATCATCATCAATCAGAGGCCGCAGATGACTTAAACTCCACCGCAAGGCGGCACGGGGGTCATCGGGCACGCCCCAGAACATGACACAAAGCCGGTCTCGGCTGTGCGCGCGGGCAGTGACTGCGAGATAAGCCAGCAGCGCTCGCGTCTTCTTTGATGGCGGCAACTTTACTCTGGTGTGGCGACATCCTACGAAGAGGTGACCCAAAACGCGGACATGCAACAGCTCTTTGTTTTTCACGACTTCATTCCCTTCAATAACCGGCACTGACTTCGTGACTACCGCCTAGAAACTGTTTGATTAAACCTTGACGTATCTATCGGCGTTCCCTGTTGCTGCCGACACGCGCGTTGCTTTGACAAAAGCCAAAACAAATTTCAACGCAAGCATCTAATTTTTTCTACGCTCATTACAACGCAGTTTTCAACGACCGAGTGGCAGGAGAGCGCCGACGATCAATGCGAGGTTCACATGATCATTCGGCGGTTTGCATTCGTAGTGTGCTACTTGGGACTCTCCAGCGTCTTTGGCGTCCTTCATGCGGAGGATAGATCGGAGCCCAAGGCGTTGACGCCCTCGGAGATGAATTGGCAGGCGCAAGGCGGCTTGGCGCTGGCGGGCATTGAGCAGGCGAACCTGGTAGGAGATCCAAGCAAGCCCGGCCCCTACACGATCCGCCTGAAGTTTCCTGCTGGATACCGGCTCGCCCCGCACTCACACCCGGACTACCGCGAGGTAACGATCCTGTCAGGCACCTGGAATACCGGCTATGGTGAAAAGTTCAGTGAGACTGCGCTGAAAGCATTGCCGGCTGGAAGCTTCTACACTGAGCCCGCGAACATCCCGCATTTCGTTGAAGTCCGGGAGCCGGTGGTGATCCAGGTGAGCGGCACCGGACCGAGCGGGCGCGTTTTTGTCAATCCGCCAGCGAATCCAAAATAGACGGAAGCCAGAGAGCCGCCATCATGGCGCACTCATTGCAAGCGTCGGCGCCTGGATGTTCCGGCGCCATTCAACGCGGTCGCTCTCGCAGCAGCCCGCCTTTTGCAAAGAATCGCATGTTTGACCCAGAGCACGTTTCCTCGTTGATCGGGGACATCTACGACGCAGCCGTCGACCAGACGCTGTGGATCGGAGCGCTCGACAAGGCCGCGCAATTCGTAGGTGCGCAGGCGGGAGTTTTGCTTTGGCAGAATCCTGCCAGCATATCCGTCGAGCTCATCCATGCATTCGGCATCGAGCCGCACTACCTCGATCTGTATCTCGAACGTTACGCGAAGCTCGATCCGACAACGGCACTGATGTTTCAGCTCGAGACCGACGACGTAGCCAGTCTGACCGATCTTCTCCCGCCTAGTGAGTTCGCAAACAGCTTCTTCAACAGGGAATGGCTTGAGCCGCAGGGTTTTGTCGACCTGCTGCAAGCGAGCCTCGAGAAGTCGCCCACGGATTTTGTGCGTCTGTTCTTTCTGCGCAAGAGAGAAGGCGGCATGGTGGACGGCTTAATGCGAGAGCGCTTGCGGCTGATCGTTCCGCACATACGCCGGGCGGTGCTCGTCGGCCAGATGGTGGATCGCGCGGCCGCCGAAGCCGCAACCTTCGGCAATGCCCTCGATGGGATCGGGGCCGGTCTCTTCTTTGTGGATGCCGGCGGACGGATTGTGCATGCCAATACGAGCGGCCAGGACATGCTGGAGCAAGGTGTTCTGGCGCGCGGCAGTAGTGGCAAGCTTGCTTCTTACGACACCAGCTCGGTGCAAGGCCTGGATGAGATCTTTGGCATCGCGGAGAGTGGCGACGCTGACGAGCCGCGAGGCGGCGCAGTTCCGCTAACCGCCCGTGACGGCGAGCACTACGTCGCGCACGTGTTGCCGCTGACCACCGGATCGCGTCGTCAGGCCGGCGCAAGCTCTGAAGCGATTGCCGCCGTATTCGTGAAGAAGGCGGCGCTCAACATGCCATCTCCACTAGACATCATCGCCAAGTTCTACAAGCTGACGCCGACGGAGTTGCGCGTGCTGTTTGCCATTGTTCAGGTGGGCGGCGTGCCAGACGTGGCGCAATCGATGGGCATCTCTCCCAGCACGGTCAAGACCCATCTGCGCCGGCTGTTTGCCAAGACCGGCACTGACCGCCAGGCCGATCTGGTCAAGTTGGTGGCTGGCTACGTCAATCCTTTGGTGGCGTGATCCTCCAGCGCGCCCAAACGGGACGCGCCGGAGCGCATCCTCACTCCTGGACTTTGATCCGATCAGATTGAATCGGATCAAAGTCTAACTTTTTTTGAGCATGATCTTTTTCCGAAAACCGGTTTCCACTTTTCGGGATCATGCTCTTTGTTTGAGCGTGATCTTTTCCGAAAACCGGTTTCCACTTTTCGGGATCATACTCTTTGTTTGAGCATGATCTTTTCCGAAAACCGGTTTCCACTTTTCGGGATCATGCTCTAAGGCTTCAGCAGCAGCTTCTGCACCCGCCAGTTGGAGCTCTCGGCCGCGTAGATCTCGTTCTCGGACGGACAGGCGAGCTGATGGGCGCCGGAGAATTCCTTGAGATTGCGGCCAGACTTGCCGATCACGCCCAGCACCTTGCCTTCGAGCGAGACTTTGAAGATGCGGCCCGGGAAGGTCGACTCGCCGACGAACATCACCTGGCTCTGGCCGGGCGTGATGCAGATCGAATTGGGCGCTCCGATCGCTCGGGCGAGACGCTCGCCGGTCGGCGTGTTGCCGTTGGTCGAGCGCGTCGTCGGATCGGGCGGCACGTCGATCGTGAACATGCGCAGGAACTTGCCCTCGGTGTCGAACACCTGGATGCGCCGGTTGGCGCGGTCACCGACGTAGATATTGTTGTTGCGGTCGCTCGCGATGGTGTGAGGCGTGCGGAACTGCCCGGGGCCGGTCCCCTTCTCGCCCCATGACTTCACCCAATTGCCGCGCTTGTCGATCTTGGCGACACGCGAGTTGATGTAGCCGTCGCTGATGTAGGTGTTGCCCTCCTGGTCCCAGGCGACGTCAGTCGGCTGGCGGAACAGGCCATCGACATGCGGCAGCGGCGGCTCGGGGTGCCCCCAGGGACCAGCATGTTCTTCCACCGATTCCTTGCGGCGGCCGAATACCCATTGCACCCGGCCAGCCGGATTGAACTTGATGATCATGTCCGAGCCCTTGTCGACAGCCCAGATATTGTCGTCGCGGTCGATGCGCACGGTGTGGGCGAATGACCAGCCATAGAGCCCCTTGCCGATCTCGCCGACGAACTCGCCGTTCTGGTCGAACTCCAGAAGCTGGGCGGCCGCGGGCGCGTAGGCCGGGCCGTTGGCGCTGTTCGAGCGCGTGAACACATAGACGTGGCCCCTCGAATTGACCGCAACGCCGGGAACCTCGCCGAAGTTCATGCCCTTGGGCAGCTTGGGATAGTCCGGCACCGAGTCGAAGTTGATCTCCGGCACGCTCTGGGCGAGCGCCGGACCTGACAGCAGCATGGCAAGCGCGAGCAGGGTGTACTTCATTGTGGATCCTCCCGGAGGTCCCGCCATCGCAAAGAGCGCACGGGATCGTTGTTGGTTTAGTGGTCGCCCGGCACCGTAGGCCGCCAGGACATTCCATCAAATGCGAGCAGCCAACTCAAGCCGTGAAACCACGGTCAAACCGGCGCCCGACGCCTCGGCACGACGCTTCCGCAACACCTCGGCCAAAGTCGTGGCTGAGGTGCACTGCTCCGTCACGGTCATGCGGAAATAGACGCGGCGCACCGCTCGACTGAAGGACGTCCAATGCGAGGATGCAACCACTCTACCGGTATCAGAGTGCGCCTCAGTACCACCCACAGTGCCTTTTCGTCCTTCTTGTGATGACCAGCACATCGCGGGGCTCAGGGCTCCAGTAGGTCCCCATTAACGAGCGCGCGGGTTTTTTGCCTCTCGTTTCTAAAGGGGGTTACTATGTCTAGTCCAAAGAATATTTCTTCACTTATCGGTGAAATCTACGACGCGATCCTCGATCGCGCACAATGGATTGAGGCGCTTGACAAGGCCGCGCAGTTCGTCGGCGCACAGGCGGGTGCATTGATTTGGCGTAACCCGGTGTGCAGGGCCGTCAACGTCATCCACGCGTTCGGCATCGAGCCTGGCTATGTCGAGCTTTACAGGAAACATTACGCAAAGCTCGACCCCACGACAGGACCGATGCTGCTCCGCGACGTCGGCGACGTGGCAAGCACGACCGATCTGCTCTCGCAGGGCGAGCTTGTCAAAACCTGCTTCTACAGAGAGTGGCTGCAGCCGCAGGGTTTTGTCGACATGCTGCAGGCAGGCCTCGACAAGTCGCCCACGGATGTTGTGCATCTGTGCTTCATGCGCAGCGGCGAAAGCGGCATGATCGACAACGCAACGCGAGATCGCCTGCGGTTGATCATCCCGCACATGCGGCGGGCGGTGCTCGTCGGCCAGCTGGTCGACCGCACGACCGCACAAGCCGCGACGTTTGGCGATGCCCTCGATGGCATCTGTGCCGGGCTCTTCCTGGTGGATGCCGGCGGACAGATCGTCCATGCCAATGCAAGTGGCCAGGCGATGCTGGCGCAAGGCGTGCTGTTGCGCGGCCACGGCGACAAGCTCATGTCCCATGATGCAAATACGGCGCAAGGGCTCCATGAGATCTTCAGCTCTACCGCGAGAGACCGTGGCGACGTGGGCCAGCGCGGGGGCGCGCTGCCGCTCACCGGGCGAGACGGCGAGCACTACGTGGCGCATGTCCTGTCGCTGACTGCGGGCGCGCGCCGACCGGTCGGCGCCGACGACAGGGCAGTCGCAGCCGTGTTCGTGCAGAAAGCGTCGCTCGACCTGCCATCTCCGCAACAGGCCATCGCCAAGCTCTACAAGCTGACGCCGACGGAGCTGCGCGTGCTGTCCGGAATCGTTCATGTGGGCGGAGTGCCCGAGGTGGCCGAAGTGATGGGCATCTCGGTCAGCACGGTCAAGACTCATCTGCGCCGGTTGTTTGCCAAGACCGGCACCGATCGCCAGGCTGATCTGGTCAAGCTTGTGGCCGGCTACGCCAATCCGCTGGTCGCCTGATCGCGCATTCCCCATCGCGGCTTCCCAGTGCGGCTTGGCCTTCCGATTTCGGTTGCGCCAATCCGCACGGGACAGCGCTCGTCCGCATGGACCCAACAGCCGCACCTCAACCAATCTATTTGAAAATGATTCCGAAACGCCTGCCCCTTGATTGACCTGTAGTCAAAATCGTTTTTTCGAAACAATCAAGCTCAAACAAAAACGCTAGACTTTGATCCCATCTAATCCAATCGGACGACGTGTTGGATCGACCAACCACAACCTTTCGTACTTCCTGTGACGCACAGCACATTGCCGCGCACGTTGCGTCGATAGGTTTTCGACAACGAGCGCAATGATGCGTCTCGTCACTTGCCAGGAGCGTGATCATGTCCACGACGTCCAACAAACCTTCCACCATGGGCGCACTGTTGCTCGGTGCCGCCCTGAGCGGACTTGTTGCCGGATCGACCACGCCGGCGCAGGCGGGAATCGCCAATGCAAGCCTCGGGGCCGCCGCGACCACGGCGGCTGATATCGCCGGCGCGCCGATCAACGCCTCGATTCGGATCATTGAGCGAAAGTGCCGTCGTACTTGCCGTCGCCGCGTGTGCAAGCGGACCTGTCGCATCCTCATTCCGATCCAGTAACAACGGGAGGCTGGCGCAGGCTGGGCGCCAGCCTTCCCCCTCTTTCTACGCATATCCATGAGGGACTTAACCATGCCCGCAAATCGCTTCAACGGCCATCACGACTTCGGTGTCGGCATCGGACTGCGCGATCCACACCTTCAGCACATCCTCGAACGCAAGCCGGTGGTCGACTGGTTCGAGATCATCTCCGAGAACTACATGGCAGATGAAGGCTGCCCGCTCGCGCGGCTCGATGAGATTCTCGAGCGCTATCGGGTCGTGCAGCACGGCGTCGCGATGTATTTCGGCTCCGCCGAGCCGTTGAATCGCGAGCACCTCAAACGCCTCAAGGCACTGGTCAGGCGCACCAAGACGCCGTGGCTGACCGATCATCTGTGCTGGGGCAGCATCGACGGGCACTATTCGCACGATCTTCTGCCGATGCCGTACACCTTCGAGGCCGTCAAGCAGACGGCGCAGAAAATTCGTGAGGCGCGCGACTTCCTGGAGGTTCCGATCGCGGTCGAGAACGTGAGCAGCTATGCCGAGTTTCACGTTTCGCAGATGACGGAATGGGAGTTCTTGAACGAGGTGGTGGAGGCTGCGGACTGCGGAATCCTGCTCGACATCAACAATATCTATGTCTCCTCGCGCAATCATGGATTCGACCCGCACGCGTATATCAACAACGTCATCCATGAGCGTGTCACTCAGATTCACCTTGCGGGACACACTGATGCCGGCCATTGCCTGCTCGATACCCACGATCATCCCGTCTCGGACGCGGTCTGGCAGCTCTACGCCAAGCTGATCGAGCGAGTTGGACCCACGGCAACACTGCTCGAATGGGACGATCGCATCCCCTCATTCGACGAGTTGCACAACGAGGCGCTCAAGGCAAAAACCTATTTCCCCGACATGCCAGCGGTGACGTCATGAACCTGGAACAACTGCAGCGCACCTTCTTCGAGCTGATCAGACAGCCGCTCACGAGCAAGGACTGCATGCGCACGCGCACGTCAGATGGCCGCTCGATCAAGGCGCTCGCCGACGAGCTGATCACGCCGAGCGCCCGGCTTACGTCATTCGAGCGCCTCGAGCTCTATAGCCAGGGCTACTGGTTTCGAATTCTCGAGGCATTCGATCAGGATTTTCCAGGCCTGCGCGCGGTCGTTGGCAAGCCGCGGTTCGAGCGTCTGGCCCGCGGCTATCTCGCGGATTGTCCTCCGGACTCCTTCGATCTCAATCGCCTAGGCAATCGCCTGGAAGCCTGGCTCACCGAACATCCGCGCTATGCCCACTACCGACAGCGCGTGGCGCTCGACATGGTCCGGCTTGAATGGGCGAAGATCGAAGCCAGCGACAGCGGCGAATATCCAAGATTGACCGCAAGCAATCTGGCGAGCCCTAGCGCGACTCTTGGCGCCAGCCTTGACGCAAACCTTGGAGCAAATCTTGACGCAAATCTTGACGCAAATCTTGGCGAGGATCCGGCAATCGAATTGCAGCCGCATCTGCGGCTACTGCAGCTCGGCTATCCCGTCGATGAGCTTTTGATGCGCGTCGACGATCCTCGCTCCGGTGCCACCACAAAGCGGCGCACGCGAGCGAGGCGGCTGCGGGTTCCGCGTGCGCGTGCAGTTTATCTGGCCGTTCACCGGCAGGGTGCGACTGTCTATTGCAAGTCGCTCGAGCCTGAGGCCTTTGTCCTGCTGAGGGCGCTACAGGAAGGCCGCCACCTCTCCGAAGCGATCCAAGCCTGCGCTGAAGGATCGCAAGCGAGCGTGGAGCACATGGCTCGCAGCCTTGCGCACTGGTTTGCTGACTGGGCGGCGCTGGGATGGTTCTGCCATCCGCAAGCGAACGCACAGCGGGGCACCGGAAGCACTCAGACGGACCAACCGGGCCGGCTCGCCGCCTGATATTCTTTGCGAGTAGTCGTTGGGAGCTTGGCTCGTCGCCACCAGCCTGCTGCCGCGTCAGCGCTCGCCCAGGCGCGAAGCCTGTGGCAGAGTGCCCTCTGGTCTAGTGCCCCGTTTCCGAAGTTCGTGATACACCTCAGCACGCTCTGACACGAACTTCGGAAACAAAGGGGCACTAGCAACTCCATGATTCTAGTGCCGCTTTTCGATTTGAAGTTCCTAACAGAGTTTGCTGCAAGTGGTGTAGGAACTTCAAATCGGCGGCACTAGGGCCGCCGCAGGGCGGAATACCTACAGCCGGGGAGGATAACGACATGACAACGCCCAGGCTGGTCGTCGTGCAACGCCGTGAATTTCTGACACATCTCGGTTGCGCGGCGGCTTCCATGTCGTTGCTCGCCGCGTCCGCGGTCCGCGCGCAGCAGCAGGCCAGAGTCCGGCGCGTCGGCATCATTCTCGCCGGCACTCGTACGCTTGCGATCGAAGGCTTCGTGCAGGGCATGCGCGAGCTTGGATATCAGGCCGGCCGCGACTATCACGCCGAGTGGCGCTTCGCCGACGGGCGATATGCGCGCTTTCCGGCGTTTGCGGAGGATTTCGTCCGGCTGCAGGTCGACGTCATCTTCGTCGAAACCTCCGCAGCCGTCGACCTCGTGCGACAAGTCACGCGTACGATCCCGATCGTGATGGGCTATTCCATCGATCCGGTCGGCGGCGGCCTGGTCACGAGCCTGACGCGCCCGGGTGGCAACGTGACCGGCTTGGCCGGATCCAAGGAGTCTACTCTCCCGAAGCATTTCGAGCTTCTGAAAGCCGTTGTGCCAAACCTTGCGCGCGCCGGTCTCCTGCTCAATCCTGAGATCTCGGACTACACAAGCGTGCTCGCCGATGCGGGAAGCCTCGCACAAAAGGCGGGCGTGGCCCTGATATCGGCGGATGCGCACAATCCGGACAGCCTTGCGGAAGCGTTCGCGCAATTCAGCGGCCAGGGTGTCGAAGCGCTGATCGTCGTCGATGATGCCTACTTTCTGAACCAACGCGACGAGCTTGCCGGACTCGCTCTCAAGCATCGTCTTCCGTCGATCTTCCCGAAGCGCGACTTCGTGCAGGCCGGCGGGCTGATGGCCTATGGTGAGAATCTCACGGAGTTCTACCGCCGCGCGGCTTCGTTCGTGGACCGGATTCTCAAAGGTGCCAAGGCGGGCGAGTTGCCGATCGAGCGGGCTCCGCCGCAACTGGCCATCAACCGCAAGACCGCCCGGGCGCTCGGCGTGACGATCCCGCCGCAAGTCTATGCGCTTGCGAACGACGTGATCGAATAGCGCTCGGTGGTTCTCGGAGGAGTTCCACTTTGTACGGTGGGTTAGCGTGGCCCGTGCCGCCGTTATGTCGACGGCTCCTGATCCACGCGTATCCCACCATCTTAGGCGTCGCGGTGGGTTACGCGTGGATTGAGCATTTTGACTCCACCGCGAATCCCGGGCCACGCTAACCCACCCTACGCTCTACAGCTTGTCAGGCCACCTTTACATCATTCGGCAGAGCCGGCCCGCGGTCGAACGTCAGGTCGGACAGGGGAACCGGACGGCTGAAGAAATATCCTTGCGCCAATTGGCAACCCGCCGTTCGCAGGAAAACGAACTGCTCGATCGTCTCGACGCCTTCCGCGGTCGTCTCGATATCCAGACTACGTCCGAGGCCGGCGATGGCGCTGACGATCGCGGCGCAATCGACGCGGCTGGTCATGCTCTGAATGAAGGACTTGTCGATCTTGATCTCATCGATCGGAAACATCTGCAGATATTTCAAGGACGAATAGCCGATGCTGAAATCGTCGAGAACGATGGAGACGCCGAGACTCTTGATCTCGCGCAGCAGCGCCGGAATGTGCTCGCTGCTCAGCAGCACGGTCTCGGTGATCTCCAGCTTGAGCCGCTCGGGCGCCAAGCCGGACTGCGCCAGCGCGCTCCTCAGCACGGCCAGCAAGTCGCCATGCTCGAATTGCGCAGGAGCGAGATTGACCGCGAGCTTGATGTGGGCCGGCCAGGTCGCCGCGTCGGCGCACGCTTTCCGCAGGATCCATCCGCCCAGCGGGACGATCAGCCCGCTCTCCTCTGCGAGATCAACGAACCGGCCGGGCGGCAGCAAGCCGCGATTGGGATGACGCCAGCGAACCAGCACTTCGGCGCAACGACACTCCTGTGTCTCCACATCGACAATCGTCTGATAGTGAAGCTCAAACTCGCCGCTCGCGATCGCCCGGCGCAAGTCATCTTCGAGCTCCTGGCGCTCGCGCGCCTCAGCCTCCATCGACGGCTCGAACAATCGATATCTGTTGCCGCCGTCGGCCTTGGCCTTGTACAGCGCAAGGTCAGCGTTCTTGATCAGCACGTCGGCGTCGACGCCATCCTTCGGCGCATAGGTGATGCCGATGCTGGTGCCGATCGTGACCCTTCGACCGTCAAGGTCGTAGGGCTCGGTGATGATGGCGAGAATTCGGCTGGCCAGCGCAATGGCGCCATCACTGCGTTGCCGATGGGCGCCGTGCAGGATCGCAAACTCATCACCGCCAAAGCGGGCAACGGTGTCATCCGCCGATGCGACCCTTTGCAGCCGCTCGGCAACGAGCTTCAACAATAAATCGCCGACCGAATGACCGAGCGAGTCGTTCACGCTCTTGAAACGGTCGAGATCGAGCATCAGGACCGAGAAGCGGGTGCCACGATCACGCATGGACGCCAGAGCTTCAGTCGCCTTTTCGGTGAACAGCGCGCGATTGGCAAGGCCAGTCAGCGCATCGTAGCGCGCCAGGTGGGCAAGCTCGGCTTCGGCCCGCTTCTGCGAGGTGATGTCCTGATGAATTTCGACCCAACCTCGATCACTCATCGATTGGCGATTGACGGAGACAACGCGCCCATCGGCCAGGGTCTCAATACTGCACGCATCAGGGCATGACATATCATCCTGAAGACCCGTGATGACGCTCTCCACACCGACCGGCAAGCTGCCAGACGCCAGCCGCGCCGCAACGATGTCGCCATAGGAGATGCCTGATCGCGTCGCGTCTGGGCCGAGCTCATACATTTCGGCGTAGCGCATGTTGCAGGTCACCAACCGATGGTGCGCATCGAACATGCACAGTCCCTGCGACATGTTGTTCAGCGCAGTGTCGAGCTGATGCGACTTCTGCGACAGCGACGCCTCCGAGGTGCTGAGTTGCCGAACCTTTCTGGTGACAGCAATCAGAAAATGGATCGAGCACAGCAGCAGGATCGCACTTCCCAGTCCGATCGCGGTGGCGCGTCCGCGCCAGGCCGCCAATGCTGCATCCTCAGTCACCGAGATGTTCACAAAGAGCGGATATTCCGGCATCTCACGCACCGAGACATACCGTACCTTGCCGTCCGTTTGCGCACGCACGCGAAAACCCTGTCGCTCGCGCGACCAGGTCCGCAGCCGGTTCGCCTCAACAGATAGCCGCCGGCCGGCGAAATCCTGCCCCTGCGGATAGCGCACCAGAATCGTTCCATCCAATTTGAGCATCGTGAATATGAGACTCTGGACGGAATGAACAGAGCCATAGATGTCCTCGAAATGCCGGGTGTTCACGCCAGCGAATATCACCCCGGCGAAGTCCCCGCTCGGATCCTCCAGCCGGTGCGCGAAGACGATCGTCTGAGACCCATCGATCCTGTTCCGGATCGGAATCGATGTCACTAAACGATTGCCCGGATGATCACGCGCTTCCTGAAAATAGTCGCGGTCTGCGATATTGATCGCCGGCGTCGGCCACGCGGCAGTGGACACCGTAAGGTTTCCGTCGCGATCGGCGATCGCAAGATTGAACGTCTGCGGCAGGCGATTGCGATGCTCGGTCAGCGATTCCTGAAAATCCTGAAATCCGAAAGCCGCCCGAAATCCGGAGACTGTTTCCAGGGCGGCGCCCTTGGTGGAGCGCTTGACCTCCATGAGGACGGCGTCGACCGATTGGATGGAGCGCGACAGCTGGCCGGCCAGGAGGGTGGCGATGTTGCCCGTTTCCGTGATCGAGGCGCCGATGGCATCGTTCCGCAGCTGCCAGATCGTGAACCCAACGGCGCCAGCTGACACGCCAAGCAACACGATCGCTGCCCACCAGAGCCGCCGCAATGACAGAATCCTGCCGCCCCCGCCTGCGGTCGACGGCAGCCCCGGCACCGAGCGTATGAGCTCGCCAAGTGCTGCTATTTGCACCCCACGGGGCATTTGATACGGACCAACTCGACTACGGACGCGCGCGACCGCTGGACCATACAGGGTTGATGCCCACTAACCGTTAAGCTGCAGAGTTAATCACTTCCTAAGCGGGCAGCTGGAGGCTCCGCAGCCGTGAAACGGCTGCTCGGTAATCAACAAATCGCGCAAGAACTTATTGGAAGAAATCCGCGATGTTGAGGGGGCGCTCCGGCTCAGCGTTGGGCCTGTTCCACCACCCGCCACCCAGCGCCTGATACAAGGCCGCGGTGTCGGCAAGTCGATTGGCCCGGGCCTGCACGACATTGAGCAGCGCCAGCTGGTAGGTCTGCTGGGCGTTGAGCAGCAACAGATAGTTGATGTCCCCAAGCTGCAGTC
>Ga0137397_10001724_pt1 | contig 15231 bp, 16 predicted proteins | sample czorhiz116metaG_FD_106658 | JGI IMG/M metagenome (GOLD analysis project Ga0137397, IMG submission 106658) | Vadose zone soil microbial communities from Angelo Coast Range Reserve, California, USA - czorhiz1.16 metaG | ecosystem: Environmental > Terrestrial > Soil > Vadose zone | place: USA... | reverse complement strand
GGCGAAGGCTTCGCCGCGATGGGCCAGGCGCCGCTCGGCACGCTACTCGTGCTCGGTGCCGCGGCGAGCTGGGCGCTCGGCGCGGTGTTGCAAAAGAAATACCCGATCGCGATGCCGCCCGGGCCCTATACCGCCTGGATCATGCTGCTCGGCGGTGTGCCGATCTTCATCGGCGCGGCGGTCTTCGAGGACCTGCGTGTGCTTGCGCACCTCGGCGCCGGCGCGCTCTTCGGCACAGCGTACAACGTGCTGGTTGCCTTTGCCTTCGCTCACTGGGCCTGGATCAAGCTCGCCACCTCGGTCTCGGTGACGGTGTTCTCGCTCAGCATCCTGATCGTTCCGGTCGTCGCGGTATTGAGTGGCATCGTGTTTCTTGGCGAGCGCCCCAGTGTGACGGAGTTCGCCGCGCTCGGACTGGTGCTAGCGTCGCTCGCTACGGTGGTAGTCCCAGCGCGCGGCGGGGTGAAATGAGCGCCGGATTCCAGTTGCGCACCGCTTCGTCGAGGGTGCTTGCGTCCGCCTGGCCGAGGAAGCGCAGCGCCCGGCGCAGCGTTTCCCAGTTCGGCGCGACCGGCTCGGCGCCGGTCTGCTTCGCCAGCTTCTCCCCTTGCGCATTCACCGCGACCGGCACGTGCAGGTAGCGCGGCGTCGGCAGCCCGAGCAGGCGCTGCAGAAAAATTTGCCGCGGCGTCGAATCGAGGAGATCGGCGCCGCGCACGACGTCGGTGATGCCTTGCGCGGCGTCGTCCACCACCACCGCGAGCTGGTAGGCGAAGAGGCCGTCGGCGCGGTACAGCACGAAGTCGCCGATGTCGCGCTCCAGGACCTGCGACGGCTCGCCCTGCACCCGGTCGACGAAGCGGATCGCCTCGGCGCTGGTGCGCAATCGGAGCGAGCGTCCCTCGCGCGCGCGGCCGGCGCGGCAGGTGCCCGGATAGATGTGCGCGCCGTCGATGGCGAGGCAGAGCGACGAGTCCGCGATCTCGCGCCGCGTGCAGCTGCACCAATAGGTGTGCCCTTGCAATCGCTGCAGCGCATCCCGATATACGGAATGTCGCGCGCTCTGGTACACGAGGTCGCCGTCCCACCAGAGGCCGAGCTGCTCGAGCGTGCGCAGGATCTGAGCGGCGGCACCGTGCACGGCGCGCGGCGGATCGACATCCTCGATGCGTACGAGCCAGCGGCCGCCCGCGGCGCGCGCGTCGAGCCAGCTCGCCGCCGCGGCAATCAGCGAGCCCATGTGCAGGGGCCCAGTGGGCGATGGCGCGAACCGCCCGGTATACATGGTGGTCTAGAGTACACTGCCCCCTTTTTTCGGAGACGAGCGCCGTGGCCACCGTAGACCTTACCCAGGAGAACTTCGAGAAGACCGTCAACGACCACCCGATGGTGATCATCGACTTCTGGGCGCCGTGGTGCGGTCCGTGCAAGGGCTTCGCGCCGGTCTACGAGAAGGCCGCCGAGGCGCATCCCGACGTGATCTTCGCAAAAGTGAACACGGACGAGCAGCAGGAGCTCGCCGGCTCCTTCGGTATCCGCTCGATCCCCACTCTCGTCGTCTTCCGCGAGAAGGTCATTCTGTTCCAGCAGGCGGGCGCGCTGCCCGGCGCAGCGCTCGAGCAGGTGATCACGCAGGCGAAAGCACTCGACATGGGCAAGGTGCACGCCGAGGTCGCGGCCCAGCAACAGCAGCAGGCCAGCCAGCAGGAATGAACGAGCTGCGCCGCGCCGGCGAGCGCGGCTACGCCGACCACGGCTGGCTGCGCTCGTTCCACAGCTTCTCCTTTGCCGACTACCACGACTCGCGTCATATGGGCTACGGGCCGCTGCGCGTGATCAACGAGGACCGCGTACAGGCCGGCGCCGGCTTCGGCACCCACGGCCACCGTGACATGGAGATCATCAGTTACGTGCTCGAAGGCGCGCTCGCGCACCAGGACTCGATCGGCAACGGCTCGACCATCGTGCCTGGCGACGTGCAGCGCATGAGCGCCGGCCGCGGCGTGCAGCACAGCGAGTTCAACCACGACAAGAGCGGCACGACGCATTTTCTGCAGATCTGGATCGAGCCGCAGGTGCGCGGCATCGCGCCCGAATACGAGCAGAAGCACTTCACCGCCGCCGACAAGCGCGGGCGCCTGCGCCTCATCGCCTCGCCCGACGGCGCCGAAGGCTCGGTGCGCATCCATCAGGATGTGCGCATCTATGCCGGGCTCTTCGACGGCGCCGAGCGCGCGCGTCAGGAGGTCGCCGCCGGCCGCAAGGCCTATGTGCACGTCGCGTGCGGCGCGATCTCGGTGAACGGCGAGCGCTTGTCGGCCGGCGACGCGCTCAAGACCGATGCGCGCACGCTGGATTTCAGCGCTGGCGAGGGCGCTGAGGTTCTGTTCTTCGACCTGCCGTAACATACTCGCCGGGATGGCCGGCAGCCGCATCGAGAAAGACAGCTTCGGACCGATCGAGGTCCCGGCGGATCGGCTCTGGGGCGCGCAAACCGAGCGCAGCCGGCGCTTCTTCCGCATCTCCGGCGAGCGCATGCCGCTTCCGGTCATCTACGCGCTCGCGCGCATCAAGAAAGCCGCCGCCGCGGTCAACACCGAGCTCGGTTTGCTCGACGCGAAGAAGGCCCAGGCGATCCAGCGCGCGGGCGACGAGGTCCTCGCAGGCAAGCACGACGAGGAATTCCCGCTGGTCGTGTGGCAGACCGGTTCGGGCACGCAAACGAACATGAACGTCAACGAGGTGCTCGCCAACCGCGCCTCCGAGCTCATGGGTGGCGAGCGCGGCGAGAAGCGCCTGGTGCATCCCAACGACGACGTCAACATGGGACAGTCGTCGAACGATGTCTTCCCGACCGCGATGCACGTCGCTGCCGCGCCGGCGATCGACGACGTCATCGCCGCCGCGGAGATCCTGCGCCAGACCCTCGAGGCGAAGAGCCGCGCTTTCCAGCCGGTGGTCAAGATCGGGCGCACTCACCTCCAGGACGCGACGCCGCTTACGCTTGGCCAGGAATTCTCCGGTTACGTCGACCAGCTCGAGCAGGCGCAGGCGGCGCTGCGCGCGGCGCTGCCCGGCTTGCGCCGCCTCGCCATCGGCGGCACCGCCGTGGGCACCGGACTCAACACGCATCCGGAATTCGCGCGGCGCGTGTGCGCGCTGCTGTCGCAGGAGACGAAGATCAGCTTCAGCGAGGCGCCCAACAAGTTCGCGGCGCTCGCCGGCCACGAAGCGCTGGTCTTCGCGCACGGCGCGATGAAAACGCTCGCCGCCGCGCTCTTCAAGATCGCCAACGACGTGCGCCTGCTCGCCTCGGGTCCGCGCTCGGGGCTCGCCGAGCTGCGCATCCCCGAGAACGAGCCGGGCAGCTCGATCATGCCGGGGAAGGTCAACCCGACGCAGGCCGAAGCGCTCACCATGCTTTCCGCGCAGGTGATGGGGAACGACGTCGCGCTCAGCATCGGCGGCGCCTCCGGGCACCTCGAGCTCAACGTCTACAAGCCGCTCATCATCCACGCCTTCCTGCAGAGCGCGCGACTGCTCGCCGACGGCGCGCGCTCGTTCGAGGAGCATTGCGCGCGCGGCATCGAAGCCGACGCGGCGCGCATCCACGAGCTGCTTGAGCGCTCGCTCATGCTGGTGACCGCGCTTTCGCCGCACATCGGCTACGACCGCGCGGCGCAGATCGCGAAGAAAGCGCACCGCGAAGGCAGCACGCTGCGCGAGGCGGCGCTCGCGCTGGGCTACGTGAGCGCGGAGGATTTCGATCGCTGGGTAAAGCCCGAAGCGATGATCGGGCCGAAGGCATAAGCGTTGCTCGTCGTCCTGATCTCGGGCCGCGGCAGCAACATGCAGGCTCTCGTCGAGGCGGGATTGCCCGTGGCCGCGGTCATCAGCAACCGGGCCGATGCCGCCGGGCTGGAATTCGCGCGTGCGCGCAATATCCCGACTGCGGTGGTCGACCACGCCGGCTTCGCGAGCCGCGACGCGTTTGACGACGCGCTGGCGCGCGAGATCGAACGGCACCGCCCGCGGCTCGTTGCGCTCGCTGGCTTCATGCGCGTGTTGACTCCGGCCTTCGTCGAAAGCTATCGCCACCGGCTGCTGAACATTCATCCGTCGCTGCTGCCGGCGTTTCCGGGACTCCACACGCATGAGCGCGCGCTCGCCGCGGGCGTGAAGCTCCACGGCTGCACGGTGCATTTCGTCACCCCGGAGCTCGACAGCGGCCCGATCGTGATCCAGGCCGTGGTGCGCGTGCGACCGGGCGAGGAGTCCGGCGAGCTCGCCGCGCGCGTGCTGCGCCAGGAGCACGTGATCTATCCGCGCGCCGCCGGCTGGTTTCTGGACGACCGGCTTGTCATCCGCGACGGCGTGGTGCGAGTTAAAGGAGATGATGCGCAACTGGTGCTGGCTGCTGATTAGCCTCGCGGGCATCGCGGCCGCCGAGCCGCCGCCGCGGCTCGAGATGGTGCTGACCATGACCCGCAACGGCTCGACGATGGCCGAAGTGACCGAGCGGCTGGAATATGCGGGCGGAAACTACCAGCTCACCGAGACCTGGAAGGGGAAGGGCATCTATGCGCTCCTCGGCAGCGCCCGGCGGGTGAGCCAGGGCAGCATCGAGCAAGGCACGTTGCGTCCGCGCGAGTTCTTCGACGAGCGTTCCGGCCGCGACACGGCGCGCGCCTGGTTCGACTGGAAGGCGCAAACGCTCACGATGCAGTACAAGGGCAACCGCGCGAGCGAGCCGCTGCCGCCCAACGCCCAGGACCGGCTGTCCTTCCTGTTTGCGCTGAGCCTCGTGCCGGGAAAGGCCGACTCGGTGAGCTACACCATCGCCGACGGCAAGGGGCTCTCGCGGCATGTATACAAGGTTGTCGGCCGCGAGCGCGTCAGGGTGCCGGCGGGGGAGTTCGACGCCGTCAAGCTGGCGCGGGGCGGCGAGGACCGCGAGAGCGCCGAGTTTTGGCTCGCCGCCGAGCGCAATTACATCCCGGTGCGCCTGCTGGTGGTCGAGAAAGACGGCACGCGCTACGAGCAGGTGGCGACCCGCATCTCGCCATGAGAGCCAATGCCGCGCTGCTGCGGCACGCCGAGGCGGCGCTGCGCGAGCTGCTGCGTTTTGCCGCGCCCGCGGATCAGACGCTGTCGCGCTACTTCCGCGACTACCGGGCCCTGGGGCAGAAGGAGCGGGCCTTCGTCGCCGAGTCGGCGTTCGCCGTGCTGCGCCGGCGCCGCTCGCTTGAAGCGGCTGCCGGCGCCTCGGAGCCGCACGCCCTGCTGATTGCCGCGCTCTTGCGGGTGCTGGGCATCTCGGGCCGCGCGCTGGAGGATCTCGCCGATGCAGACCTCGTGCGCCGCATCCGCTCGGCGCAGAGCGATCTGCTTCCGGACGCAGTGCGCGCGGATCTGCCCGACTGGCTCTGGCAGCGGCTCGAAGCGCAGCATGGGCGCGATGAGGCACTGCGCATCGCGCGGGGCCTCCTCAATCCCGCGCCGCTCGACTTGCGCGTGAACCTCGCGCGCACGAGCAGGGACGACGTTCTCGCCCGGCTGGAGCAGGACGGGATCGAAGCGACCGCGACGCCGTATTCTCCGGCGGGCGTGCGCCTCGGCGGCAAGCCGGCGATCAATCATCACGCGCTTTTCCGAGAGGGTCTTATCGAAGTCCAGGATGAAGGCAGTCAGCTCCTAGCGTGGCTACTCGCGCCGCGGCGCGGCGAGATGGTCGCGGACTACTGCGCGGGGGCCGGCGGCAAGACCCTTGCTCTCGCCATGCTCATGCGCGGCGCGGGCCGCATCTACGCCATGGACGTATCGGCGAAACGCCTCGCCGCGCTTGCTCCGCGCGCGGCGCGCGCGCAGGTGAGCAACATCCATCCGATCGCGCTCGCGGGGGACAACGACGCGCGGGCCAAGCGCCTCGCCGGCAAGCTCGATCGCGTGCTGGTCGATGCGCCCTGCAGCGGGTTCGGCACGCTGCGGCGCAACCCCGACCTGAAGTGGCGGCATGGCCCCGACGCGATCGAGGAACTGGCGCAGAAGCAGCGCCGCATCCTCGAGGCGGCGGCGCGGCTAGTGAAGCCCGCCGGCCGCCTGGTTTACGCGACCTGCAGCATCCTGCGCGAGGAAAACGAAGCGGTCGCCGATGCCTTTGTGGCGATGCACAATGACTTCAAACCGCTTTCGTCCACTACGCTGCTTGCCGCCCAGAAAATCACGCTGGACACGGGCGAGCGGCTGCGGTCATGGCCGCAGGTGCACGGCACCGACGGCTTCTTCGCGGCTGCGTTCGAGCGCACGTCGTGAGCTCACGACCTAATTGTCCCCTCGCGTGTAGTTCTTGCAGAAAAAAACCTTTTGGTTCCGATCCTTACCGACATCATGGCGCTTCGCGTACAATGCCGACGCCTCGCAAAACGACCCCATAAAGGCACATCCATTTAATGATGTTCTCCGGCTGGTTTGACCTCCCCTGGTGGGGAGTAGCTCTCGCCGCGCTCGCGCTGACGCACATCACGATCGCGGGGGTGACGATCTATCTGCATCGCTGCCAGGCGCACCGCGCGCTCGACCTTCACCCGGTCGCCTCGCATTTCTTCCGCCTCTGGATGTGGCTCACCACGGGGCAAGTAACCAAGGAATGGGCCGCCATCCACCGCAAGCACCACGCGAAGTGCGAGACCGCCGAAGACCCGCACAGCCCGCAGGTCTACGGCATCAACCGCGTGCTCTGGGGCGGGGTATTCCTGTACGTGAAGGAGTCCCACAACAAGGAGACGCTCGAGCGCTACGGGCATGGCACGCCGGACGACTGGATCGAGCGCAACCTCTATACGCGGTACTCGTTCTACGGCATCTTTTTCATGCTCGCATTCGATCTCTTCGCCTTCGGCGTGGTGCCGGGGGCGCTGGTGTGGATCACGCAGATGGCGTGGATTCCGTTCTGGGCTGCGGGCGTGATCAATGGTGTCGGCCATTTCTTCGGCTACCGCAACTACGACGACGTGCCCGACGCCAGCAAGAACATCGTCCCTTGGGGCATCCTGATCGGCGGTGAGGAGCTGCACAACAACCACCACGCCTACGCGTCGTCGGCCAAGCTATCGAGCAAGTGGTACGAGTTCGATATCGGCTGGTTCTACATCCGCGTCATGAGCGCTCTTGGCCTCGCGACCGTGAAGAAGGTCGCGCCCAAGCCGCGCTTCGCCGAGCCGCGCGCGGTGGATTTCGACACGCTGCACGCCGTCATCGGCAACCGCTACGATGTCCTCTCGCGCTACGCGAAGTCGCTCAAGCAGACCTATGCGCACGAGCTTGAGCGGCTGCGGCGCTGGTCGCCGCGCGACGCCGAGGTGCTGAGCTCGCTCAGGCGCGGCCTCCTGCGCGGACAGGCGCTCGCCGGCGCCGAAGGCCACAAGCTGGCCGAAGCGCTCAAGAACTCGCGTGCGTTGGACATCGCCCTCGCCATGCGTCACGAGCTCATCGCCCTGTGGGAGCGCTCGAGCGCCTCGAAGGAGCAGCTCCTGCGCCAGCTGCAGGACTGGTGCCGCCGGGCGGAAGCGAGCGGCGTCGCGCCGCTGGTGGCGTTCTCCGAGCGGCTTCGGTCCTACGCCGTCGCCTGAGTCGCCGAAAAGTCCACAAAAAAGCCCGCTTGCGCGGGCTTTTTCATTTCAGCTTGGTTTCTTTGTAGATGACGTGCTTGCGCGCCTTGGGATCGTATTTCTTGATCTCGAGCTTGTCGGGCGTCGTGCGCTTGTTCTTGGTCGTGGTGTAGAAGTGGCCGGTCCCGGCCGAGGATTCGAGCTTGATCTTCTCGCGCATGGTCAGCCTTTCGCTTTACGTGCCTTGATTTCGGCGAGCACCGCCTCGACGCCCACCTTGTCGATGCGCCGCAGTCCGGCGGTCGATACGCGCAGCCGCACCCAGCGGTTCTGGCTCTCGACCCAGAAGCGCCGGTAGTGCAGGTTCGGCTCGAAGGTGCGGATCGTCTTGTTGTTGGCGTGCGAGACGTAATGGCCCTTCATCGGCTTTTTGCCGGTGACTTGGCAGACGCGGGACATCGGTAACTCCGGAAATTCGCGAAAGGCGCGGATTATACAGGGAAACTACAGCAGTCCACGCTCGGCGAAGGAAATCGCCTGGTTCCCGGCGACGATGAAATGGTCGAGCACCTTGACCTCGATGAGCGAGAGCGCGTCCTTGAGGTTGCGCGTCAGCAACTCGTCGGACTGGCTCGGCTGGGCCACGCCCGACGGATGGTTGTGCGCGAAGATCACCGCGGCGGCGTTCATCCGCAGCGCCGACTTCACGATCTCGCGTGGGTAGACGCTGGTCTGCGTCAGCGTTCCGCGGAACGGCTCTTCGATGCCGATGGCCTTGTGCTGCGCATCGAGCCAGATGCAGACGAACGCTTCTTCCTTGCGTGCCGCGAGCCTGAGGCGGAGGTAATCGCGCACGGCGCCCGGAGAAGTGAGCGCCGCGTTCTGCTTCAATTGTTCGTGCAGCGAGCGACGCGCAAGCTCGATCGCCGCGGCAAACTGCGCCCGCTTGGCGGGCCCCAAGCCCTTGACGGTCTCGAGTTCGGCCCCGGCCTCGAGCATCTGGGTCACCCCGTCGTACTGCTTGATGAGGTCGCGCGCCAGATCGACCGCGCTCTTGCCGCGCACGCCGGAGCGCAGCAGCACCGCCACCAGCTCGGCATCGCTCAAGGCCGCGACGCCTCTGGCTAGCAATTTTTCGCGCGGCCGCTCGGCCAGCGGCCAGTCGGTGATCCTCATGGCTTGGGCTTACAATCCTCATCCCCTTAACGGGTAGTGGGCCATGGCGTTGACGGGTAAGCGAGTCCTGCTCGGTCTGACCGGCGGTATCGCCGCGTACAAGGCGGCGGAGCTCGCGCGCCGGCTCGTCAAAGGTGGCGCCGACGTGCGCGTCGCCATGACCGATGCCGCGACCCGCTTCATCACCCCTATGACGATGCAGGCGCTCACCGGCCAGCCGGTGTGGACCGATCTCTGGGATCCGCGCGTCAGCGACGCCATGGGCCACATCGAGCTCTCGCGTGACCGCGAGCTGGTCGCGGTGGCGCCCGCCTCCGCGGACTTCCTCGCCAAGCTGGCGAACGGCTTGGCCGACGATCTGCTCTCCGGCCTGTGCCTCGCGCGCCGGTGCCCGCTGCTCGTGGCGCCGGCGATGAACGTCGAGATGTGGCAGAACCCGGCCACGCAGCGCAACGTGGCGCGCTTGCGCGAGGACGGCGTCGTCTTCGCGGGGCCCGCAGCCGGCGACCAGGCCTGCGGCGAGGTCGGGCTCGGCCGCATGCTCGAGGCCGCCGAGATCGCCGCCGAGATCGAAGCGCTGCTCGCGCCGAAAGCGCTCGCCGGCAAGCGCGTGCTGGTGACGGCCGGTCCGACCGAAGAACCCGTCGACCCGGTGCGCGTGCTGACGAACTCGAGCTCCGGGAAGATGGGTTATGCCGTGGCGCGCGCGGCGCAGGAAGCGGGCGCCGAAGTGACGCTGGTCAGCGGCCCGGTGGCGCTCGCCACGCCGCACGGCGTGGCACGCATCGACGTCCGCACCGCCGACGAGATGTTCGAGGCGGTAAAGCAAGCCGCGCCGCGCAGCGATGTCTTCATTTCTGTGGCCGCGGTGGCCGATTACAAGGTGAAGAATCCGTCGCCGAGCAAGATCAAGAAGGCCAACGGTCGCACGTTGAACCTCGAGCTGGTCGAGAACCCGGACATCCTAGCCTATGTCGCCGGCATGAAGAACGCCCCGTTCTGCGTCGGCTTCGCCGCCGAGAGCGAGGATCTCGCGCGGAACGCCGCCGAAAAGCGGGCGAAGAAGAACGTGCCACTGATCGCCGCCAACATCGCTCAGGACGCGCTCGGCGCCGACGACAACGCCATCAAGCTGTACGACGAGCGTGGCGAGCACGACCTCGGCCGCGGCCCGAAGCTCGATCTCGCCCGCAAGCTGGTGGCTCACGTCGCGACCGCGCTGCCGTCCAGGAAATGAGAAAGCTGGAGGTCAAGATCCTCGACGAGAGGATCCGCGGCATGCTGCCGCACTACGCCACGCCAGGCGCCGCGGGCCTCGACTTGCGCGCGTGCATCGACGCGCCGCTCACGCTTGGCCCGGGCGAGAGCCAGCTCGTCTCTTCGGGCATCGCCATCCACGTGGGCGACGCGGGCCATGCGGCGGTGATCCTGCCGCGTTCGGGCCTCGGCTCGAAGAACGGCATCGTGCTCGGCAACCTGGTCGGGCTGATCGACTCCGATTACCAGGGCCCGCTCGTGATCTCGCTGTGGAACCGCGGCAAGGCGGCGTTTACCATCCTGCCGCTCGACCGCATCGCGCAGCTCGTCGTCGTGCCGGTGGTGCAGGTCGAGTTCGAAGTGGTCGAGGAGTTCGCCGCCAGCGCGCGAGGCGCGGGCGGCTTCGGTTCCACCGGACGTTAAGATCCGGCGGAAGAAGGGGGGAGCATGAGGGTTATGGCGACGCTGGTCCTGGCGCTGTGCGCCTTGCCGACGATGGCGGCGGATCTGGATTGCCAGCTCGGCGCCACGGCCGGCGCCGTATACGGACGCAGCCAGCACGTGCATTCCAGCGGCTTCGAGTTCACCGATCCCTTCAACGTCAACGGCCGTGCCGCCGGCGTGCTGTTCGGCTGCCTCGCCGCGCGTAATCGCCTGAGGTATGGCGCGGCGCTCGACCTCATGGATGCGAGCGCCACCGGCTACCAGCAGGACCGGCCTCCCAACGAGAATTTCTTCTCGGAAACGTCCTTCGACTGGATCGGCACGATGCGGGCGGTCGGCGGCTACCAGCTCGATCCGAGGGTCACGCTCTATCTGACGGGAGGGCTCGCCTTCAGCGGCGTGAAGATCCGCGTCTGCGCGGTCAGCGGCGCCTTTGCCGGGACCTGCGGCGCGAGCTCGGCCAATGTGTGGGGTGTCGTCGGCGGCGTGGGCACGCAGGTGCGGCTATGGCGGCGCTGGTCGCTGAGCGCCGAATACCTGGCGTTCGGATTCGAAAACAAGGAATTTCCGACGCCCGTCGGCCCCTTCGCCGACCGCGGCGGCGGCGTGCAGCCGCAGGCGCAGGTGTTCCGGGCGGCGCTGAACTTCCACTTCTGAGCGATTCGGCTCAGTTATTCCGGCTTCGCGCCGGTGTCGCGCACGACCTTGGCCCATTTCACCAGCTCGGCGCGCACGTAGCCGGCGGTCGGCTTGAGCGGCGCGGCCGTGATCTCGAAGGTCAGCGCCTCGAGCCGCTCGCGCACTTCAGGCACCTGCACCGCGCGCAGCACGATGTCGTTCAGCTTCTGCGCGATCTCCGGCGGCGTGGCGGCGGGCACAAAGATGCCGACCCAGGTGTAGTCCTCCATGTCCGCGAAGCCGAGCTCGCCGAGCGTCGGTACGTCGGGCAGCGACGGCACGCGCAGCTTCGACGAGACCGCGAGCGCCCGCAGCTTGCCTGACTTGATGTGCGGCATCGGCGCTGTCCCCGCCATCGAGCCGATCGGCGGCTCGCCGGCCAGCACGGCGGCGGCTGCGGGCCCCGCGCCCTTGAACGGAATGTGCGTGATGTCGACCTTGGCGCGCACGCGGAAGAGATTCTCGGCCGTGAGATGAGGCGTGGTGCCCGAGGAGGGCGAGGCGAAGGCAAGCTTCTGGGTGCGCGCCATCTGCAGGAGCTCGGCGAGCGTGCGCGCCGGGAAGGCGGCGTTGACGACGATGAAGTTCGGTTGCGACGCCACCACGGCGATCGGCGTGAAATCCTTTTCCGCGTTGTAGCCCGGATCGGGCGTGAGCGTCGGGTTCACCGCGAAGGACGACGAGGTCATCAGCACCGTGTAGCCATCGGGCGACGAGCGCGCGACCTGCGAGACGCCGAGGTTGCCGCCCGCGCCGGCCTTGTTCTCGATCACCAGCTGCTGGCCGAGGAGCTCGTTCATCTTCGGCGCTAGCAGCCGCGCCACCACGTCGACCGGTCCGCCTGGAGCGAAGGGCACCACCACGCGGATCGGCTTTGAGGGGTAGGGCTGCGCCACGGCAGCCGATGCGATCAGCGCGAGCGCGGCGCCGAGCAGTATGCGGATCACGGTTCCTCCTCTCATCACGAAACGGCGACCGGCGCGATCGCCTCGATGTCGGTGACGACGTCGACCAGCGCCGGCTTGCGGCTGTTCAGCGCCTCTTCCAGAGCGGGCGCGAAGTCCTTGGGCTTTTCCACGCGCAGGCCCAGCGCACCGATGTCGGCAGCGACGCGCGCGAAATCCACCATGCGGTAGGTCCACAGCTCGCGCGCCTTCGCCGTCTGCTCGCCGCCGTAAGCGCGGTCGAAGCCGCGCTTCGACTGGTTGCCGCTCGCGTTGTTGTTCACCACGGTCACCGCGGCGATGTTCCAGCGCACGGCGGTCTCGAGCTCGCCGAGGTGATACCAGAGGCCGGCGTCGCCGGTGAAGGTCACCACCGGGCGCTCCGGCGCGGCGCACTTCGCGCCGAGCCCGGCGGGGAACGCCCAGCCGAGGTGGCCGGCGCTGCGCAGGAAGCTCTGGCGCGCGCCGCGCACGTCGTACATGCCGCCCATCCACATGCCGGCGTGCCCGGTGTCCGCGAGCACGATCGCGTCGTCCGGCACATGGCGCGAGAGCTCGGCGCAGATGCGCTCGGGGCGGATCGGCACCGCGTCCGATTCGAGCGCGGTGCGGTACTTCTCGCGCCAGTCCGCGCAAATCGCCTTGGCTTGCTGCAGCCACGCCGCGCGCCGCACGGCCGACTTGCGGTCGCACTGCGCCAGCATCTGCGCGAGCGTGACCTTGGCATCGCCGAGCACGCCCGCCTTCAGCGGGTAGTTGCGCCCGATCGTTTCGGGCTCGATGTCGACCTGCACGGCGGCGACGCCGATCTTCGGCACCTGCCAGACGTGCGTCGTCATGCCGCCGGCCGAAGTGCCGATGAAGCAGACCAGATCCGCGGCCGCGACCACGCGGTTCGCGCTTTCGCGCGAGTAGCTGCCGACGACGCCGACCGAGAGCGGATGCGAGCCGGCGATGCAGTCCTTGGCGTTGAGCGAGGTGGCGACCGGGACCGCCAGCGCTTCGGCGAGCTGCAGGAGCTCGGCGGGCGCGCCGGAGGCGCGCACGCCGCCGCCTGCGACGATCACCGGCCGCTCGGCGCGCTCCAGCCAATAGAGCGCCTTTTTCACCTCCTCCGCGTCGGGAACCGGACGGAACGCCGGCACGCGGGCGAAGCGTTCCTCCACCAGCGGCTCCATCTCCGCCTCCTCCTGGTCGAGCTGGCCTTCGTTGCCCCGGACCTGCAGATGCACCGGACCGGGCGCGCCCGAAGTGGCGACGCGAAAGGCCTGTCGCACCATGTCCGGAAACCGCTCGACCGCGTCCACCGTCGCATTCCATTTGGTCACCGGCTCGAACGCCGGCAGGTCGTCGATCTCCTGGTACACCTTGCGGAACTTGGTTTTCGGGTCGCGGCCGCCGGTGAAGGCGATTACCGGCGAGTGCGCGAGATGCGCGTCGCGCAGCCCCGCGGCGAGGTTCATCGCCCCGACCACCTGCGCCATGCAAACGCCGGGCTTGCCGCTGGCGCGCGCATACCCGTCGGCCATATAGGCGGCAGCCTTTTCGCCATGGCAGTGAATGCGCGCGATCGACGTGCGGCGCTCCATCTCGGCGAACGTGCGCCGCAGGACCGCCGGCACCATGAAGACATGCGAGACGCCGTAGCCGGCCAGCATGTCCGCCAGGATCTGCGCACCGGTCGCCACTTACTTGATCGCCAGCGGGTTGGTCGGCGAGCCGACGGCGCCGGTGATCGGCAGCGCGGGAGCGACGAAAAGGAATTCGTAGACCTGGTCGGCGGCGCAGTCCTCGGCGAGCTCCTTCAGATAGAAGATCTCGCCCATCGTCATCCCCATCATCGGGATCGTGATCCAGTGCCAGGGCTGGTTGATGCCGGGCTCGCTCTCGTTCGGCCGCACCTCGCAGCCCCAGGTATCGCTCGCCAGCGCCGCGAGCTCGGTGCGCTTGATCCATTCGAGCGTCTCGAAGCCGAAGCCCGGCGCATCGCCGCCCGGATAGCCGTCCCAGCTCCCGGCCTCGAGCTTCGCTTCCATCTGCCCGGTGCGCACGATCACGAAGTCTCCTCCTTTAACGGTAATGCCTTGGACCTGCGCGGTGCGGTCCAGGTCCGCGCAGGTGATGGCGTAGCCATCATCGAGCCAGCGTTTGCCCAAAGCGCGCGCCACGTCCAGGAACACGCCGCGTCCGACCATCTTGTTCTTCGTCTTCTCGATGCCGCACTTCTGCGCGCCGGCGGAAGTGACCTCGCGGCAGTCGTAGCCGTTCCACATACTGTTTTCATAAAAGATATGGCCGAGCCCGTCCCATTGCGTGCCGCATTGCAGCGGCATCACCACCATGTCGTCGGCGGCGCGGATGCCGCGATGGTCGAGCACGCCGGCATAGGCGTCGGTGCCGGTGCGCAGCATGGTGTGCAACGGGTTGATGCGGCCGAGCGCCGGGTACTTGCTCTTCGCGCCCTGCGGCCCGTGGTTGTCGAAGTTGAGCGCGAGCGAGATCACCTTGCCCTTCCTCACGAGGCGCGCCGCGGCGACGATGTCCTCGGCCCTGGTGTAATTCAGCGTACCGATCTCGTCCGTCGGTCCCCATTTGCCCCAGTTCTTGTACTTCTCCGCGGCTTCGCGCAGGTCCTGCCGGTTGAGCTTGCGCTGCGTCATGTCGTCCTCATGTTTGCTGAAGATGTGCGCCGGACACCGGCCTCGGCCATTTGCCGCCACGCTGCCGCGAGCGAGCCCTCCAGGTCGATCGCGCGGCAGGCGTCGTCGATGACGCTGACCTCGAAGCCCGCGGCGCGGCCGTCGAGCGCGGTCCACGCGACGCAGAAGTCGGTCGCCAGCCCGCACACGAACAGCTCGCGCAGCCCGCGCTCGCGCAGATAGCCCGCGAGCCCGGTGGTCGTTTTCCGGTCGGCTTCCATGAACGCCGAATAGCTGTCGATCTCGCGGTGGTGTCCCTTGCGGATCACGAGCTGGGCGCGCGGGATGCTCAGGCCCGCGTGCAGCCCGGCACCGGGCGTTCCCTGCACGCAGTGCGCCGGCCAGAGGACCTGGTCGCCGTACGGCAATCGCGTGGTCTCGAAGGGCTTGCGCCCGGCGTGCGAGTCGGCGAAAGAGATGTGATCG
>Ga0137397_10001721_pt1 | contig 15247 bp, 16 predicted proteins | sample czorhiz116metaG_FD_106658 | JGI IMG/M metagenome (GOLD analysis project Ga0137397, IMG submission 106658) | Vadose zone soil microbial communities from Angelo Coast Range Reserve, California, USA - czorhiz1.16 metaG | ecosystem: Environmental > Terrestrial > Soil > Vadose zone | place: USA... | reverse complement strand
GTCGTAGGTGATATAGCCGTTGGTGACCATCACCGTCTTCAAGCCGTATTGCTTCGCGGCCTTGCAAATATCGATGATGTATTCGCCCCAGATGGTCGGCCCGATGTAAGTGAATGCGCTGGAGGGGCAACCGTATTTCAAAGCCAGCAGCGGCACGTCTTCCGGCGGTAGGTGCTGCGAATGCACCTGGTCGGAGCGCGATTTTGAAATGTCCCAGTTCTGACAGAAGAAGCAGCCCATGTTGCAGCCTGCCGTGCCCATGCTGAAGACGCGCGTACCCGGTAGAAAATGATTCAGCGGCTTCTTTTCGATAGGATCCACTTGCAGGGCGGCAGGCGCGCCGTATCCCAGGCTATAGAGTTTTCCCTCTTGATTGATGCGAATGAAGCAGAATCCCGCCTGACCGGGGTGGATGTGGCAGTGCCGCGGGCAGAGATAGCAGTGGACGCGTCCTTCGGGCTCTGCTTCCCACCAGCGCGCTTCGTGCAAGTGATCTGTCTTCTGGAGGATCTTCAGCTCGTCCACGGACCCTCCTCTCAAACAACATTATACCGCTGGGCAGAGAGGTGTGCGCCAGTCATCGAGTTTTTGTTCTGGGAATATGTTCGAAACTCAAGCGTGGCGACGGCGCTGGAACCGTTGCCTTTCCGCGGCCCAATCCACAAAGCGTTCCATGTGGTCGCGATACTTCCAGGCAAGGTGAAAGAACTTGCTCGGAGTCAGATTGGCAGCTTCTTTTCCGAGGAACGTCTCAAAGCGCCAGCGAATGTACGGACTCTTCCAGGGGTTGAATCTGTAGCCGCGAGCTGCATTCCAGTAATACTGCACTGTCTTGAACATATTCTTGCGCAATGGGCGAATCGCCCAGCCCTCGTGGTCAAGACTCTAGTTTTCGGCCGCCGGCGCCGAAAGATGGTCGTGCACGATCACCCAGTTGGCGCCGCGCTTCTCCCATATCCCGGTGTAGCGTAGGTCCATTTCAGTAGTCTTACCGTTCTTTGATTTTTCCATCAAATGCATCGGCACAATCGTCCAGGCGATCATCCCGCGGCGGGTCACCCGCAGATCCTTCCCTGCCGTCAGCTTGATCTCCGAGGCTCCATCCAGAAACTCCTTCTGCACTCCATCGTGATACTCCTTCCACCCGTGGTAGGCGAAAGGTGCTACATCGTAGAAAACGAGGCTATTGTCCTTCGCATAGAACTTCGCCGGAGCCTCCGCCGTTCCCGTGCTCCACGCCGCACACAAATTGTCGACCAATTTGCGAAACGTGGCATCATCCGTTGCTTTTTGCTGTGCCCGCGCCCCTACAAACGTCAGCAATGCGCCAACAAGAGCAAGCGCAACGTACACCAGCCAGCGCCACCGCTCAGCATTCTTGCCGACAGCTCTGCCCATGAAATCGGCCCTTTCGGATCTCCTGGCAACTCTAAGGACAAGAGTTCGCAGGTAGATGTCGCAACGCGTGCCGCCTAAGCTAGTGCGAATTCGTTCAATTTGCAAGCCCTCATATGACAGCCCTCATATGAGGCGGGCCTGAATCAGTTGACTGGTGGTCGCTACTGCCCCTACCAAGGCCGCCGTTTGCCGGTAAATTGCCACTCTCGGCCGAATCCTAGGTGCGTACCTCTGGCGGGGCCCCTATTCTCGCTTTTGGGGCAAGCAATTCGCCCTGCAGGAGGAAGACATGACAACCCGGCGCACGTCCTCTCGGAGCCTGAAGCCCACATTGGGGGCAGCCATCTTCGCCCTGGGGCTGCTTCTGCTGTTCGTCAATCTGGACCGAGCCGCTGCACAGATCACCAGCATGCTCGGCACTCCAGAGAGAACACCCGGATTGCTCGCCACACTCGGCCTGGCGGGATTGAATGCCGTGCAGGCCTATACCTTCAACCAGGATGCGTTTCTGTCGGCTCTCCGCCAGATCTTGGTATCATGCTGGCCACTGATGTTGATTCTCGCTGGCCTAATGTTGCTTCGCGACGTTTTTGGGGGCCCTTTCGCAGCGCGCAGTAACGACGCCGAATATCCGGCTATAAGTGGCCGTCGATGAGCGAATTTAGCCAAGAAGGCCATTGGGGCGCCGACAGGAGAAGCTTGTGAGCGACGAGAAAAATTTTGATGCAAAGAAATTCAGCGATGACCTGCACGACAAGATTCACAGTGACATTCACGCGAGTGTGAACTCGTCTGACACCAGCGCCGGAAGGACTCCCAAACCGATCGTGGTGGGCATTCACCTTGGAGGCCGGGGTACGAGCGGCCTTTTCTGGGGCGCATTCCTGGTTCTTGGCGGGGTCGCTCTGCTTCTTGACCACATGGGCATTCTTTCGGTCGACAGACTGTGGCGTTTCTGGCCCCTCCTGCTGATTTGCGCCGGAATCCCCAACTTCATGAGGCGCGAGCATCGTCTTTGGGGCATTTTGCTCATCACCGGGGGCGTCCTCTTTCAACTGAACGAACTGGGTATCGGGCACTTTCGTTGGAACGACATCTGGCCCGTCCTATTGATCGCTACGGGACTCATGTTGATGTGGGGCGCCTTCGAGGCAAGACGCAGGCCTTCCTCTGCTCCCACCGGCGGCGATCCGCGGACCACGCTCGACGAATCCGCCATTTTTGGAGGGATCGAACGGAGAGTAACAAGCCAGGATTTCAAAGGTGGGCACCTCAACGCCATCTTTGGCGGGGTCGAGATCGACCTGACCGATGCAAACATGCAGGCCGATGAAGCCACACTGGAAATCAACGCAATCTTCGGCGGCGTTGAACTTCGCGTCCCGGATACCTGGCAGGTGGCGTTTCGCGGGACACCGATTTTTGGAGGCATCGCGGACAAGACTCGCGTCAGCCGCACAGCGGACATCAGCGATCCTCGCCGCAAGGTTCTCATCCTTACCGGTGCGGTCATGTTCGGTGGCGTCGAAATCAAGAACTGACGCGCCTCCATGAATCTCAACACCGCACTTAAGAACCAGCACCGAATTTACAAAGTCGCTGCTCTGCCGATTGCCGCGATCCTTGCCTTCATCCTGCAGTCGCCAGTCGGACTGACATGGCTTCAGGCAGGGCTTCTCGGGTTTGGGCTGGCCTCCGTAGGCGAACTGATTTCTCTGCCCGCCTGGTATTCGTGCCGCGTCGCCCCCATTCAACGAACGGTGATCTGGAGACTTCTGGTGACGCATGTCGTCGCCGCGCAAGTTCTTAGTCTGCTATGGCTCGGCGCTGGAAAACTGCTTGCCCACGCTTTATCCTTCGTTCCATCCCTGCAAGGCATTGAAGTGCGATTTGCGGAAAGAACCGCCATTGTCTATGGCGCAGGGTGCGTTTTCTACCTGCTGGCGGTTTCGTTTCATTACGTTTCCCTCGCGCAGGAAGCCACTCACGAGCTTGAAGCCCGCGCCATGGAGACCAGCATTCAGGCGCGCGACGCTGAGTTGAAAGCCCTGAAAGCCCAGATCAATCCGCATTTCCTCTTCAATAGTCTGAATTCCATCAGCGCATTAACCAGCATTGATCCGGCTCGTGCGCGCGATATGTGCGTTCTCCTCGGGGACTTCTTGCGGCTGACGCTGGGCCTGGGTGAAAAGGCATCCGTGCACCTGTCCGAAGAGTTGGATCTGTTGCAAAAATACATGGCCATTGAAAAAGTTCGCTTTGGGGCGCGTTTGAGAGTGCATGAAGAGATACAAGAAGACTCGAAGACGTGCTTGCTGCCGCCATTGCTGCTTCAGCCGTTGGTCGAGAACGCCGTCAAACATGGCATCGCCAGTCTTCCTGAAGGCGGCGACGTGCGTCTGGCCGTGCAGCGGCAGAACGGGCGGCTGGCTATCCTTGTCGAGAATTCATGGGACCCGGAAGCCCCTCCGCGCCGTTCGGGTGGCCTGGGGTTGAAAAACGTGCAGCGTCGTCTCGAAGCCCGTTACGGAAAGGAAGCGAACCTTCGCATCAGCACCGAAGGCGAACTCTTCCAGGTCAGTTTGTCCCTTCCGGCGGAAAGCGAGGAAAAAGCATGAGTTCCTCGCAGAAGACACGATGGAAAGCGCTCATCGTTGACGACGAAGAGCTCGCGCGCCACGTAATTCGCGAGTTTCTCCAGCCTCATGCGGAGATTGAAGTCGCCGCCGAATGCGGCAATGGCCTCGAAGCCGTGAAGGCCGCCGCCGAGCACAAGCCGAATTTGATTTTTCTCGACGTGCAAATGCCCAAGTTAACCGGATTCGATGTTCTGGAATTGATTGGCACCGATATGCCGGTAATTTTCGTGACCGCCTACGACCAGTACGCGATGCGTGCTTTCGAAGTCCACGCCGTAGATTATTTGTTGAAGCCCATCGGCCGCGAACGCTTTGAAGCTGCCCTGGAGAGAGCGAAGAGCCGGCTGGGGGAGAAAATGCCCGCTGCGCAGGAACTTGCTGCCGCCGCTCGGCCGCCGCAGCAATTTCTGGAACGCCTGGTCGTCAAAGACGGCACGAAAGTCACTCTGATTCCCGTTGCCAAGCTCGATTATGCAGAGGCCCAGGACGACTACGTGGCGTTGGCAAGCTTGGGGAAGAAGCATCTCAAGCAGCAAACGATTGCCGGCCTCGAAGCCGGGCTCGACCCCGGCCGTTTCGTGCGCATCCACCGCTCCTACATCGTGAACCTCGAGCGCGTCGTGCGCATCGAGCCTTATGGCAAGGACAGCCGCCTGGCAATCCTCGCAGACGGCACGCGCTTGCCGGTCAGCCGCGCCGGCTACGCCCGCCTCAAATCCCTCCTCGACGAGCGCAAGTAACCTCTTTCGGTCAGCAGGCTGCCAGTCTTGTTTTGGTCCGTGAACAGCTGTCGACGATTCTTCCGTTTCGCTATGTTCAGCGGTTTCATTCTTGCGCCGAACGATGGGAGCAAGAATTAAAACGGATTTGGGTTTGTGGGTTTGGACGGGGATTCCGTGGAGGGCGCCTCCTCGGGTTTGGGCACGCTGTTCCGCTGTCTGTCGTCCACGGAGAAGAGCATATAGTTGCTGAAGCCGTGTCGCCGATGAATGCGGCGTCCCCTCCAGTCATAGAACGCCGGAATCCTGCCTTAAGAGTTAGGCTGATTGGCTCCTGCCGTTCAGTCGGCGGCCAGCGTGCCGGGTTCATTCGATGAATCCGGCCAGTCGGCCTTAATTTCTCATTGAACCGAAACGCTGAATCGTCCGATGGTCTGGCCTGGCCGAGTAATGTCGTGAAAAACAGGCGGGTGGGGAGGGGTCAAAAATCTCGCATGCATTCCCCTACGAACTGAGGCGCCGCACCCAGATCCGGCTCGTGGCAGGTTTCCCAAGGTGCATCGTCTTCCCATTGGAACGCAGTGTCATCGTCTCATCGTACTCGCGCTTTAGCACTTCGACGGTCGTCGAAGGCCGCAAGCGCAGCCCTTCGAGAAATTCCAGAAATTGTGCGTCTTTCTCGTATACGCACACGATCTCGCCCGCTTCCTTTGCACGCAAATCCGCGAGCAGCACCGCGCCCTGCTTGCGAAGCTGAGCGATTCCTCCGCGCATCGGTACGCCGTGCGGACAACTCTTCTTGTCTCCGAATCGCTTGAGCAGCAGCGCTTCCACTTCCGGAGAAATCGCGTGCTCCATTCGCTCGGCTTCGTCGTGAGCCTTCGCCCAGGACAGTCCAACCACTTCGGTCAGCAGCATCTCCGCGAGTTGGTGCCTCAACGCGAGATGTTCCGCGTGCTTGCGGCCCTTTTGCGTCAGCTCGATCCGCCCGCTGCGTTCCACACGCACGTGCCCATCGCGCGTCATGCGCTTCAGCGCGGCGGTCACTGCCGGAGGAGTCACTTTCAACTCCTCGGCCAGCCGTGCGCTGATGGGCATCTGGTCTTCTTCCAGCATCTCCCAGATGGCCTTCAGATAATCTTCCTGCGATACGCTTGTTTTTTCGCGCCGCAACGAAGCTCCTATCTTGTCGTCGTCTTGTTCTCTCGCCGTTCTCTCAAGCCCAGTGCCAGCTGATGGATGCGCCGTTTGATGCCTTCAAACACTCTTTGATATGTCTCTGGCGCGTCGCCGTATGGATCTTCCACCATCCAATCCTCGACTTTTTCCTGTTCCAGGAAAGTTTCTTCCATTGGTCTTCCCGTCATGTTGATGATGATGTCGGCGGCCTCTGCCGCCTCGAGAGTGAGCGCTTCGGAAGTCAGTCCATTCGCGGTGTATCCATTTAGTATCAGCGTTTGCTTGGTTTGTTCCGGAATGGATCCCATCGGACTGAGCCCCGCGCTGGAGGGTTCGATCACGTCTGCGGCGTCGTATCGTGCGATCGCTTCGGCCATGGGGCTCCGGCAAGCGTTCCCGACGCACACAAACAGAACTCTCGTCCGGTTGGACCTTCGAGCAGCAATATTCTTTTTTGGCGTTTTCCCCACCGCGAAGCTCTGGCGCAGGTCCGATACAATCCGGTTGCCCGCGCCGACAATCAAAGCGTAGCTGGGATTCCCAAGAACGGCAACCAAAAGGCACCCTTTCTACTTCGTTGTGATAGTTTTTGCTTCCCCCAGGTGCGCGAATGTTGTAACAGCAAGCCCCATTCAATCCCGAGGGCCGTATGTCGTTCCGTGCCGTATTCATTGCCATCGTTATTGCATTTGCGCTGATCCTAAGCGCGTTTCTCTTTCAGCATGCCCTCCCGCGCATCGAAACGGACCAACCCAACGCGTCCCTGGTGACGGCCACGGAAAAATGCGCGGAATGTCATCGACGCCAGCAGTACTCCCCATCTCCCCATCCTCGGATTCATCGGAATCCTCGCGATGGACCGGAGCATCCGCAAATAACCGGAAGACGACCAAGGATCGCGTTAGGATTTACTTAACTGTGATTGCGTGGCGCATGCTCGCCGCGGCCAATTCGAGGAAGTGCCGATGGATGGTTGTATCGTCCGTCAATTCCGGATGAAACGTCGCCGCCATAATCTGATCCCGTTGCACCAGCGCCGGCTTCCCTGCGTATTCGGCAAGAACTTGCAAGCCCGGGCCAGCCCGCTCGATGATCGGACCACGAATGAAAACCATCTCCAGCGGTTCCTTCTTCAATTTTGTAGGGCCGGTGACGACGTCGCTGGCGATCTGCCGGCCATAGCCGTTTCGCAACACGGTCATATCCAGCAATTTCAGGGAATCCTGCTTCGGATTTTCCACTTCCGTGGCGAGCAGTATTGCTCCCGCGCACGTTCCGAATATGGCGCCCCCTTCTTTCGCGAATTTCTCGATGGCGTCCGCCAAACCTTCTTCCCGCAAAAACTGCAGTTGCGTTGTGCTCTCGCCACCCGGAAGAATCAGCCCGCCGCAGCCCTCGAGTTGCGCGGCAGTGCGCACCTCCGCCGTTTCCACACCGACCCGCTCCAGCATCGCCGCGTGCGCCTCAAAGTCTCCCTGCACCGCCAAAATTCCGATCTTCAATTTCCGGTCTCCGAATCGCGTTCCTCGATTTTCGAACATGCAAAACTCACCACCCCCGCGTCGAGAGCATGTCCTTCTCTTCCATCTGCCGCACATCCAATCCCCGCATGGCTTCGCCCAACTCCTCGTGAGCTTCGAGCACAATCTTCGCGTCCTCGAAGTGGGTCGCCGCTTTCACCACAGCCTTCGCTCGCACCTCGGGGTCGCTGGACTTGAAGATACCCGATCCGACGAACACCGCTTCCGCACCCAGTCGCCGCACCAGTGCAGCATCCGCTGGAGTCGCAATCCCGCCCGCGGAAAAATTCGGCACCGGCAGCTTGCCGGTTTTTGCGATCTGACGAATCAGTTCGAGCGGCGCACCCAGCTCTTTCGCTTCGCGCATCAATTCGTCGTCGCGCATGGTGGTCAACTTTTTCATCTGGCTGACAATCGCGCGCATGTGTCGCACCGCTTCCACTACGTTACCGGAGCCGGCTTCGCCCTTCGTTCGGATCATCGCCGCGCCTTCCGCAATCCGCCTAAGCGCTTCACCGAGATTGCGCGCGCTACAAACAAACGGCACACGGTAATCGTGTTTCCAGATGTGATTTTCCTCGTCGGCCGGAGTAAGCACTTCGCTCTCGTCGATGAAATCCACCTCCAGCGCCTGCAATACTTCCGCTTCCGCGAAGTGCCCAATGCGCACTTTCGCCATCACCGGAATCGTTATCGTGGCCATGATCTCGCGGATCACTTTGATTGAAGCCATGCGCGCCACTCCGCCCTCTTTGCGAATGTCCGAGGGCACACGCTCCAGCGCCATCACCGCGCACGCCCCAGCTTTCTCCGCGATCTTCGCCTGCTCCGCGTTCGTGACGTCCATGATCACGCCGCCCTTGAGCATTTCCGCCAGACCGACTTTCACGCGCCATTCATTCGATCCCTTGCTTCCGTCGCCGCTTCCGTTTACCTTCTTCGCGTCCATTTCGCTTCTCCTCTCGCTATTGAAATTTCTCGACGGCGTTTCCCCGTCAAAACTCCCGTTTGATATTTCACTTTTGCGCGATCACTACGAATCTCGCTCTGCTCCTCGCCAGAACCGCGCCGGCGCTATCTCTAATCTCGCCGGTCATAAAAATGTTTCTTCCCTTCATCTCCGTCTCGCGCCCCTCAACAATAAGTTCATTTTGCACGTTGACCGGCTTCAGGTATTCCACCGTCAATTCCGCCGTCACCGCCCGCACCTCGCGAAACCGGCAGACTTTCCCCATAGCCTCGTCCAGAAGGGTCGCGATAATTCCGCCGTGCGCAAATCCTCCGCCACCCTGGTACCTCTCGCCCAATACAAAACGTCCCACAATCCGCCGATTCAAGTTGTCCTGCTCGAACGTCAGCTTCATCCCCCCGGTATTGTCTCCGCCGCACCCAAAACATTTGTTCGCCGGATTCGGTGACAACGTAATCGTCTCGCTCAAATCGCACCCTCGCTGGTCTTTCCTTGTTTTGTTACTTCATTCCTCTTTGCTTCTTTTCTTCAAACCAGCGCCACCCTGCTGCGCTCCGCCCGCCGAACTCCACGCTGCCTCTTGCGCATTTCAATCTTCAGTAGTTCCGCCAAAGTCGTTACGCCCCGCGCAATCTGTTTTTCATCCAGGCTCGCAAATCCCAGCCGCAGAGTGTTCGGGAGCGGAGACTGCACGTAAAAATACCGTCCCGGCGCAAACAGCACCCCGCGTTCTTTCACATGAATCAGCAATTCGCTGGCATCGAATCCCAGGGGCAGTTCCAGCCACAGGCACATACCGCCTTCCGGCTTTGTCCAACGCGTACCGTCGGGCATGTGCTTGCGCAGCGCTTCATCCAATGCCGCCAGACGCGAAGTGTAGACCTTGCGCATCTTGGCGAGGTGTTTGCTGAAAAGGCCGCGCCGCAGAAATTCCGCCAGCATTGCTTGCGCCAGTTGGTCCGTATGCAAATCCGTCGTCTGCTTCACCACGCGCAATCGTTCAATCGCCGCCGCCGGAGCCACAATCCACCCCACCCGCAACCCCGGGAACGCCACTTTTGCAAAGCTATCAATGTGAATCACCAAATTCGATCGGTCCAGTTGCTTCAGCGAAGGTATCCGTTCCTCCCGCGCATGCAGACGCGCGTAGATGTGATCTTCCACGACCGGAACCTGGTGCCGTCCGGCCAATTCCAGCAATTTTCGCCGCGATGCCAGCGGCATCGACGTTCCCGTCGGATTGTGGAAATCAGGCGTCAGCAAAATGAGTTTGACGCGATTCGCCGCCAGCGTTGCCTCCAACGCCTCCAGGTCCAGTCCCATCGGCGTCCCCGGCTCCGGCTGCGTTTTCACCGGAACGCTCAGGCATCGTGCTCGCGCGCCGTGGAAAATTGCCACCATCCCCGGATACGTCGGGTTTTCCATAATCACGGAATCGCCCGGACGCACAAACGCTTTACTGATCAAATCAAACGATTGCTGGCACCCATCGGTAATCAGCAAGTTTTCATCTTTGGCAGGGATGCCGTCGTGATGCAGCATCTCAAGCAGCGCCTCTTTTAGAGGCGGATAGCCGTCCGACGGTCCAAGATTCAAGACTTCAGCCGCTTCGCGCCTCAGCACGGCGTTCACGCAGGTCTGCAATTCCTCAACGGGAAAAAATTCCTCCGCCGGTCGCGCCATTACAAAGGAAAGCGCATCTTCAGGTACATTGGCCGTCAGGCGGCTAAGCACCTCTTCGCCACGCTCATCGGCGAAGAGCAGCTCCCACCGGATTCCCCCATTTCCATTCAGCACTGGGGGCGCCGGCGGCGTAATCTTCAATCCGTTCCCATTTCCCTTAATGAAGGTGCCACGCCCGACGTGTCCTTGAATCAGCCCTTCCGATTCGAGTTCAGCGTAAGCATTGGCTACCGTCGTGCGGTGAACGCCGAGCATGGTTGCCAGCTCGCGGCTGGCTGGAATGCGGTCGCCCGGGCGCAGATCGCCCGCGTGAACGAGGGCCCGCAATTGATCGCGAAGTTGGATGTATAACGGAACGTGACTCTGTGGCTGGAGATGGAGTGGCAGCATTGTCTCTCACCTTCGGCCAATTCTACCAGATATTGGCCTGGTGCAAGAGCCAATTTGTCTTTCCCGCGCGCCCTTACGGGCGCCCTAAAACCAGCCGGTCCACGCGGCGGCTCACGTCCCGCAGATAGGCTTCGTCGCCGCCGTCAAGCTCCGTAATCGCGCTCCCGACATAGCCAATTTCACGAAATGCCCCGCGCACGGCCTCCCAGTCTACGTCGCCGTCACCAAGGTTCACCCACTCGTATCCGTCTTTCTGGCGCTTGAAGTCCTTCAAATGAACTTTGACGATGCTCTTCCCCAGCGTTCGAATCCAGTCCTGCGGGTAGCCGTAAAGCACCACATTTCCCACGTCGAACCACGCTTGAATCCATGGACTCTGGAATTCTTTGATATACGCAGCCATTTCCAGAGGACTCAGCAGAAATTTGTTCCATACCTCTTCGATCGCGATTACGATTTTCAACTCTTCGGCAAGAGGAAGCAGCTTTCGAATCTGCGCCTGCGAACGGCTCCACGCCTCGCGATACGGAGTCTGCGCGTTAACCACCGCCGGAACCAATAACACGGCGTCCGATCCCCAGAGTTTGGCGTTGTCGAGAGACGTGCGCATCCCCGCCAGGCTCTTTTCCACCACCGTCGGATCGCCCGACGAAAGCGGGTACTGCCAGTGGTCCATATTCATCACCGAATCGACGCGGATGTTCGCGGCGTCGGCCGCTATCTTGATCGCCTCTGCCTCATGTTGGTCCGGCGTCGTGGGCGCTTGCACAACTTCGAATCCAGCATCGCGCGCCAATTTCATGCGGTCCGCGTAGCCGAGCTTGGCGGGCAGCATGTTCATGACAAGACCCTTTTTGATCGGTAAAAGTGCCGGCGGGGGAGACGCGAGCGCATCGAATGACGCGGGCGACGCTGTGGCAAGGTCCGCTAGACCACAAACGCCGAGCCCCGTCGAGCAGGCTATCGTAGCGGTAGATTTCAGAAATTCACGACGCGATGGAGTGTTCATGCGCACCTCGGAAGGATTGGCGAAATTCGATGATTCGCCGCGGATTCTTTCGCAGCTGGAGGAGCAACGGAAACTACCTCATACAACAAACGAAAATAAGAAGCAAACTCAACGCAGCTTATTCAAGTCAATCTTCGCGTCCCACTTCTCGGTGGACTTCAGCGTCTCTTCCCATGTAATTTCCCGTCCCGTATACGCCGCCGTGCGCGCCATCATGCACGAAAGAGCGGATTCAGCTCCCTTGTCCGCCTGATTGTGAAACTGTCCGCTGACAATACTGCCCACAAACGCCTTCTTCTTCTCTCGGTCCGCAAATTCCAGGTTTGAAGTGAACTTGCCCGTCGCGGAAAACGCCGTCTGCCCTGTGTCTTTCGCGAGCGAGCCCTCCGCCTGCCACGACTCCTCTCCCCAAATTCCCAGCGGCCCGGTATAAGGAGACTGCGACGTGCCTCTCGTTCCGAAGAACCGTTCCGTAACTTCCCACCAGCCTTTGGCAATCTGCGTGGAACTGAACGTGACGTCGACTCCCTCCGGATAATGAAACAGCACGTTGTAATTTCCGTAGGCGTCTCCGTCTTGCGAACGCCCTTGCCGCCCGCCGCTTGCCGAAGCTTTCAGTGGATGCGCTTTCAACACCCAGTTGCAAATATCAATTACGTGAATGTTCTGCTCCACGATAATGTCCCCCGAGAGCACTCGGTCGTACACCCAATTGCGAAGCCGGCGCTCCGTTTGCGAGGTATCCGGCCACACCGGCCGGTCAATGTAGCCTGAGAAGTAGTGGGATTCGCCGCAAAAGATTTTGCCCAGCGCCCCGTCATGGATGCGCTTTACCAATTCCACGAAAGGAGGGCAATCGCGAATCTGGAATCCCACGTCGAGGCTCAGCTTCCCTTCCGCGCGTTTCCCGATTTCGATGACCTTCATTGCCCCGGGCACATCCACGGCCACCGGCTTTTCGAGGTAGACGTGCTTCCCAGCGGCAACCACTGCCTCCAAATGCTGCGGGTGATAGTACGGCGGCGTGGCGATGACGATGGCGTCCACTTCTTTTGAAGCGGCCATCTTATGAAACGCATCCGGTCCCACGAACAATTGAGACACGTCCAGCGCCGGGTAGTCTTTGGCCTGTTGGATCCTGTTGAAGGCGTCCCGTGCCTTATCCAGTTGGTCTTGAAACAAATCACCTAGCGCCACCACGCGCGCCCCGCCCGTATCAATCAAATTCGTCGCATCTTCGGTGCCTCGCCCTCCGCATCCTAGCAAGCCGACGCGCACCGTGGAGTTAGCGGCCGTCCCTCGCACTAGTTCTGGTTTGATGAACATGATTCCCGCAGTCGCAGCCGCAACGCCGAGAAATTTCCGGCGGTCCACTTTGTCCAAGCCGTTCGTCCCCTTCTTCGTGTCTCCCGACATAGCTCCTCCATCCTCCTCGTCCTGTGCAGTGCTCGCTCACTGCGGCAACTATCCGATCAGCTTTTCCAGATAAGCCTTTGCCGCGCGCACATCTTCCATCTGCTGCGCACCGGAAATCTCCCGCTCGATCGTTACCGCGCCGCGATAGTTCAGCTCCTTCAACCGGCCGATGAGCCGAGGAAAATCCACTTTACCTTTGCCAATGGGAACTTCCTGTCCCAACTCCTTGGGGTTCGTCGGCCAAAGTCCATCTTTCGCATGAATCCCTTGCACATACGGGCCAAGCAATTCGATGGCATCCACTGGATTCGCCTTGCCATACAGAATCAGGTTAGCAAGGTCAAAATTCACGCCCTGATTGTCCAGTCCGACGTCCTGAATGGCGCGGACAAGCGTGATCGGAGTCTCCTGACCGGTTTCGTAACGGAAATTCTGACCGTTGCGTTTGCAGTATTCCGCTGCCTCGCGCATCGCTGCAACCGCTTCCTTATACACCGGGTCATTGGGATTCTCGGGGATGAATCCGCAGTGCGTTTGAACGGCTTCGATGCCGCACTGTTTGGCGAACTCTGACGCCTTTTTGATGTGCGCGATGCGCGCCTCCCGCGTCTCGCGCGGCACGAATCCAATTGTCAGCGGCCCCTCGTAGAAGTCCCACACTTCCTTCCCCGGTCCGCCAACAACGAGAGAAGTTGCTTCAATATTGTATTTATCAAGCGCCCCGCGCAGGCGCCCCACAAGTTGCGGCTCGATCTCGGTCACGAACACCTGGCATGTTGGCAACCCGAGTTCGTGAACCTTGGCCATCGCGGCATCAGGGTCCTTGCCGATCCCGAGAATCAACCCGAGGCGCAGCGGCCTCCTGCCCTCGTTGGCTGGTATCGCAGGCGCAAGCGGTTCTGCGCCATGGTTGCCTGCCAGTTGATGTTCACCAACACCAGCCGGCGCGGCTGCAACCCTCGATCCCAGCCCAGCCGCGAGCGCTCCCGCGGAAATTTCAAGAAACACTCTGCGGTTCTGTTTGATCATGTGAATGTCCTTGGGATCCGGCTCTTCAGTCTTGTGTCCGCTCCGTGCCCTCTGTGACGCAGCTCTCTGTGCATTCGGTGTTAAGCGCTTTCCTGCAACCCAAGAAACAACCGAGCTCTATGGCGACTTCGGACAAACCGCGATAAACGGCCCCCCTACTTCTCTTGGATGAGAATATCCTTCCACCTCATCTTCACTCCTCCACCGGTGTGAATCTGCAGGCCTATCACGCCATCGGTGAATTTTGGCGCCGCGTCGGTATAGTCCACGATCTTCACTCCATTGAGCTGCGTCACGATGTGATTGCCCTCGATGGACACTGCAAGCTCATTCCACTCGCCGGGTCTCAACGCCTGCTCGCCTTCCGCCGTCGGCATCTTCACCCATCCGCGCCCGCCGCTTTCATATAGCCCGCCCGTATGCTTCCCGACGCTCGGGTCCACCTCGACTTGCATCCCCTCGATGTCCGGCCCGTGTTCCGGATTAATTCCGATGATGCGGGAATGCAAAAACACACCACTGTTGCCCGCAGCCTCACCCTTGAATTTCAATCGCAAGTCAAAGTCACGATATGTTTTCTCCGTCGTCAGGTAGCCGTACTTGTTGGCGGCGCTTTCGCACAGGATCGTACCTTGCTCCGGCACCCACTTCTCTTCCCCATTGTTTTTCCACCCCGTCAAATCCTTCCCATTGAATAGCGGCACCCATGCACTCTTGGGCGGAACTTGCGCCACGATAGCGCCGGCGAGGAATACGGCTGCGGCGAGGATCGATGCAATTCTGCGCACGGGACAATCTCCACTTCTTTCTTCTCAAGAAACGCAGGGTTGGGCGGAAGAAACTTATCACAAATTCGGTGGAGACCCTGCCTGTTTCCTTCTCGGCTCCGGCATTAGCGATCGGCCGGTTTGAATCCCATTTGTCCGTTGGTTTCCCCGGCTACCAGATCGCGAATGCACAGTTTCGTCAGATCCTTCTCGTCACATTGATAGATCTGCTTCAACGGAAGGTCGGTATCATCCACCTCATACTCTCCTGAAGCCATGTCCTCGGCATCATCGGTCGAGGCCGTCACCACCGGGCTTCCCTTTCGAACGCGCACGCGGAATTCCCCCGACGCCGGCTCGTAATTCGCATAGCTGAAGCAGTGTCCGACGCAGGCGCGCTCGACCGCATGGCCGATAAACGCAATCCGAGAGTCCGCCGGGGCTCGCGCCGTGACAATTACTCGCGTACCCGCAGGCAGATTCTCCACTAGCTTTTCCGCGTTCGCTTCCAGCTGGTTCAACCAGCCC
>Ga0137397_10001719_pt1 | contig 15253 bp, 15 predicted proteins | sample czorhiz116metaG_FD_106658 | JGI IMG/M metagenome (GOLD analysis project Ga0137397, IMG submission 106658) | Vadose zone soil microbial communities from Angelo Coast Range Reserve, California, USA - czorhiz1.16 metaG | ecosystem: Environmental > Terrestrial > Soil > Vadose zone | place: USA... | reverse complement strand
TTGTCCTGGATGCGTGCATTTGTTCCGTGGACGGGGTGCAATATGTGAAGCAGCGCGCCACCGCTCCGCCGGACCAAGCGGCACAACTTGGGGAACACATGGCGCGCGTGCTTATCGAGGCGGGGGCGCAATCCATCCTTGAAGAAGTGAGCCGTCAACGTGGCTGAAATGGTCCCATGGCCCTTAGCCGGCAAGCGAGTAGTGATTACGAGGCCGGCGCTGCAGAGCGAAACGCTGGTTAATGCGCTCACCGAACGCGGCGCAACTGCGATCGTGCGACCGTTCATCGCGTTTTCTGATCCAGAAGACTTCCAGCCGCTGGATAAGGCCATTTCGGAAGTAGGGCAATTTGACTGGCTGATGTTCACGAGCGGAGAGGCTGTCCGCTCGGTGGCCAGGCGAAGCAACAAACTGGGGCGGAGCTTAGGACAACAATGGAGCGATTTGCGGGTGGCGGCGGTCGGGCCGGGCACCGCCGAGACCATCACGAAGGCCGGATTGCAAGTGGACTACGTAGCGCAGGAGCACAGCGGAATTGGATTAGCGAATGAGCTGGGAGAACGGCTGAGAGGGAAGAAAGTACTTTTGCCGCGGAGCGACCACGCTAATCCAGACTTGCCGCGGGAGTTGAGGCACTACGAGGCGGAAGTCACGGAAGTGATTGCTTACCGGACTTTGAAGGCAACGGAGTTGGAGCTAAAGGAATTGATCGGCCTCCTGAATGGAAAGGCGGAAGCAATTCTATTTTTTAGTCCGTCGGCCGTGCAACATTTTGTGGAGATGACTGGCGGCGAGCAATTACGCGATCTGGAAGATAAAATGGCGATTACGGCAGTTGGCCCTGTTACTGCGAATGCCTTGCGGCATGCGGGAGTCCGGAGCATCGTGCAGGCGAGAGATACAACGGCGATAGCCGTCGTCGAAGCGCTCGAAGAATATTTCTTGGATACCGCGAGACAGGCGCAGAAGGGAGCAAAGAGGGCATGAGTTTTCCCACCCATCGACCGCGGCGTTTGCGCCGGACCGAAGCTCTGCGCGGCCTCGTTCGCGAGACGCGGCTTACCACATCGGGTCTCATTTACCCGATGTTTGTCTGTCCGGGATCGAAACTGCGCCAGGAAGTTAGTTCCATGCCTGGCGTCTTTCAACAATCGGCAGATCAGATTGTCGAGGAGTGCCGCGAAGTGGAGTCGCTGGGGATTCCCGGAATTATTCTGTTCGGACTGCCAGAATCCAAGGATCCACGGGGCTCGAGCTCGCTCAGCGCGCAAGGCGTGGTGCAGCGTGCCGTTGAAGGGATTCGCAAAGCGAAACTGAAACTTCTTGTCATTACCGACGTGTGCTTGTGCGAATACACCGACCATGGGCACTGCGGCGTCATTGAGAACGGAGAAGTAGCCAATGATGCCACGCTGACAATTCTTGCGCAGCAGGCGCTCTCACACGCGCGAGCCGGAGCCGATATTGTCGCTCCGTCGGACATGATGGATGGGCGCGTGGGGGCCATTCGTGAAGTGCTGGATGAACACAGATTCGAAAACATTGCCATTCTTTCTTACGCCGCGAAATATTGCTCGGGATTCTACGGGCCATTCCGGGAAGCGGCACAGTCGGCCCCCCAGTTTGGCGACCGGCGCAGTTATCAGATGGACCCTGGCAATGTGCGGGAAGCGCTGAAGGAAGTGGAACTCGATCTTGAAGAAGGCGCGGACATGGTGATGGTGAAGCCTGCGCTGGCGTATCTGGATGTCATCCGGAGAGTGCGGGAGGCGTTTGATGTCCCCGTCGGGGCCTACAACGTCAGCGGAGAATACGCCATGGTCAAAGCTGCTGCGCAGAAAGGCTGGCTGGACGAGCAGCGGGTGGTCCTGGAGATCCTCACCGGCATTCAGCGTGCCGGAGCGGGAATCATTCTTACGTACCATGCCAAGGATGTCGCACACTGGCTGAAGGCGTGCTAGGTTGATCGAAAAAATATGAGTATGGCGCAACCCCGATTAAAGCGCGAGCGCAAGCGTTCCCGCGAGATTTTCGAGCAAGCCGAGAAGGTGCTGGTCGGCGGCGTGAATAGCCCCGTGCGAGCGTTTCGGTCCGTCGGTGGAGAGCCGCTGATCATCGAGCGCGGCAGCGGGCAATATCTCTACGACGCAGACGGAAACGAGTTGCTCGACTACGTGTGCTCCTGGGGCGCGATGATTTTGGGACATGCAAATCCAGCCATCAGCGAAGCGATTGCCGACCAGGCGCGGCGCGGCACCAGCTTTGGGGTGACGACTGAGCTGGAACTGGAATTGGCGACCCTGATTACGCGGGCGATCCCGTTTATTGAAAAGATTCGCTTTGTATCAAGCGGCACGGAAGCAACGATGAGCGCTGTACGACTTGCGCGTGGAGTAACGAAGCGCGACTTCATCGTAAAATTCGAAGGTTGCTATCACGGACACGCGGACAGCTTCTTGTCGCAGGTAGGATCTGGGCTCGCGACGCTCGGAATCGCTGAATGTCCCGGCGTGCCTCGGTCTTTGGCGGCGTTGACGCTGAATATTCCCTACAACGATCTCCAAGCGGTTGAGCGAGTATTTCTTCAACATAAAGATAAGATCGCGGCGGTCATCGTCGAACCTATTGCCGCAAACATGGGAGTTGTTCCTCCAGAAACTGGATTCTTGAAGGGACTGCGGGAAATCAGCAAAAAGAGCGGCACGCTGCTGATCGTCGACGAGGTGATCACCGGATTTCGCGTGCGCAACGGATCCGTGCAGGAACTTTTCAACGTCGAAGCGGACCTCACGACTCTCGGGAAAATTATAGGGGGCGGAGTTCCCGTAGCCGCTTACGGCGGGCGCGAGGAATTTATGAACCAAGTAGCGCCACTGGGGCCGGTGTATCAGGCCGGTACGCTGGCCGGGAACCCGCTGGCGATGCGCGCTGGTATCGCAGCCCTCAAGCAGCTTGCGAAGCCGGGGTTATACGAACAGATGACTCAGTTGGCGCAGCGTCTGGTTATTGGTCTTCGCGCAGAACTGGCAGACCTCAGAATCCCGGCGCAGATCAATGCCGTCGGGCCGCTTGCGACACTGTTCTTCACTCCTGAGCCAGTGAAAAATTACGCTGATGCCAAGCGCTCCGACACCAAGCGATACGCCCGATTGTTTCGTGAGATGCTCGATCGGGGAATCTTTTTGGCGCCGTCTCAGTTTGAGGCTGCATTTGTCTCGGTAGCGCATGCGACCGAGGATATCGACCGAACGTTGTCGGCGGCGCGGGAATCGCTGCAGGCGATTTCGTCCGATTCTGCTGCGTAGACCTGCCAAGGGAGAACTTGCAATGGGCGAGGGCATTGAACTTCCCGAGAGGCATCACGAGGACCATCCGCTGGTCCTCCCGGTTTCGATTACCATTTCGATTATGGCCGTGCTCGTTGCGGGAGCGACGCTGCTCGGCCATCGCGCGCACACGGAAGAGCTTCTCCTGCAGTCACAGGCAACGGATCAGTGGGCTTATTATCAGGCAAAAAATGGACGGTATCACGGAATGGAGACGACCGCGGACCTGATTGAAACTATGATCCCGCGGGATAAAGACAAGGCTGAAGTCCTGCTGAAAAAGTACGAAAAGGAAATCGAACGCTACGATAGCGACAAGGAAGACATCAGCGAAAAGGCGAAGGAACGGGAGAAGGAGCGGGATGTCGTGAGCCGCCGCGCGGACCGATTTGATGGCGGAGAAGCGCTTATGGAAATAGGGTTGGTGATCTGCTCAATCACCTTGCTTATCAAGAGAAAGGGGTTCTGGGTTGGAGGCGTACTCGTCGGTGCTCTGGGCATCGCGCTGGCGGCAACGGGTTTCTTCCTTCACTAGATTACGCGCGTGCTGGCGGTCGTGATCCCCTCAAGCGGGAGATTTCCTCGGCCAGGAGGTCCAGCTTCCTTAGCAATTCCTGGTGGCGAACATCCTCGCTGGCGGGTTTCTTTCCGACAAAAGTAAGTGTCCCACCGGGTTCCAGTACACACTGTTCGACTTCGGACAGTGACTCAAAGCCCTGCTTGCGTGCCGCCGCTTCTAGCTGTGGTTCTGTGATGAGCTCTCTCTTTAGATTCCGCGTGCGCAATTTGCCTCCTTGCACTAGAACGTCCGCTCTGCCCTCGACCAATTGATCAAGTTTCCTGTGGTCGTAGAGAAAGCGCACGACCAGATAATTGGTGATGAGCAGGGAAGTGGCGCCAACGATTCCGCCCAGCACACTATTGTCTTCGCCAATAATGGCGTTCTGTACGGTATTTGAGAGCGTCAGCAGGACGACCAGGTCGAAAGGATTAAGCTGGACAAGTTCACGCTTGCCGGAGAGCCTGAGGCTCACCACGAGGAAGGCGTAAACGATGATGGGCCGCAGGATTTTCTCCGCCAGGGGAAGTCCCATGACGAACATATCTTTCCAAGTGTCGTGCATAGCCGGATCGCCTCCTAGATCTGCCGCTTGAATGATGACAAGAGCGCGGCATCATCGTTGCGATAGACCGGGCAGCGTAACACGCTGAGAATTACAGTAAAAGCGGCCTGTTCTGAGTGGCGGTCCTGTACATGAGGACAGTCATTATCTCGCGACGTTTTTGCAAGTGATTGCATACACGAGAGTTCTACTTTTGTATGATCAAGAAGACGGATATTTTGCTGCCCGAAAACTCGTCGTAGTAAGCAAGAAACGAATCCAACTGGAGGACGCAGGTCTCACCCTCGCCCGCGGTGCATGTTTGCGCAGGCCGGTGTCGCGAGCAGTCGCCAAATGCCCCAACGTGCCCCTTTCGCTCGAGGCAACACCATCGGCCTGGAGCAATTTTCCACACTGCTTGACTGTGTCCAGGAGTTGTTCGCGGTTCTGAGCCCCGATGGGACGGTCGAGCTTGCAAGCGCGAGTTTCACCCATCTCCTTGGCCATAGGACTGAAGATCTCCTTGGAAGATCATTTATCGACATTGTCCACGCAGACGATGCCGACGGAGCACGCGAGTGTCTTCGCGAACTGCGTGCGGGCGGCCAAGGCAAGTCTGGCAAACGCTGCCGCCTGCGAAGCAAAGACGGGAGGTGGCACTGGTTTGATGCGGTAGCACACGATCAGATTACCCAGACGGGCATTGAAGGCATTGTTGTCTCGTTTCGGGACGTCACCGATCTCCAGCGGATGGAAGCGGAACGTCAGGTCATCTCGGAGATCGTCCATGCTCTCAACCAAACCGCAAACCTGGACGAACTGCTCAGGAGTATTCATCAGGCGCTGAAAAAAGTTCTGTACGCGGAGAATTGCTTCGTAGCTCTCCACGACCAGGAGGCAGACGCCTTTAGGTTCCCATTCTTCGCCGACCAGTTCGACAAGGCGCCAGCGCCGCAACGAGTGGGCCGCAGTTGCACCGCGTATGTATTCCGCACGGGTTCGCCGGTGCTGATTCCTCAGAGCGAATTCGACCGGCTTGCGGCGGAAGGTGAAGTCGAGCTTGTAGGTTCGCCGTCGCCTTCTTGGCTCGGCGTTCCTCTCAAGACCCCGACGGCAACGATCGGTGTCCTTGTCCTCCAGCACTACGAAAACGAAGACGCCTACGATAATCGCGATCTGGAGTTTCTCAGTTCTGTCGGCGGTCACATCGCGCTTGCCATTGAGAGGCGCCGCGCGGAAGACGCGCTTCGCAAGAACGAAGAGATGTTCCGGCTGCTCTTCAGCTACAACCCGCTGCCCACCTGGGTGATCGACAAAGAATCGCGCCGGTTTCTGGAAGTGAATGACGCGGCAATTCGGCAGTACGGATATTCATTGAGCGAATTCAAGTCCATGACTGCGCTCGACCTCCGTCCCGAGGAAGAGCGAGCAAGATATCTGGAGCTTATAACCCAGATCCCGAACGGCGGGCTCTATCGCGGCAATTGGAAGCATCGCAAGAAAGACGGCAAAATCATCCAGGTCGAGGTTATTTCTCACGAACTGGAGTATGAAGGAAGGCCTGTGCGGCTCGTCGTGGCCCAGGATCTCAGCGAGCGGCATCTTCTGGAGCAGCAGCTTCGCCAGTCTCAGAAAATGGAAGCGGTGGGACGGCTCGCGGGGGGCGTTGCCCATGATTTCAACAATCTCCTGATGGTGATCAAGGGACACACGGAACTACTTCTCAATGTACTTCCTCCTTCGGAGCACTATTCCAGAAAAATTGAGCAGATCGACCGCGCGGCGGACCGTGCGTCCGCTCTAACCAGGCAGTTGCTGGCCTTCAGCCGGTTGCAGGTCTTGCAGCCGCACGTCATGAATCTGAACGAGGTCGTCGAAGAAATGGGCAGGCTGCTGCCCCGCCTGATCGGCGAGGACATCGAGCTTGCCATCAGGAGATCCGAGGATTTGGGTTCGATTCGCGCGGACGCAAGTCAGATGGAACAGGTAATCATGAATTTGGCCGTCAATGCCCGGGACGCAATGCCCGGCGGAGGCCGATTGCTGATTGAGACTTCGAATGCTGAACTTGATAGCGCGTATAACACCGTGCATCCCATCGTACGGCAGGGTCGCTACGTACTTCTGGCGGTCTCCGATACCGGAACGGGGATGAATGCCGAGACTCAAGCACACGTTTTTGAGCCCTTCTTCACGACCAAGCCTCAGGGCAAGGGAACTGGACTGGGCTTGGCCACGGTTTACGGCATCGTGAAGCAGAGCGGCGGATTTATCTGGGTTTACAGTGAAGAGGGAAGAGGGACCTCTTTCAAGATTTATTTGCCACGCATTGATCAGCCTGTCGAGCGTATCGGAGCGGTGCGGTCCATGTCGGAGGCTCCGCGAGGTACGGGAACGATCCTGCTTGCGGAAGACGAGCAGGACGTGCGCGAAGTTGCGCGCGAGTTTCTGGAATCCGGTGGATATACGGTGATCGAAGCGCGAGATGGCGCAGACGCCTTGAAAAAAGTGGAGCTCCATCGGAGCGCAATCGACTTGCTCGTCACGGATATGGTTATGCCCGGAATGACCGGGCAGGAACTGACGGCGAGACTGAGACAGAGTCGCCCGGAGACCCGGGTGCTCTACATGTCGGGTTACAGCGAGCGCGCAGCCGCGGATGCCGCGCGCTGCGATTCCTCGATGCGCTTATTGGCGAAACCGTTCAGCCGCTGGGCGCTTCTTCGAGCCGTTCATGAAATCCTCAGACCGTTCTGAAGTTGATGCCGTTCCATCGTCCGGCCTGGGCCCCGCTGATACTTAATGAATCTTCGGATGCCTCTTGTGCCAGTCCGTATGCGCTTGGAAAGTACGCCCTGCCTGAATAACAGCAAAATCGTCGCCGGCTCTGCCTACAAATTGCAATCCCACAGGAAGATTCTTTTCCGTGAATCCGCAAGGAACGGACATGGCCGGCAGTCCGCAGATATTTCCGATGCCGCCAAGGGGATCCGGGAAAGTCAATTCGGTTTCGAGATTCATGGTTAGGGGCGTTGCTGGAACAGGCTGTGCCGCGGTCGCGATGACGTCGAAGGTGTCAAACAAGGAATCCATTTTCTTCTGAACGATTTCGCGCAGTTTCAGGGCCTGCAGGTAGTCTGCCGCCGAATACTGTTCGTTGACGTACCCAGCGATTTGCCCCAACGGATCATTCAGTTCGCTCACCCGGCCAGAACGGATCAGTTGGCGGAAAGAAGCAGCGGACTCGACGGCAACGATGATGCCGCCCGCTTCCTCCCATGGGCCCAGAGGCAATGCGGCATCTTTCACGCTCGAAAAATATTTCTTGACCACCCGGGCGGCAGCTTCAACAGGCTTCGCGACGCCAGGCTCGAGCGATTTCCATGCATTGGTGAGCCAGCCGACCTTCAGAGGCCGTAAACGTAGTTCCATGGATGGCGAGTAAGTGAACGCTCCCTTGTCTATGGGCACAGTTCCGCGATCTCTAGGATCATGGCCTGCGATGGCGGCAAAGATCCGTGCGCAGTCCTCGGCGCTCCGCGCCATTGGGCCGATCTTATCCATCGAAGGGGCGAGCGCCATCGCGCCGTAACGACTGACACGACCGTAAGTAGGCCGCAGACCGGTGACTCCGCAAAATGCCGACGGGCAGATGATGGATCCCCATGTTTCCGTGCCGATGGCAAATGCCGCCAAGCCCGCAGCCAAAATAGCCCCCGAGCCAGAGGAGGAGCCGCAGGTCCAGCACGCCGTATCCCACGGATTTTTGGCTTCGCCCTGCAACGACGCGGTGGCGAAGCGGTAGCCCATTCCGCCCGCGAGTTCGATCATCGATGCTTTGCCGAGCATCACCGCGCCGACGCTGTTCAAATGTTCGATCACCGTCGCGTTGTAATCGAAAACTTGGTTTGCAAAGGGCTTTGCGCCCCACGTGGTCGGCAGCCCTTTCACAGCCAGCAAGTCTTTTGCCGCGTAAGGGATTCCATGCAGAGGGCCGCGATAGTGGCCGCGCTGGATCTCTTTTTCCGCAGCCTTGGCCTGTGCGAGGGCCGTCTCTGGCGTCAAGCGTGCGTAAGCGTTAAAGCGTGGCCCGAACTTTTGACTGCGGTCGAGGTAGAACTGCGTCAGGTCAACAGGCGAGAGTTTCTTCGATTCGATGCGTTTCGCGAGTTCGCTTACAGAAAGGTAGAAAATCTCTTCGCCGGGCATTCGCAAGGCTCCTCAGGAATTCTTCGGCGCAGCCGGTGGTTTGGGTGCCGCGGGCCGCGGCAAGGACTTTTTTTCGCGCTCCATCAATGGTTTCAGGTAAAGGGCCGGCCCATCTCCGTTATCGGTCGCAAAGGCGCGCAGACGATCAAGGGGTGGCTGCGCTTCCGTGGCGAGCCGCCGGATATCGGCTTTCTGAGCGTCAGAGAGCCGAGTGCCATATTGAGCGAAGATCGCTTGAATCCGCGATTGGACTTCGGCCTGGCTTTCTGGTGACAACTTCGGTGCGTTGACCGGTTGCTGCGCTGGCAGTGCGTTGGCAGCGGATTCTGATTGGAGAAGATCGGACGGCGCAAGCGAAACAACTGCGGAGACAAAGGCAGCGCGTCGCGCAAATTCACGGCGCGAGATCGCCAAATCGCTCTGATTGCCCATCTTGGTTTCTCCTTCAATTCGAACGACCGGTGCCAAACGATGAGTGAAGGCCTCAGAGTGAGGCTACTGAATCCGTGTCCGAGCGTCAACTGCCCGCCGGGATAGGAGAGAGTAAAACTGCCCTTTTCGCACTATTCCCATTGTGCACCGGAGATGCCTATCCCCAGCAATACTACTGCCAGTTATTCATGGGACAGAACCCTAGTACCCGCTTCTCCCGTAACCGCCTTAATCAGGCCCTTGACATTCGTCCCGGTTCAGCGTGGAAATGTACTTGACCTTGGAACCAGTTCTAACCCCTAGGCTTCTAGCGTGAGTTCCGTTTCCAAAACTCGGCCTCTTTACTGCGGCGAATTGGCGCGCCTCTGCGGAGTAAGTGCGGACACCGTCCGTTTCTATGAGCGGCGACGGCTTCTACCACCAGCGGCGCGAACGTCAGCTGGATACCGCATATTTCCGCCGGACAGTTTGGCTCGAATGCACACGATAAGAGCCGGGCTGTCTATGGGGTTCTCGGTCGGTGAACTGGCGGACATTTTCCGCGAGCGAAATGCGGGGGGTGCTCCTTGCCACCGCGTTCGGAAGCTGGCCGCCGAAAAGTTGGATCTTCTCGAAGCCAAACTGTGCGATTTGCAGAATTGGCGTCGAGAGTTACGTTCAACGCTGAAGGCGTGGGACCTTCGGCTGTCGAAGACTCCGCGCGGTAAACAGGCTCGATTGCTCGAAACACCCGCTCACCCGAAGGCCCGGACACGATTTCCGGGTCGCGGCATTCGCAAACGGGAGACACCATGAAACTGATTCTTTTACTGGCGTTAAGCATTGCTTCCCAATCGACCCAGAATCCGAAGCCGGAGGAGTGTCCGATGCACTCCGCCCATACTCAGATGAACGAGCGGGGCGAGAAAGGGATGGGTTTTTCGCAGACTGCCACCACACACCATTTCTATCTAAACGAGTCGGGGGGAATCATTCAGGTTGAGGCAAACGAATCCACTGACGTGACCAATCGGGATGACATCAGGATGCACTTGAGGCATATCGCTCACGCGTTTCAAACCGAGGACTTCGAGATTCCTATTTTCGTCCACGATACGGTTCCACCGGGCGTTCCTGAGATGAAACGGTTGCAGAAGCACATCCGCTATGTGGTCGAGGAAACACCGAATGGCGGCCGTGTGGTCATATCATCAACGGACAAGCACGCGCTCAATGCGATTCACCGTTTTTTGCGTTTCCAGATTGGAGAGCACAAAACAGGTGATCCCGTGGAGGTTCACTAGCTGCTAGTTAGTTCCCGCAGAAGTTCGAACCCGCACAAGATAGACGCTACACGTTTTTGCGTTCCCGAGCGTAGTCACTGATTCCACCTGCATCCTGCTGGACCCGATGGAAATTACTTGGTTGCTCGTGGGAACCGGAAGTTTGTCGTCCGGGTCCTCTATCGTGTGTAATTCGCATCCCGAGACATCAATGAACTTGAACACTCGCGCCACGTATCCTCCGTACTTTTGTTGCGGAGTTTCTCTCCTGAGAGTGACATCACGAGTTTCAACGGCGAACCGAGGGAAACAAAGTATACCAGCGATGGCTATGGCGTTCGCAAAAACCTAAGACAGGAAGTCCTGGTGAGTCGCGTAACCGGACATGTCCGGTTACCGCGGTTTATCAGGCACGCAGGCCGTTAGTCCGTAGCCCGAACCGACGTTGAGTTTCTAGACGCCTAAAGATGACCTTTTATCAACCACTGAGAGCAATAGCCTCTGGAACCGTGTTCTAAATGGGTTGAGTCGCTCCAGTGGAAAGAAGTATGAAAAGACGCTTGCTTCTGTGTCTTCTTCTGGCGGGTTGTTTGGTTCGAAATAAACAACAAAACTGCACATGCGTGATAAGCGCTTACCGGATTTGCATTCAGCAAAGAGGGCAGTACCGCTTGCACCGATCCCGTCAACGCGGCCCCACGGGGGTGTAGCAATTTCCCCTCAGCGCGTAATACCCCGTCAGCTGCCCGCCGGATTGACGGGATGGAGCCGGGCAAGGAGCAGGCCAGATTGCGAGCGGCTAGCTTACTTCGGTGAGAGTGCGAATTTGCGTTTCCAGAGCTTGGTTGTATTGCCGCTCGATCTGAAGTTCGGTCTGTAGTTTCTTTACGAGCAGATCCAGATGAGCAATCTCAACGCGAAGTTTCTGGAGGTCGGCCGCTGTCAGAGCCGGCCGAACCGGTACGGCATTGGATTGTTGTTGATCGTGGTGCTGCTGTAAAAGTTGACGCGGAGTGAACGCTTCGGCGAGCGCTCGCGGCCAGGCAGATTCAGGCGTCGCTGGCACGGGCGTGGCAGGCGCAACCGGGCGTGGTGCAACAGGCACGGGAGGCGGTGAAAATAGATTGCTTAAGGCATTCGAAGACGCGGGACGCTCAACCGTGGGTGCGGGCGTTGAGCCTTTGGGTTCCAGAAGGCTCTTGACGCGTCCGATCAATTCCTGCGGCTGAAAGGGTTTGCGAATCAGTTCATCCGCTTTAACGGAAACCGCTTTGTCGGCGACGCTCTTGTTGACGACGCCGGACATTAGCACGACCGGAGTTTCACTGTACTGCGGATTCTGCTTGATCTGGCTGCAGACAGAATAGCCGTCCTGATCCGGCATGATCACGTCCGTGATCACCACATCCGGGCGGTTCTGTTCGAACTGCGCCAACGCCGAAGCAGCGTCGGCGCATGTAATCACGTTGATATTTTCACGGCGGAAAGCGATCTTGATGACTTCGCGCATGGTGGCGCTGTCATCGATGAAATAGACAGTAGGTGTTCGCTTGACGGGAGTTTCGCCCAGCGGTGGAATGGTCATCGCTTCGCTCATCGCGCTTCCTTATCCGCCATGTTACGTGTTCCTTCGTCGAATTCGCGCATGGCATCCAGCATAAGATCGGTGGCCGAGCGCAGCACGGTGCGCTGCGGCGAACTGGTTCCGTAGGTAAATTTATAGACGCCTTCGTTGGTATTTCCGAGGCTCTTCAAAATGTGGATAACGGCTTCATCGCCAAAGAAATTGCCGCATTCCGCATGGGTGATTGCTCCCGCGTCGTAGAACAGCACGCCGTCCGTCTCACCGGCGTTGATGTGCAGCGCCCCTGTCTGATGCGCGTGTCCCAGCATTTGCATGACGCCCGTGAGGTCGTGGTGCGTCAGGTTGCCGCTCAAACTGGTATCGGACTTGTCCAGCATCTGCGTGGGTTGAAACCCTTCCGCTTTGCTGACCAAAATCTGCTTCACGTGGGCGGCAATCACCGGGGGCTGTTGGTTGCGGTCAATATAATCGTCGCAGCCGGCCTGAAAAGCGTCCATCAATGCGCGCTGGCTGCCATCGCCGAGCGCGATGATCTGCAGATTCACGTTTTTTGGGTCCGCGTGAATGATCCGTGCCATTTCCAGTGCACCCATCTCCCGCATATTCGTCGCGCACAGAATGGCGGACGGTGCGTCGTACTCGAGGGTGGTGAGAGCGAAAGCCGCTTGCGTACTTGAGACAACCTCAAAGCCTTCGCGCTTCAGCGCATCGCCGAGGCGCTTGGCAAAATAGACGTTGCTGTCGATCAAGAGAATTTTGACGGGACGTCCGGCCGGGATCACGGGCGGGCCTCCGCCGTTTCTGACGCTTCAGGTGTTGCGAGTGCTTGTTCCGGGCCAGGCGTTAGGGTGTTGAGATTCAAGACTTCAATTACGTCCCCGTCATGCGACAGCCACCCGGCGACATGCGGGGCGTCGGAGTCCGAAGCAGACATCATCTCTGAATTGATCAGCTCGCACTCGCCCGTAACCGGTATTGCTACCCATTCTCTCTGTGTCCCGTAGTTGCGCACAGCGATCAGGTAGAAACGCCGGGAAGTCAGGCGTTTTCCGACCAACATTTCGGAAACGTCACAAACCGGGACTATGCGGCCGCGCCGTAGAATTACCCCTTCCAACTTCGGCGTTCGGTGCGGGAAGCGAAAAACGCGACTCGGGGCAACGAGCTCAGCAATCTGCTTGGCGGCAACAGCAAACCGCCGTTCACCGAGCCTTAGCAGGACGAACGATTGCAGGTCGAGTTCGGTTGCCACCGTCATTGCATGGAGTTTGTCTCCTCAAGAGTTGCTGCCGCGGCATTGTCCGTTTGGAGAAGCGCTGCATCCAGCGAAGCCAGTTCTTCCGGCGACAAGAACCCTTCCGGATGGACCACCGGCACAACTGTCTGATCGAGCGCGGTCAGTCCTCGATACCATTGCCGCTCTTCGTGACAAAACGAGAGTGGAAGAGCCTGGAGACGGGTCATGGTCGTCATCTTCTCGATACCGTCGATCAATAGAGCCGTGCGCGTTTTGCGCAACACAAAGAGCAGGGCACCATCCGCAGCGTGCAACCCGAAATGCATGGCACCGTTGACAATGAACAGGGATCGATCACCGCGCCGCACGACGTGCCGAACCTTGCGAATTCCCGGCGCACTGATTTCAATCGCAGCGCCTGACATGCTGTCCGCGCTGCGTACTTCCTGCACCGAAGCCGAGGAAACGGCAAACAGTTGTCCGCTGACGCGGAAAAGAATGATCTGCTCCGTTTTGGCCGGACTCGGTTTTACAGGGGACGCCAGACGCATCAGCGCACTCCCGCGGGTGTGGTGCGGCAAATTCCCAGTACGCGCTTTTCGATAGCGGCATAGATGTCGTCGATTCCAAGCACATGATCTACGGCGCCAATCTTGATAGCCTCGGCAGGCATGCCGAAAATCACGGACGTCGCTTCGTCTTGAGCGAGCACAAGCCCGCCCGCGGCCTTAATGGCCTTCGCGCCATTGGCGCCATCGTTGCCCATTCCCGTGAGTACCCCCGCGATGCTCAAGGGGCCCGCAAAAGCGGCAACCGATTCCATGGTGACGTCAATATTCGGCAGATAACCACTGATGCGGCCGCTAGTGCCGTCAAGCTGAATTCGTCCTGTCGGCGTAATGCGCAGATGCTGACCGCCAGGGCAGATATAGAGCGTGCCCGGCTGAAGGGATTCGTTGGCTTCCGCCTCTTTTACGCGAATTCCAGTAAAGTCCGCAAGCTGCGCGGCGTATTGCGTCGTAAAGGTGGCGGGCATGTGCTGCACTAGGATCACCGCGGCAGGGAAGTCTGCGGTGAAGCCTGGAGCGATGCGCATGATGGTCGCGGGCCCGCCTGTCGATGCTGCGAGTACTACAACTGGGAAGCGTTGATCGAGTCCGGACGTTGGCACCGGGCGAGCGCTCAGAGGCGCCGGCGGCGTCTTCGAGCCGTTTGAATTTTGAATCGAAGAAGCTAGCCGTGACGCCGTGCGCACGACGCGCACTTTGGCCGCCATGCGCACCTTACGCAGAAGCTCTTCTCTTACGCTCTGCATATCCAGGTCAATGGCCCCTGACGGCTTGGCAACGAATTCGATTGCGCCAAGTTCCAAGGCCCGAAGAGTGCTTGCAGCGCCTTCGCGCGATTCAGAGCTGACGATGACGATTGGCCGCGGATTGGTGGTCATGATTTCCGCCGTGGCTTGCAGCCCGTCCACGTGCGGCATATTGATGTCCATGGTGATGATGTCGGGCTTGAGTGATGCCGCCATAGCCACCGCCTCGCGGCCGTCCTTGGCGTTGCCCACAACCTGGAGCTGGTCGTCGGCGTTGAAAATTCCTTCCAGAACTTTTCGCATGAATGTGGAATCATCCACAACCAGTACCCGGAATTTTTTATTGGGAGTAGTCGCCATGGCTCGTTTACGCGACCGGCGCGACCGGTCGTGGCGCCTCCGTTCCGATAAGTTGTTCTACTGCGGCAATTAGCTGATCTTCTTGCACCGGCTTGGTCAGGAATGCCGTGGCGCCTTCCTTCATCGCGCGATCGCGATGCTTTGCCCCCGCGCGCGATGTAACAACCATCACTGGAATCCTCCGTGTCGAGGGAGTCTGACGCAGTTGAACCATCAATTCGTAACCGGTCATGCGCGGCATCTCGAGGTCGGTAATGACCAGATGGCAGCCGTGCTGGGTCACAAGTTCGGCGGCTTCGAGTCCATCTGCCGCTAGTTTGACGCGGTATCCATTCTTCTCCAGCATGCGGCCAACGAATTTGCGCACGCTGATCGAGTCGTCTGCCACCACGATGACACGCTCCTGCTCGACGCGGTCGATGGC
>Ga0137397_10001717_pt1 | contig 15268 bp, 15 predicted proteins | sample czorhiz116metaG_FD_106658 | JGI IMG/M metagenome (GOLD analysis project Ga0137397, IMG submission 106658) | Vadose zone soil microbial communities from Angelo Coast Range Reserve, California, USA - czorhiz1.16 metaG | ecosystem: Environmental > Terrestrial > Soil > Vadose zone | place: USA... | reverse complement strand
GTGAGAGTTCGGGGTTCGAGCGATTGAGACAAAAGAGGGATCCCATACAGCGTGTGGGACGAGGACAGTTGTATACGACATCGCATACTAGTAGCTAATCGTGCCGTAGAATTTCGAGCCTGAAGCAGTGAAGCCACGTTGTCGCAATTGGATCAGTGGTTTGTCTGGAAGACTCGGAAGGTCAGATCCATGGCGCTTAATAGGCAATCGCACGGGTAACCCTGGGGTAATTCAGGGCCACCCGTACCCGTACCCTCCAAATACCCGCACCCGTGCAGAGGGTACGGGTATTCTCGGGTATGGGTTGAGGGTACTACGGGTTGGGCGGGTCACAAAACCCGTGCAGGTGGTGACAACGGGTAGAGCCAGGCGGCTGCGATGCAGAACATTCCCTTGCGACGCGCACTGTCCGCATGCCGCCTGACCACTTTCGTCCTCCTTTCCCCCCTCTCCTTCACCTCCTCATGCCAAAGCGCGCAGCCTCTCACAGCAACGCCTCAAGCACTTCGCTCACCGCCTGTCAAGCCATATCGCGGCGCTGCCATGTCGCACGCATGCTCGCTGTCTGCCGAGCCACATCGTGTGCACTGCACTTGGAACAACCAGGTCTCTTGCTCACTCCTCCCCCTTCCTCTCTATTCCCCTTCGCGCCCGTCTGTCAGCCCGCATCGTCGTTCTTTCGTCACATCGTCACCACCGTCACATTCGCCCCCGCACGTCACTGCCGTTCATCGCGTGACAACCGCCACCGTTCCCCCTTCGTCAACCTTCGCCTTCGTCCATCACCGCCTCGTCTGTCGCGCCTTCCCCTTCGAGCAGCAACCACGTCACGACAATAGCCACATCAGCACCAGCTGTGTCGACAAGCCCGAAGACAGCAGCAGCAGCAAGTCGTCCCGACTCACCATCCCCAGTCCGAGCCGTGACTGCAGCGCACCCAACTCCCTCACTCACTCGGTACAGCATGTTCATTGCTATGGCTATGAATTCCTTTTCATCACACTTGTACCACGATCTCCTCCATCCGTCACACTTTCCGCAGTATAACATCCAGCGCTTTGCACGAAAGATTCGCGGAGGTGTCCTTGGTGAGCAGAATCCTATCAGACCTTTGATACGCTCACCCAGATCGTCGCTCATAGCCGTGAACTACCGGCTTGCGCCCCAATATCCTTTCCCGTGCGCCCTTCCTTGCAGTATGTGCGCAATCTTCTGCCCTGTTTTGTAAAGAGTGACGTGTTACAAATTGTGGCTAAGATCTTTTCTTGATCAAACCGCCAGAGGGTGCCACACACCGTCCGGTGAGACCTGAGCGTATTGTTGTCGCCGGGGATTCCGCAGGTGGAGGGTTGTCTCTCGCCCTACTTCAAGTCATCCATCATTCGGGTCTTCCTGCGCCAGCGGGTGGTGTACTCATCTCGCCGTGGTGTGATTTCTCATTCGTTTCCAAGCATTTTCACGAATACGGACACGGTGCGTCCACCCATCAACGCTATTTTCTTTTTTACTTACTGTGTGGCGGTATCTCTAGGATCTGATACCTGCTACCGGACTCTCGCTACCAAGCCTAGTCCTCTTTGGCCTCCACCTCCTAACGATATTAGCAAGAGAGTTCATTGCGGCCTTCGTAAGAACTTCACCGATGTACTTCACCGTCGTTCGAGAAGCAGGTCTAATCGAACGCCCCAAGCCACATGCCCAATAGATCCACCGTTCCCAAGATACTTCCTACCGACCAGGGTCCCATGAACATTGGGTCCCGATGGCAACGAGTCATTCCACACTGCTCAAGAGTGCCCTGACAAAAGGTCGACTGCTCCTGCTCCTGCAGTGCCAGATCCTCTCAAGTCACCGCGCATGAGACTGTGGTTGCTGCGGTGCTGCCGGATGTGCCTTGCCCCGAAGGTTGAGGGTGAGTGGCTGAGGACTTGATGACCGATGTGAGGACGTCGATCGAGGCCCTTGAGGAACTGTGACTTGACAGCGGTCGGCCTTGAAGGAAGGGGAACACAAAATGGGAAGTGGAGGGAACGAGAAAAGGGGTCGTGCGACAGGACGATGTGTGATGGCGAGAGGAATGTCAATACCCGTGATACCCGCAAGTGGGGTAAGGGTTTTGGACGGGTAGCAGAAGGTCTACCCGGACCCGTACCCGTCTATACCCTACCCGCAACCCGTGCGATTGCCTAGCGCTTAATAGCAGTCGTAGCCAGTCACCCGCGCATGCATTTGAGAGACAGGGCAGAGAGGCAGAGTGGATCAGGAATGAGGACGAGGAAGACTGACGGGGCCGGCCTGCCAGTGGGACTGCGTTCTACTACGAGTTGGACAATGCAAGTATATCTGTGAACCAGAGATGACAGTATACCAGTATCAAAAACAGGCGAAAGGAGCCGAGTCTTGGGACTTGGGAGGTGTGCGAGGATACGAAACGCTCTACTACGAGAACGAGACTACGACCACATCCCACGTGCCGTGCACGTACATAATTGTGCGGCACCAATCGCACTGGCAGACGCTTTTGGCCAGTCAGCCAAGCAGTCCAGGCTCGGAAAGCTCGCCTACAGCTTCTCCACAAAAGTATCCACTTTACATGACACCCGCTCGTAGTAGTCTCGTACGCTTGGTGCTCTAATTTATATGCCGTTCCACAGTTCCACTCCTTTGAGTTTGAGACTACTACTAGTCTACTAGGACGTGACTTGAAATTTACTCACTAGCACATTCAGGGAGAGAAAACCAGAATGGCTGTACCGTGACAGCCAACTAGCGAGTCATGTGGGAAACCACTCGCCATTGCCAGTGGGATAATTATTCTCGCTAACAATCGCCATAGGCGCCCGCTAGTACGCGTCGACTACGCGATCCGCCGGATCCCCTACTAAAGTTGAAGTGCCGCGCCAAGGTAGTGCTTTATAGTAGCAGAGTACACCCTTATTATCTTGCTCAATGTATACGATATATCACGCCGAACGGGCTCTTCGGCAGAAATGTCAAAACGAGAAGGTCCTCAAACGGTACAGCATAGCTGTCCTGCAGGAGTTATGTGCCAAGCGCGGCATCCAAGTGGATGCAGCAACCTCAAGACGTTTGAAGAAACCATACATCGATGCTCTTTTGACCTATGTGAGATGAACGGTCGTCGTTGATCTCACTACTGTTGACAAAGGAGCTAGCAAAGCCAAGGTGGTCAAAACGACGCGAATAAAACAAGTTTGAAGATCAGACTTCCCTACTTCTTGCCGCGAAGAGTGAGTGCCTTCAAGTTCATCTGTGATACAGGACTCCATATCTGACAGTGCTTATGTGACTCCACAGACAAACGAGGAGACAAACGATGGCGACGAGGACAGAGACAAGAAGCGGGAATGTCGCGGTGAGGAACAAAGCACCACCCAATTTTTAGGGGCCAAAGGGGCAGAGGCAGAGCACGCACATACATTACACACGCCGCACAAGTACACGGCGCCTCCGGCCAGCCCTCGAATGGACCCGGCATCAGTCCATCGAGGGCATATCGTTATTGCAAATGATGGTTTGACCCCAGAGTTGGCGTTCCATTCATCCGAGATCGCCATTCCGAGTAAACGACCCTACCCTTTCAACAATGGTGTGCTCAGGAAAAAAAGGAAGATAGAAAGATACGTGAAGGTGAGGATCTACAAGCAACGAAAGGATCTGGGACATACGGATGAGATCGAATGCGCCTTAACGCCGGAAGGTGGGCTGGATCTCGTGGGTCTATCTGAGAAATTAAACATCGAAGGGTGCCAGGCAAGTTGTCTTAATTCCATTCCGATCTGACGCCTTGGCTGCCAGTGTGCTCATTATCCCTGAAGGTTTTGGACCCTCGCTACTCACGACCGTGGTTCAGCAAGCGCACCGTTCTGGACAGTGGTGCAATTGCACTGTTAAAAACAAAGGAGGGATTCTTGCGGGTGGTAGGTTCGGAGAAATCGGAGCTAGCCGTCTCATTCATTGGTCGTCGCAACCAGCGTGTCTAGAGCACTATCACAACGAGATGTTTTCAATCTCCAGAGCTACGATAAAGGCCCATCGTGATGTCGCGACCCTTGTCATCTCCCTTCCTCGTGGCAGTTCTTAGCAGTTGAATTGTGTATTTATTAAAAAAAGTGCCACATCTTAAGTAAAGGGGTAGGACAAGCCGTGGCTCTCAATTGTACAGCGGCATGCCAGTGCTCACCATCGGGTGCATGGACTAGCGCCCAAATATCGAGTAAGTACGGCTGTTGGGAGCAGACACGCCTGCTGTGGACGGCGTAGATGATTGTTCGTTGTCAGAGACCCAAGTTACGAGGTGATCTATGACGTTTTAGTGTGAATATAAGGCCAAAAGCACGGGCAGAATAGAATGAACGTCCTGTACTTGCCATGATGGTGCAGAATACCACTAGCAGCGCAAGAGGTCCTCAGCGACCTCCATTTTTGTTGGAGATAATGAGCACTCCACATCTTCCACGTGGAATCGCTGAGCGACTTCCATTTAATGTCACTTTCGTCGTCAACGTCGAGAGAGGCGATCCTTTGCATTCGGTCGTCAGCCAACAATCTAAAAACAATACACATAGGACACGAACTTGCGAATCAGAATGCAACTATCGTCGTCTTTCCAGCGCCGGATCTTACCTTCGTCTCGGACTTTGCCTTGAAGGGTGCTAGAGAGACCTGAGAAGCGTCGTGGACGCAGTAGTCTTTAAAAGATGAACCAGAACCCACCATTTACGTTGACACTGCTTTGGTGTCCGGGTCGCTCCCATCGCGTTGGAAACGGAAACCCAGAATCCTCGAGCGGACATGTTTGATTTACCTTCCCGGGCCAGCCCTTCAATTGCATGCAGCAGTTGGCATTCTTCCTCCGAAGACCAGACCCTTTGAACACTGCAGACCCGAAGCTTTCGTCTTGATAGTATTCAGAAGGCTCATCAGGGGCCATACCTCTCCCCTTGAAGCATTCATACTGCGTCTGTTGACAGAAACGATTGCTACAGTCGCAGGGTGCCAGTGAGCGTTGCACTAAGTCTGCGATTGTGACCCAGTCATTTCCGTGCATCCTAACGGCTCTGGATAGGAGGACCAGTTAACAGTCAGCCTACATATCGAGGAGAGTCGGCGAGACGAATTACTTTCGCAGCTGCTCACCCTCCGCCGGCTATGGTCCACTTCCCTGCCTTTCCGAGGGCGTTACGCGCACGCCGAACATGATAAAAGACCACTTCACCCCCCCTCCCGGGCCGGCACGTGCTGAGGATCACGCGAACCAAAAGTGGCTAAGGAGAATAGTGGAGATACTGACCAATATAGCCTTTGACAGGGTCAGAAGAGCGGATAATGTTGTCCAATTGTTCATCATCTAAGTTGTTTTCCTGCACAGCAATGAGCGCGGCGGGGCTAAAACAAATAGTAGCCCTCGCGCCAGGTAACCCCAGGTTGTTTTGACAGTCTCGTTACTGGCAAATATGGTAAATCACCATCCCCCATTGAATCACGGGTATCCAACCACCCGTTAACCGCCCGTTTTTCCGGTTTCCGCCCATCTACCTAACTTTAGAGTGTCTTTCAGCGTGACTAGTGGAACTTTCCCCCTCTTCTGTCCCCCGCCGCGCGTTCCCTCCCTGTTCGCCCGGCTCGACGTACGTTAATTCGTAGCCGCGAGAGCCGCTACACGTTCCCGGTCCCTCGAAAAGGGGCCCGCGTGTATCTACGCTCGACCGACGACCTAGCCTATGCGCTGTCCGTCCGCGGCCTCCCAGTCCGTCTCCCAGTCCTGGCGTCCAGTAAACCATTTTTTCATTCTTATCATCGCGTTTAGTCCCCTCAAGTACAGTCAAGCCTCGTCTTCGCATTCCCATCGTTTCCGTCCGTCCGTCGTCCGTCGTCCTGAGTCACTCGTCCCTTTTCTCTCCTCTCTTCCGTTCCTCCTTCCTCTTTCGCGCTCGCTTTCCCTTCCGGGATCGCGAGTTCGCGAACCTCCTCCGGTCGTGAGACCACCCCTGAACTCACTGCAAGACTCTCACAGGTCTTGCACTCTCACAATGCCTCCGCCAACGTCGACCCGCCAACGTCCGACTCGAGACTCGACAGTGAACCCACCAAGTATCGACCTCCGCCTTCTTCTCCGGAGCTACACTCCACCGCCGCTTATTCACTCCCCTGCTGCTGTTTTTTACTCTAACATATCTTAGTTGTACCCCCTTTCTTGTGCGCTGGCACACTATCTCTCCGCCAATTCGCTCCTCCAATCCGGACGCCGCCTCTTGCCTTCGACCGGCTCGTACGAGTCGTACCCCATGTTTACTGCCCTCGGCACGACTCCCCTTGCGCGCTTCGACTTGCTCAGCCGCACCAAGTCCTTACACTTCCTGAGTCTGCCCGGGCCTCTTCCCACTTACCTAAGTTACCGTCTACTTTCTTACTATAAATTGTAGGCGCATATGAATGTATTGAACCAGACTCCTAGGAAGTCGTCGAGGACGCCGTTCACCCAACCAATCGCTACCTTCGTTTTGTGCTATCGGTGTGTGACTCCCTTCCCTTCCCTTCTCGTCCGCGTTCGCTTACCCTTTCTAGCCTCACTCACTCTCGTCTCGTTCTGCGCAGCCAGAGCCCGCCATCGGCACTCGTTCCCTCGTTCCCGCCCCCTACGCACTCGCCGTCTTTTACACCCTCTTCTCTCTTTCCTCTTTGTTCAGACTTTTCCCCAGCGAACGTGCTCTTTATTGATGCAGCCGAACCTACAGGAAGGGGCGGCGGTTGGCTATCAGTCGGCTGTTTGATTACACGATTACAATATGATCACATCTGCCGAGGTTGGAGGGCGAATGCACACGCACCTCTAGCCTTGCCCTTGACTGCTGCTTCTAGACTTCTAACCTTGTTCTGCTGATCTTTCTTAGCTTTCTGCGCGCAGTTCTTCAAATAGATGCGTAGGTAGTCATGTACTACCCAGTGCCCTTCAAACTTGAGTAGTATGGGATATTCCTTAGAAGCCTGCATGCCACGATCAGTTGTACATCCCATGCGATTGGAGAAACATCGCACCAGTTCACAGATATGAGCAAGTCCATCCTTGGACTTTGTGGCTTGAGCGGAATAGGCAAGAGATGTGTCCAAATATTCGTCGGCCAGTGAGCACACTTTGTCCTGAAAAAGTCCTGAGTCTGCTAATCGCACTACAAATGAGCTGCCGTTACTCTAATTTGATTGTAAAGTCCATTTTCCCACCCGTGCTCTTGTTCGAGGACGGTTTTGAGTGTGTATCCCCCGCGGCCGACACGACTAACTTCTCCCGAAGGCTTGGGTATGAGCGGTGGGAGTGTTTCCGTAGAAGATCCGCCTATGGGACCCTTTTCTGATTTTGGGAACACATACATCATGGAGTGAGAGAGTGGAGAAACTAACTCCGCATTGAATCGGCATCGCATCGATCCGGGAGGGAAGTGAGGGATAAATCGGCGATGTTGGTGAAGGGTGGCAGTAGGACGTATGCAAGGCATTTGATGAGATGGTATCCTTTGTATGACATTCCGGTATATATACTATAGGAGGCTTTTATGGCGCTGTTCCGAGTCGGACATTGTGACTATATCTAGTGATATCGGCTAAACAAAGAAAAGCATAAGGGAGTGACCGCGTTTCATTGTGACGAAGGCCGCTTTATGCAGAAACTGGTGAGGTGTTGTAGTGGTATTATAGTCCATCAAAGGGCGATCCGTGCCAGTGGTTACCATCAACAATAAAAATAAGCGCAAGATTGCCAACTCGGAGTCAGCATGGTGATACCCGCCTTGTCCACTGGCAGAATCTAGCGAACAAAATTAGGTTCAACGCACGACTATTATTTCCTGTAGCCCACCGAAAAAGATATACCCTACCGATTCAAACGCGTGGCTTGTCTGCCAGTGCGACGTTGAAAAAGACAAAGCCAAGGTGTGAATCGGATCTGGTCACCCCGCGTGGTTAAAAGCCTCCGTACGAGCGAACAAGCCATCCAAGGAACCGCCAGTCCGCCACAGAAGTTAACGAAACCGCTGTCACGGTCATGCCCGCATGCTACTGCACGTACCTCGCATGTAACGGCGAAATCGTCGACGATAAGACCAGGAAGCGTCATGAGAGATTTGATATCTCACAAGCGGATCACGACCACGGCGTAGAGGTATACCATCCCTCGACCTGGTCGAGTAAGCTGGCTAATCTCCTTCCAGTGCGACGCAAACGCCAACCACACACACAAAAGCCACCCAGAACTTCAGCTGCCCAGCACCCGACACCATCAAGTCAGAATCCCAGGGTGGGTATCAACCCCTGCCTGTGAACTTGCTACAAAAACACTGCGATCTTTAGTTGAGCTGGAGCAGAAGGTTATTTCGCAGTCCAAGGCAGTGCAGGCTTTCAAGGGTCGAGCTCTGTCATCGCGACCAACTAAAGCCTTGTTTGACGAGATCAGGTTGCACCGAATGGGAATGGAAGCAACGCTGGCGGCCGTCACCAATCTCTGGTGCAATGAAGGTTCGGAGGCGATGCGTGTGAAGAAAAGTTTGAAGACGAATCTGCAGAGGGGTATCGAGGAGATACAAAGTTTGAAACATGAAGTCATCACCATTAACCAGCCAACCGTCGGGGCCCCCCCAATGTGTACGGTGATTCGCGTGGAAAACCCATGTGAGGATCTCAATCGCGAATGTACTACTACTACGGCATATCATACTGACGTTCAAGTTGACAAACAGATGAAAACTTTATCCGCTCTTTGGAAGGATGCGACTCGCTTTTACGGCGCAGCCTATTCCAAGTGCTAGTCGAGGACAGCCTGGGTCGCTTAACTCGAAACTTGAGCAACTTCAGGCTCAAGTGCCTGAAGGAAGACTTCAAAAAAACCATGAGCGGCTGCTTGTCACCTGCAGATGAAGAATTCCTCCGAACCTTTCCAACCGACATCAGAAGTGCTCGGAAAATTCTCGGAGTCCCGAAAACGATTACGTACGCATGCTGTCCGGTGTGTAACGCCTTATATCCCCCGCAAAATGAAGATGGTGTCCTTGTATTTCCGTATTATTGCACCAGCGAATCCTGTCAAGTTCTTGGTGAATGTGGACTGCTCAAAGTAGGATCAACACCGGATGGGAAGAGCATCGGCGTACCTAAACGTCCATTCGTAATGCGAGACTTCCATGACTTTCTAGGCCGCCTACTGTCCAGACCAGGCATGGAAGCCGCTCTTCAGCATTCGGGGGAACGGGTACGCGACGAGACTGTCGAGGATATCGTGGCTGCGGATGGCGTATGGGAAATCAAAGGGCCGGACGGTCACACACCTTTCCTCTCTGGTGGGCAGCAAGACGAACTTCGCCTGTTGTGGTGTCTTTCTGTAGATTTTTTCAATCCATATCACAACAAGATTGCCGGAAAGGTCGCCTCCGTGGGTTCTATCGTCCTCTCTTGCCTCCTGTTGCCCCCAAACATGCGGCACAAAGTCGAGAACCTGTGCCTCGTCGGCATCATACCAGGGCCGCGCGAACCTTCAGGGGATGCGATTGATCACTTCCTACGCCCTCTCGTCGAAATCATGAAGGAATCTTGGGCACACGGAGCACTATACAAGACGCACGACTACCCTCATGGCCGCCTTGTAAGATCAGCCATCGCCCTCTCGGTGAACGACTTGCCGATGTCGCGGAAGATTATGGGTATCGCAAACTACATCGATAGGGATACCGCAAGGAAAGAAAATCTCGACTCGTGTAGAGTACGTACTCTCCAAAAGGTTCGAGAAGATGCCGAGAAATGGCGCGGCGCGACATCACGGAAGGAACGCAAGCGATTGTACAGCAAAACTGGTGTACGTCACTCAGTGTTGATGGAACTAGAATATTGGGATCCAACCACCATGGTCCCGATTGATGGCATGCACAATTTCTTCGTTGGCTTACTACAATATCATGCTCGGACGGTGCTTGGAATGGACTCTGCAGGATCTCGCAATCAGACAGTCACGGAGAGTCAATTAAAAAGCGCAAGAGAGATACTACTACTTGGCAGCCCTGGATCTCATGATCTGAGAGCGCTGACGGTTGATGTGCTGAAAGCCCTCTGCGAAGAAAGGTGCATTGACCTGAAGCGATTTAGAGAGCCCCGTAAAGAGGATCTCATTGAGTCACTAAAGGTATCAGTTTAGACGCTCATGCCTTGCCAGATGACTCACATGGCTGGGTGATTTAGGAATCCCTCTCGAAAGGAACGACGTCTTGTCCCTCGGATATTATCGGCGAGGGAATAGTACAACAAATTGCTCAAGAGCGAACGAGCTTCAAGACGTTACTGGCAACGGGCATCTGTCAGGACGATTTGAAGACAATTCGGGACGACATAGCGGCTACCATTCGCCCTCGCTGGCACGCCGCCCCTCCCGCCAACTTGGGGCAAGTATCACATGGTAAGCTGAAGGCGGATGAGTGGAGATCATGTTTCGAGTTCGACATCCCCGTGTCTCTGCTTCGAATCCAGACAAGGCGAAGTGTGTCGGCCCTGTCGGGAACCCAGATTGACGAATACAGAACAAAGCTGGTCCACAGTACATTCCTCCTCGCCACTGCGATCCGTTGGGCAACTTCTCACCGCACGTCGACCCGACATGTTGACAAGTATATGAAAAACATCAGAGAATATCTCAAAACACTGAAGGAGCTCCGACCCACCCAGGGTTTCCGCCCAAACCACCTCAACGCGCTGCTCGTTGGAAATTATCTTCGTCTACATGGCCCTGTTCGGGGCTGGTGGATGTTTCCGTTCGAAAGGGTCATAGGCGACCTACAGCGCTCAAGAACGAACAACAAGCTAGGTGAGTGACGCCCTTTCTCGCTGTTGTATGACCCTTACCAGGATAAAGGACAAATGGAGAAAACAATGTTTGCAGCCTTCTCTTCCCGGTCAATCATTCAGGCGGTCATTCAGCGTTTAAGTGGCTTGGACGGGTGGAAAGATAGCACCTCATTTACGGAACGGTCATTCAGCACGGAAAAGCGAGGTACGTACTTGATTGAGTTGCGCATGTTTGAAATACCAAGATGAGGGCCACATAGATGAGCCCTCGAAGGCAACAAAAGCGTCCATACCAAGATTGAAACCGCTGGATGAGGCCATTCGATTAGCGATGGTGAAGAGCGAGGGCGATCTGCGATGCGAATTGGGATACTTTCGCTGTCCAGAGGAAGTAAATTATCAGAACAGGGTGACAATTCGCGACCATGAATTCACAACTTACCGCACCTCGGAGAGTCATGGCGTTGTTTTCTTCCAGGACACGGCCAGTGCCAATGTCCTGGTTCCAGGAATGGTCCGCGCAATCTTCATGGTGATGCAGGACAGAGTGCAGCACACGTTCCTAGCCGTTCATCGCTATCTTGCGCCTACAATGTCTCTGCCAGATCCTTTTGCACGCTACCCCGATTTTGGCGCAAGTTTATGGTCCTCAGAGACGCAGAAAGACATAACTATCGTTCCGATTTCCCGGGACATCTATCATGCTGTCTACAGAGACTGGGACTACAAAGTCATGGTCATGAAGCCACTAAACAGAGTCAGTAATATCATCTTGATCGGAAGGTGGAACAAACCATTATATTCCCTAGAACTTGTGACATTCCCCAAGTCGCGCCTGGGAGACAACCAGACAAACTGAACGAGGTGCGTCATCTTGCCGGCATGAAGTCGACCCGTCTTCCTTATTCAACCTTCACATAAAGGTAAACCATGTTTACATTCTGAACGAGTACAGTATGTACAGTAATTGCACGAACCTCTTATAGACTGGGTGAGCAGCGTGAGTGATACGCGAGGGCAACACAGTGGGGTTGTGGGGACGTCGCCAAGAAGGGCTTAGTGCGTATGCGCTTATTACTGGCGCTACCGTGACCTGAATATTTGGTACTCGATCTCTGAAGTGTGAGGAGGTGACAGAGGTGTTGCCTAAGCCGAAAGGGGAGGCGTTCTTGAACTTCTCGTCCGGGTTGTACCGAAGGTCGAGCGCGCACAATGTAAGACTTGAGATCTTGAGATCTTGAGAGTGGAACGCGTGAAGTCGTCCGTGAACCTCCCTTCCCCCCTCCACTCGTGCGAGCGCGCGCAATCACTTTACTGTTCATATCCCTTCATATTTGCTCAATCTTTCTTTTATTGCCTTGGTGGTTATAAAACGTACGATGTGCACCGTGACGTCAATACAGTGTGTCTGCATCTCGAAAAGCCCCCCGCGTGCCCCGTAAAACTGCCTGAACCGCCCGCCCTTGCCTCCCATCCTCTCGCGCTCTGCACTGCTCCTTTCGCTCTAAAGAACGCTATCATAGTCATTCAGAGTTGTTTGTGGCACGGTAGACGTCAAACACGGCGCAAGTTGAGGCCCGAGATGGTCCGGGTCGAGCATCCGGAACGGCCACAATAGCTCGACGAAGCGAAGAAAGATAGGGTCGTGGTGAGGGTGAAGTTGGCCTACTGTAAGCCTGCCAGACCTGTGAGGGTCTCATGACCGGGGATCCGAGGTCACGACGCGATCCCAGAAGGGAAAGCGACGCGCGAAAAAGGAGGAGTAGGGGGAGAGGATGTTGTGGTTATGGGCGCGCGAGATGGGGAGATGTAAAAAGAGGAGCTCTTTATTTGAGCAGAGAGACCAAGCGCGGGGGGAAAAGCCCCCTGTTTATTCCGGGCTCGAAAGAGCCCAATTTGAATAGTACAATAAGTACAGTAATTATCGGAGACTGAGTAAGTCAAGCAGAGACAAGTGTGAATACATAAATGACGCAATTGTGCGTCATACAACAAGTGCCCGAAGGCGGGACACTGGAAATGTTGGGCGATCTGTGGGTCTAGGCAAAGGGAAGGTGATGCAGATGACGGGGTATGCTTGTGCAACGCTGAGGGGAAAGGTAGTTGAGAATCGTTGTCAGCGTCGTGTTGGGGGAAGGGAGGAGGGAAATGGATACATGCAGGCATACAGGAGCTTGGACACGATGCGGTCAAGGCGACCTTGATGATAATGTGGTCGAGGTTGACACAGTTGAACGAGTTCAGCAGCGCGGAGGCCGCCTGGATTTTGTGTGCTTCGATCATGCACTCGATGATGTCCTTGACCGTGTCGGGCTCGCCCTTACACGCCAGGTGGTCCACAAGGGTAAGGATGGCCCCGAGGCTGTCAGACGGGTGGCCCTTTGGAAGAAACAATGATGTCATCTTTTAGCTAGGGCGGAAGCGAAGAGATGGCGACACTTTACATTCTGCTGCCAGGAAGCAGTCATTAAAGTCCAACCAGCGGACAATGGTGCCGATGTTGAACGCTCCGCGGATTGGGTCGAGCTGGTAGTTGGTTCCTGGTTCCTGAAGTGGTGAATGAGTAGGTCAGGAAAGCAAGGAGCAGGATGAGAAGAAGGGCGAGGGATGGTACTCACCGTTGGGGACTATGGTGGCTTCGACAACAGGGCCGACTCGGAGTAGGTTCTGGCACTCGGGGGAACGCAAGCCATCAAGGCCATAGCCGATAATGTCGATCAAACACGGCCGCGCGGACTCCCTGCAAGGTCCGAGTCCAAGTTAATCTTGTAGTTGACAGTTGTACACGTAGTCTGCGATGTCTTGTACGACCTTGCTGGGCTTCGGACGGACGGCGGACTCTCTGTAGTGAGTAGACATAGCGTGGATGGGGTATGCGGCGCCTCGGATAGTGGTGGATGAGGGGTTTGGTTCTGACGGGCGCAATGAAGAGATTAGCTTTGCTGATGACGATAAGATAGAGGCGGCCTAGACTCAACCGGTCGCAGCGAGAGAACCTCGCTGCTCCAAGACACGTAACGATGCTGAGCGTGACGCAGGATTTGATGCGTGGGAGGGGCTCCAGGTAGGTGCATATCTCTTTACTCCATCTAGTTGATCTCCCGGAGCGCGAATATGCCTTGTCCAACGATACACCAAGACTTGATCGCCACGGGAAAACGGGCCTTCAAATGTTGGAGATAAAGCGCCGTAAACGTCACCGACTGGTGGAGGCACGTCCTGTGAAGGGCGTAGGCAATAAAATGGTCCAGCCGGGGAGTTAGAGTGGCAGAATATGGTGCTGGAAAAGGGGGGTATCACAGCTCGGGACGGCGGTAGGGAAGTGGTTGTAATACCTTGGATGGCCTGCATTTGACTCCAAATGCTTCATAACCGTATTCTTCAAGTACAGATTCACCGGTAAGTGACATGCAGTCTTCGACGAGCACGGCGATGATGACACGGACGTTGCCTGTGGTGATGATGATGTATGCCGCGTGCACAAGAAACACGATGGTGGTCGCAACAGTTGGAAACAGGAGGTGGGCAAGCGAACGCGCTTTCATCGCGAGAGAGGGAAGAAGGGAGAGTGCCGTACTTAAGGTGGAAAAAATGAAGAGCCCCCAGCGAAGACATTTGTCCTTGATGCCCGGATGAGCTGGATGGGCAACAAAATGAGGGCGAGATCGGAAAGGATGTCCACTGTTGGGGTCGGGTAAGTTCCCATGAGCGACGGTGGACAAATGTCGAGAGGACGAATATACACGTACTGACGAGCTGACAGAGGTAGGTCCGCGGCTTTCAGGACAAGCGATCGCACTGTTGTAGCGAATACCAATTTTTCGCCCGGAATTCGTTGTATATCCTGCCACCAGCCGTTCGCCTCTGCGTGCATGCCGTCGCGATGGTGCTTCGCCTTGTTGATGAGACGCTCGAGGGGTGCGCCGTCGACGATGTCCTTGCCGTCCTTTGCGAATGGCTTTGGCGACGTGTAATGGACGATGCGCATCTCGTCGCGCACGGCATACCAGAGGACAGGGCTGCGCTCACGGATCACCAGGTTCGCGCTGTACACGTAGGGCAGGCGAATGACGTCTGCGCCAAAATACAGATTCAGGAATGCCTGCTCTGCCTCACCCGGGGGATAGCGTGCGTCGTCGACACGGCCGAGCATGCTCTCGAACGTCGACTGGTTTGGTCGGAGCGCGAGTACACCGGCGTTGGAGGGCAGCTTGAAGTCCGCGTTGCCGTACACATCCGGGACGGCGCCGAACGGGAAGGACATCTCGAAGAGGCTGAGGAAGAGCTCGTCGAAGTTCTGCCGCGCAAGGGCGTCCGAGTCAACGCAGACGACGCGGTCGGTGCCCTGCCAATGAGACTGTCGAGCGACCACTGGCAGAGGTACAGCTTGGTGTACTGGTCGACGAAGCAGTAGCCGATGCCCTTGCCG
>Ga0137397_10001715_pt1 | contig 15278 bp, 13 predicted proteins | sample czorhiz116metaG_FD_106658 | JGI IMG/M metagenome (GOLD analysis project Ga0137397, IMG submission 106658) | Vadose zone soil microbial communities from Angelo Coast Range Reserve, California, USA - czorhiz1.16 metaG | ecosystem: Environmental > Terrestrial > Soil > Vadose zone | place: USA... | reverse complement strand
GATCTCATCCGCGTGAAAGGCAAGCTCCAGCCAGTCACGATTTATGAACTCATCAGCCGCAGCGGCGAGAATTCTGTCTACGGCAGCCCCGACGAAGTGGGCATTCGCATCAAGCTCTTCAAGGAAGCGCAGGAGCTCTACCGCGAGCGCTGCTGGGAGGAGGCACAGAAATCCTTCCAGATCATTCTCGACAAGTGGCCCGATGACGGCCCTTCCCGCGCCTATTGGAAGCGCTGCCAGGAATATCTCTTCGATGAGCCTCCCTCCGGCTGGGACGGCGTCTTCACTATGACCCATAAATAGCGCCCCGCAGACCGCGCTTTCTTGCTCACTGGAGGCTTGCCTTTTTGCGCTGAATCGGCGTCCAAATTGGATGGAGGCTTCCATGTGCCCTGTGTCAGAATGTGCGCATCGAATTAGGAGGGGAGCCAGGTGAGAGCAACGGCTTTCCATGGTTCTAACTGGTACGGGGTGTGAGACTTAATTCGCGCAGCGTGCGATTTGGAAGCGCAAGAGCGAGTACGTCCGATTCAGGCCGGATTAAGGCAAAGCTAAAAAACCGCGGCCCAGAATCGCAGCCTATTCAGGGCCGTACCCAAACAAACGTCCCCAGGAATCTAAGTTGAATTGGCAGTGAACAGGCAGCCCGGTTCTCACAGTCGGGAGTTGCAAATGCAAGAGGGCGAAGTAAGAGTTTATGTGGATTGTCCGATTAGCGCTTCGCAGGCCATACACGTTCGTGGTGATGGCGCTTGCCATTATCCTTCTGTTTCCAGTCGTGTTGCTGCGCACTCCAGTGGACATTTTCCCCGACATCAATATCCCGGTCATTTCTCTGGTCTGGACCTACACCGGCCTGCAACCTCAGGAGATGGAGCAACGGATCACCTCCAACGTAGAACGCGGCCTCCAGACTCTCGTTAACGACGTTGAGCATATCGAGTCGCAATCGTTTAATGGGATCGCGGTCATCAAGGTTTACTTTCAGCCAAACGCTAATATCCAAACCTCACTCGCCCAGACGGCTGCCATTTCACAGACATTTTTGCGGTTCCTCCCGCCCGGAACCACACCGCCGCTGGTGATCATCTATTCGGCTTCAACGGTGCCGGTGATCCAGATCGGCCTGACGAGCGACACGCTGAGCGAGCAGCAGCTATTCGATTTCGGAAATTATTTTATTCGCACGCAACTCGCGACAGTACCTGGCGCCGCCACGCCGTTCCCGTATGGCGGCAAGCAGCGCCTGGTCAGCGTGGATATTGACCCCTCGGCGCTGCAGTCCAAGGGGCTTTCGGCTGTTGACATCGTAAACGCCGTCAACGCGCAGAACCTGATTCTGCCCGCGGGCACGGCGAAGCTGGGAACGCTCGAATACAACGTGGAGATGAATGGCAGCCCGCAAACGGTCGCGGAGCTCAACGACCTCCCCGTTAAAACGGTTAACGGCGCGACAATTTATATGAAGGAAGTCGCGCATGTGCGCGACGGATTTTCCCCGCAGACCAATGTGGTTCTGTCCAATGGACAGCGCGGCGTGCTCATGAGTATCTACAAGACGGGCAGCGCTTCGACCATCGCAATCGTCGACGGCGTCAAACGCATGCTGGAGTACAACAAAGGCTCGGTCCCCGAAGGCATGCGCATCTCCATGTTTTTCGACCAGTCGCTCTATGTGCGCGCCTCGATCCAGGGGGTCATCCGCGAAGCGATTATCGCGGCCTGTCTCACAGCGGTGATGATTCTGCTGTTCCTGGGCAACTGGAAAAGCACGCTGATCATCGCCGTCTCGATTCCATTGTCCATTCTGGTCAGCATCCTTTGCTTGAGCGCACTGGGCCAGACCATCAACATCATGACGCTGGGCGGGCTCGCGCTGGCGGTCGGCATCCTCGTCGACGACGCCACTGTCGAAATCGAAAACATTAATCGCAATCTCGCCATGGGCAAGGAGACGGTGCAGGCGATCCTGGACGGCGCGCAGCAGATCGCGGTGCCCGCTTTTGTTTCGACGCTGTGCATCTGCATCGTCTTCATTCCGATGTTTTTTCTTTCCGGCGTTGCGAAGTTCCTGTTCGTTCCGCTGGCGGAAGCCGTCAGCTTTGCGATGCTGGCTTCCTACATGTGGTCGCGAACCATCGTGCCTACACTGGCGATGTATCTGTTGAGTTCGGAGGACGAATATCACGCCGAAGAGCACGTCGGCGAAAAGATGGGTTTCTTCCGCCGCTACCAGCAAGGTTTCGAGGGCCGTTTTGAAAAGTTCCGCGAAGGGTATCGCGGAGCGCTGGGAGCGGCGTTGCGCTCGCCGAGGCTTTTCTCCGTGTGCTTCTTGGCCTTCTGCATATTCTCCGTCCTTCTCGTCGGCGTGCTCGGGCGTGACTTCTTCCCGAAAGTCGACGCCGGGCAGATCCGGCTCCACATGCGCGCCCGCACCGGCCTGCGCATCGAGGAAACGGCGCGGCTGGCCGATCAGGTCAACGGCGTCATTCGCGACACTATTCCGAAGGAAGAGCTCACTACGGTCCTCGACAATATCGGGTTGCCTTACAGCGGCATCAACCTGACTTACAGCAACGCAGGAACAATCGGCAGCTCGGATGCGGAAATCCTTGTCCAGTTGAAGGAGACGCGCGGCAAGCCCACCGGAGCGTACGTCAACGATTTGCGGGAAAAGCTTCCGCAGCGTTTCCCCGGCGTGCAGTTCGCATTTCAGCCGGCGGACATCGTCACGCAGATTCTGAATTTTGGCACGCCGGCGCCTATCGACGTGCAAATCACCGGGATGAACCAGCGCGGAAATTACCTAGTCGGGGAAAAGCTGGCGAGCGAGTTTCGCCACATTCCCGGCGCGGTGGACGTCCACGTTCAGCAAGCTTTCGACAACCCCACCCTGTACATGGAAATTGACCGCGCGCGCGCGCAATCCGTCGGAATGCAGTCGCGCGACGTGGCGCAAAACGTCCTTGTTTCACTGAGTTCCAGCTTTCAGACCTCGCCAGCCTTCTGGCTCGATCCGAAAAACGGCGTGGAATATTCTGTGGCGGTGCAGGAACCGCAGTACCGCGTGGACAGTTACCAGGCGCTGCAAAATACGCCCGTTAACGGAAGCACTCCAGGCTCGCGGCCGCAGATTCTGGGAAATCTGGTCACCACCTCGACTACGGCAAGGCCCGCTGAAATTTCGCATTACACGACGCAGCCGATGATAAACGTGTACGCCTCGGTGGATGGGCGCGACCTCGGCGGCGTGGCTGACCAAGTGGAGAAGTACGTCGCCGCGGTCGAAAAAGATTTGCCAAAGGGCAGCCACATTGCGATTCGCGGGCAAGTGCAGACCATGAAGAGTTCGTTTGAGGGGCTGGGGATCGGGCTGCTTGGCGCGATTGTGCTGGCGTATCTGCTGATCGTCGTCAATTTCCAGTCCTGGCTGGATCCCTTCATTATCATTACTGCGCTGCCGGGCGCGCTGGCCGGCATTTGCTGGACGCTGCTGCTGACGCACACGACACTCAATGTGCCGTCCCTAACCGGCGCAATCATGTGCATGGGCGTAGCCACGGCGAACAGCATCCTGATGGTTTCCTTCGCACGCGAGCAAATGGAGGAAGGCAAGAGCGCTCACGACGCGGCCATCGAAGCCGGTTTTGTGCGCATCCGCCCCGTGCTGATGACTGCGCTCGCGATGATCATCGGAATGGTGCCGATGGCCATGGGCCTCGGCGAAGGCGGAGAGCAAAACGCGCCGCTTGGCCGCGCGGTGATTGGCGGGCTGGTCTTCGCCACGTTTGCCACGCTGTTTTTTGTGCCGTGCGTTTTCTCCATGATTCACGGACGCCGCGCGCGAAGAGCAGAACGGCAGGAGCCGTTGTCGCCGGCAACGGCTTGAAATTTTTCGAACTGGAAGTAGAAACTCAGTTGGGGTAATGATGGAAGGTGGAGTTGAGATGGACACTCTAGACCAAGAGCAACCGCGCGAAAAAGGAAGCCGTATATTCACGATTCTCTTTTTAGTCGTGATCGTCCTGGTGGTGCTCGGAGCGTGGACGCTCTTCGAGCGCCGCACCCAATATCAAGCGCTCGCCAAGGAAACCGAAACGCTGGCAATTCCCACGGTTGCGGTGATGCACGCCGCCGTGGAATCCGCACAAGAGGACCTTGTGCTTCCCGGCGCGATGCAGGCCTATGTTGAATCGCCCATCTATGCGCGCACCAACGGGTATTTGAAAAAGTGGTATCACGATATCGGCAGCCGAGTCCGCCAGGGCGATTTGCTGGCGGACATTGACACCCCGGAAGTGGATCAGCAGTTGTCGCAGGCCCGCGCCGACCTCAACACCGCGCAGGCCAACGCCAATCTTTCGAAGATCACTGCGGCGCGCTACCAGGAGCTCATCAAGACCGACGGCGTCTCCAAGCAGGAAGTGGACAACGCTGTCGGCGATCTGGAAGCCAAAGTCGCCAACGTCAAGTCCGCGGAAGCCAACGTGCGCCGGCTTGAGGAACTGGAATCGTTCAAGCATATCTACGCGCCATTCAGCGGCGTTATCACCCGGCGCAGCATGGATACTGGCACGTTGATCAACGCGGGGAACGGCGGCGCAACGCAACAGCTCTTTTCCCTTGCGCAGACGGATCCTATTCGCGCTTATGTCAGCGTCCCGGAAGCCTACGCGCCTTCCATTCGGGCCGGGCTCGGCGCTTACCTAGAACTCACGCAGTATCCCGGCCAGAGATTCGAGGGCAAGGTGGTCCGCACGGCGGAGTCGATCGACCCCGGCACGCGTACCCTGCTCACGGAAGTGGACGTTCCTAACCACGCAGGCGCGCTGCTCCCGGGCGGTTACTCCCAAGCGCACTTGGAAGTGAAGGTGATCGGAGCACGCCTCGCCGTTCCCGTGAACGCGCTGCTATTTCGTTCGGAAGGTCTTCGCGCCGTGGTGGTAGACGCCAATCACAAAACGCATCTCAAATCGCTGACCATCGGCCGCGACTACGGCACCACTCTCGAAGTTCTGCAAGGACTCGATCCGAATGACTGGATCGTGCTGAATCCCGCGGATTCCCTCGATGAAGGGCAGGAAGTCCACGTGAAGGAAATCACCATGAACCGCCCGCCAAGCCAGCCGACCGCACCGCCAAACACAGCCCCAGGGGCCAAGAAACAATAATGAGTCGCATCAGGCAATTCCCAGCCCTGATCGGGCTTGCCCTTTCTGCCTGTATCGGCGGATGCACGGTGGGGCCGAACTACCAGCGCGTCACCGCACCCGTGCCTGCAAAATGGGACGTCTCGGAACCGTGGAGAGAGAGCGCCCCGAAAGATGGTGTCGCCAAAGGCGAATGGTGGAGCGTTTTCCACGATGACGAATTGAGCGCGCTCGAAAAACAAGCGCTCGATGCCAATCAGACCATCAAAGTCTCCGCGGCGCGATTGGAACAAGCCCGGGCATCTGCTGGAATTCAAATTGCCACGCAATTCCCAAACGTGACTACGGGTCCGAGTGTGCAACGCCAGCGCCTCTCCGGCAATCGCCCCACGAGCAGCAACTTTCCCGCGACGGGGCCGGTTTCGCAAACCAACATAAGTCTGCCGTTCACCGTCGGCTATGAAGTGGATCTTTTTGGCCGGCGGCGCCGCAGCATTGAGGCAGCGCAAGCGTCTTACCAGGCAAGCGCGGCCGATCTCGAAAATGTTCGTCTGGTGATCACCGCGGAACTTGCGGGCGATTATTTCACGCTACGGCAGCTTGATACGGAGTTGGGAATTCTGAATCGCACTGTGGAGAATCTGCAAAAAGGCCTGCAACTCGTGGATTCGCGTCATAAAGGCGGCGTGGCCTCGGGACTCGACGTTGCGGAAGAGGAAACGCTCCTGAATACGACGCGGACTCAGGCCATCCTACTGCAACAACAAAGGAAACAGTTTGAAGATGCCGTCGCCGTACTGATCGGAAAACCTGCCCCGGACTTTCATCTTTCAACCGGGGAATTGAAAGACGTACCGCTGCCGCTCGATGCAGGACTACCTTCTGATCTGCTGGAGCGGCGGCCAGACGTTGCGGAAGCCGAGCGGCAGATGGCCGTGGCAAACGCGCAAATCGGAATCGCCCGCGCTGCTTACTACCCTTCCTTGAATCTGTTTGGAAACGGTGGCTGGCAGGCCGCCGATATCGCCAAGCTGGTAAATGTGCAGAGTACGTTCTGGGCAGTAGGCGCCAACGTCGCGGAAAGCATCTTCACCGGCGGAGCGCGGCGCGCGGAAGTGCACTTCGCTAAAGCGGGCTACGACGCCAGCGTGGCCGCGTACCGCGACAGCGTTCTGAACGCCTTCCGCGAAGTGCAAGACGACGTAACCGGCTTGACCGTGCTGGAGCAGGCCAACCAGTCGCAACAACAGGCGGTCGATTCGGCGCGGCGTACGCTGGACATCGCCAGCAGCCGCTACACCGGCGGCCTGGTCAACTATCTGGATGTCGTCAACGCACAACAGAATCTCCTGAACAGTGAACAGGAACTCGCCGTGATTCACGGTCAGCGCCTGGTGACAAGTGTGCTCCTCATCAAGGCTCTGGGCGGCGGCTGGGATGCTTCAAGCCTCTCTGTAGTCCAGGTCAAGCCAAAGCTGAAAGACGTTGTCGCACCATAACAGGGTGACGGCGTTGATTGGAGCGCAGTTGATTTTCTATCCTCCCACACTTCCGGTCAGGGATTGCCGGTGTCGTGCAGCGAAACCACGCGGCCATATTGTGAAGCGCGGCTGAGGCGGTCAAACATCTGGTAGGCAGCCGTCGCGATTCGAACAATGGCGTCCCCTCCCTCTTTTTCCCGGCGCAGGTAAGTCGTCATCACACTGATGGCGAACGGGCGGTTACCGGTGAAAACGATGCCGGAATCGTTACGCACTCCTTCCAGTTCGCCGGGCTTGTTGGCGACGCGCAGATCTTCCGGCAATTCCCGCGGGATATAGCTCTCTTTGTGCACGCTGAGGAGAGCAAAAAAATCGCCGGTCATTTGCTTATTCAAGACTTTTCCGCGGTACAAAGCTTCCAGTAACATCACCATTTCGCGAGGGGTGGCAATGTTTTCGCGGCCTTCCCCGGCGGCCTTCACGTCCATCATTTTGCGGCGCAGACGGGTACGCGTCAGACCCAGGGAATCGAGCAGCGCGTTCACGTTCTCCATACCCACTCGGTCAATAATGATGTTGGTGGCGGAGTTGTCGCTGACTGAAATCATGAGCGCGGCGACGTCTCGAATCGTCAGCCGCGTCACGCCGGGGGTGAGCGCCTCGGCGATGCCGCTTCCGCCGACAAGATCGGACGATTGCAGTGTGTACAGGTCTCCGAGTTTGAGCTTGCCCTGCTGCGCTTGGCGATAGAGTTCCGCCAGTATGGCGATCTTGATCGAGCTGGCCGTGGGCAGCACTTCATCCGCGTGCAGCAAGTATTTTTGTCCCGTCGTGAGATCAACAATGGCAACCGCGAGCACGCCGTCCAGATGGTGATCCACTTCGCCGATGGTCGCCTCCAGCTTTTGCCACAACACTTGCTCTTTCTCTTGAGGTGCTTTTTCCTGGAAAACCTGTTGCGCAACGGACGCCATCGGGGCGCAAACTACGGCAGCAAGCAAAGCAAGAAAGAAAGATTTTTTCAGCACGGTGACCTCCGGGTCAGCCGGATTATATGCCCAGCGGCACGCACGGAGAAAAAGCAATTGATCGGAATTCCAGGCAACGACAAGCCTAAGGACTCTAGCGGCAGCGCCGCCGGCGGAGGGAATTTGGGACGTGCCTTGTTTGTAACACGCGGTTCTTGGCTGTTGAAGGGCCGGTCCACGAGGCTCACAATAGAACCAAGGCACCCAACTGCTTGCGTAAGGCCGAACCGATCGATGGGGAGCAACTGGAACAAGAGATCGGCGCCAACGCTATTTCGGGGGAGATGACAAATGCGCAAATTCTTAGCGGGGATATTTTTCACTGCGCTGGCCGGAACACTCGCCATCGGCGCACCGCCTCAAGGGCGAGACGACCATCATGACAACGGGAAGCATAAAGGCCAGGACAAGCATGAAGGTCGCGACGATGGCGATCGGCATGACAACGGCAAACACAAGGGCTGGGACAATCCGCACAACCCCCACTACCGCGACTGGGATGGTGACCGCGAACGCATCCAACCTGGGCGGGCTTATCCTCACGGCCGTTACGGGCATGTGAGAGAAGTCTTCGTGGCCCGGCGCATTGACTACCGCACGCGCCGCGTGGTGCTCTACGACAATTCAAATTGGGTGGTTGCCAACTACGATTTGGACCGCTGCCGCGACTGGGAATGGGACCGCGACCGCGTCTATGTCTACGACGACGATCATCACCCCGGCTGGTATTTGCTTTTTAACGCCCGGCTGGGCCGCTATGTACACGTCGAATTCTCCGGCGTGCAATAGACAACTTCAATTCGCGGAAAACGCAGGCTTGAGAATGGCCTACAGGCGCGGGACAGAGTCGAGAGGCTTTGTCCCGCTTTGATTTTGGCAAACAGCGACAAAGAGTGGCGTACACGGAATGCGGCCGTGCCTTCGATCAGAGATTATCGAGAAAGAATTGAGTCACGCGCCGCATCAGAACGCGCCGGGCCGCCGGATCGCTAACACCGTGGCCACGTCCGGGGAAGGCCAGAACTTCAACATATTTTCCCGCTTCGATGAGGTCATTCATCACGGAAAGCGTGTTCGCGAAGTGCACGTTGTCGTCGCCGGTGCCGTGGGCAATCAGCAGTTTGCCTTTAAGCTGCGCGGCATATTTCACTGGTGAAGAGTCTTGATACCCCTTCTCGTTCTTTTGCGGCAGGCCCAGGTAGCGTTCCGTATAGATGGAGTCGTAATAGCGCCAGTCGGTGACCGGGCCGCCGGCGAAACCCACTTTGAAATCGTCGCCGCCTTCAAACATGGCGTGCAGCGTCATGTGGCCGCCGTAGCTCCATCCCCAGATGCCGATTCGATTGGCGTCAACGTAGGGAAGCGACTTGAGATATTGGACACCATCGCGCTGGTCGGAAAGCTCCTGCGCGCCCATGCGAAAGTGCAGCGGCGTTTCGAAGGCATGGCCACGTCCTGCTGAACCGCGATTGTCCACTGAGAAAACAATGTAGCCCTTCTGGGCCATCAATTCGTGCCACAGGAAATTGGCGCCGCCCCAAGCATTACGAACCACCTGAGCATGCGGCCCGCCATAGGTGTAAACCAACACCGGATATCTTTTTTGTGGATTGAAGTCCGGCGGCTTGATGATGCTGGCATTGAGCAGCGCGCCGTCGCGAGACTTCACGATCAGAAATTCCATGGGAGAAAGGTGATAGTCCCCGAGTTCCGCGATTTTGTTTTCGTTAATCGTGGTGATGCGCGAGCCATCGGCGCGATAGAGATCCTGCCGCTGCGGTGCCGCGGCGTTCGAAAAAGTGTCGTAGAAAGCAGCGGTATTGGGCGCAAGAACCGCGGCGTGCGTTCCCGCTTCCTTGGTGAGCCGCGTGAAGCCAGTTGCGTCGAAGGCGATGCGGTAGAGCTGGCGTTCCAGCGGCGATTTTTCTGTAGCCGTAAAATAGACCAGGCCCTTTGCTTCATCTACGGCGTCAACGGCGGAGACTTCCCACTCCCCCTTGGTGAGCTGCGCGAGTTGTTTGCCTTCGAGGTCAAACAAATACAGATGACGATAGCCGCTGCGCTCGCTGGACCACAGGAAGCGCTTGCCATCCTTGAGAAAATAGAGATCATCGCTGACGTTGATCCAGTTGGGATCAGTTTCGCTGAGAACGGCGCGCGTCTTGCCAGTGGCAGTCTCGGCGATTAGAAGATCAAGCGCAGTCTGCGTGCGATTGAGGCGCTCGATGGCGAGATGCTTCGAATCCGTCAGCCAGTTGACGCGAGGAATGTAAATATCGGTTTCCGCACCCATGTCGAATGCGCGCGGTTCCCCGCCACTCAAAGACGCCACAAAAACACGCACGACAGGATTGGCGCCGCCCGCTGCCGGATAACGTTCCATTTCGGCTTCACCGCTCGGCGAGGAAAAATCGACCATTGGATACTGCGAAACCTTGCGCTCATCCATTTCAAGATATGCGATCGCGGAGGAATCCGGTGCCCACCAGTACGCAGTCTTGATTTCCAGCTCTTCGGGATAAACCCAGTCGAGCTCGCCCCTGCGAATCTCCTCCGTGCCCCCTTGCGTAAGGGTGCGTTCCTTGCCGTCGGCGATGCTCACAAGCCACAGATTGTGATCGCGGACATAGCTGACAAAACGGCCGTCGGGAGAAATCTTTGGGTCTGCGATCGCTGCTTTGCCGGACACCAGCGTGCGCCCCGCTTGCGATTTAATGTCCAGCCAGGCAAGCGCCGTGGGGCCCTGAAACAGAATGCCCGCGCCATCCGGCGCCCATTGATATTGAGAAGGCGGGCGCCTTCCCAGTCCGGTGGCTTGCGTGGGCCTCAAAGTGTCCGTTGGCAAAATCGAATCCAGTTTGTCGGCTTCAACTAGCAACCGCCGCTCTCCCGAAGCGGCGTCCAGTCCCCAGAGCTCTGTCTTGGTCTCTTTGCCGGTTCCCTTTGTTTCGAAATAACTAAGTAGCTTGCCGTCGGGAGTCCACGCCAGTCCCCGGGTCAACCGCCCGCTCAGGCTCGGCTGCGAATAGATTCGCTCGACGGTGAGAGCCTTTCCTGCGCCAGCCGGCTGCTGAGCCGCGGAAAAACGTGCAAAAAATCCGCAGCAAAATAGTGTGGCAAGAAGCACAGAGAAGCACGAAATGTGGCGCCTTACGGGCATGCAATCCTCCTGGGAACGGAGGTTAGTTTATGCCGGAGTGGTGAGAAGAACAAAGCGCTTGAGCGATGACTAACCGGGGGGCCAGCGGAATTGTCGCCCACCGAGCAGGTGCAAATGGAGATGGAACACTGACTGGCCCGCCCCTGCGCCGTTGTTCAGGACAGTGCGGTAGCCTGCGAGGAGGTTGCGCTCGCGCGCCAGTTGGGCGGCGACCAGTTGCAGCTTGCCGAGAACAGCTTGATCTTCGGGTGAAGCATCGGTCAGGGACTCGAAGTGTTTCTGCGGGCAAATCAGAATGTGCGTGGGGGCTTGCGGGCTAATGTCCTCGAAAGCGAAGACGTCCGGGTTTTCATAGACAATCTTTGACGGAATTTTCTTAGAGGCGATTTTGCAGAACAAACAGTCGGCACTCATCGGTTTCCTCCTGGGGGCATGCCTTCATCGAGACGCGTGACAAATTGAGTAAAACCCTCCCTGTCGTGAAGCTGCATCCCGAATTGATGCGCCGCGTCTTCGCCGGAAATCTTCCCCACGCGCACGCGATAAAATAGGCCGTCAGGAGAATCATATTGCTGAATAAAGATCGGAGAGTAGGACGGACTGAGGCGGTCGCGGAGACGTTCCGCATTGGCGCGGTCACGGAAGGCGCCCACCTGCACTGTGAAAAATCCAGCCGTGGGATCGGCCCCGCCGAGCACTTCTACGCGCACCGGCACGACGCCGGCGGCGACCGAATCCACTTCGCGCGCGGCGGCGAGAGAAAGATCAATGATGCGATTGTCCACAAACGGGCCGCGATCGGTGATGCGCACAATCGTGGACATGCCGTTATTCAGGTTGGTGACGCGAACCATAGTCTCGAACGGCAAGGTACGATGCGCCGCCGTGAGTTTATACATGTCGTAAATCTCGCCGTTCGAAGCACGGCGCCCGTGAAACGGTACCCCGTACCAGGAAGCGTTGCCTTCTTCCGTGTAACCGGAAGGAGCAGGCAGTGGAGCGGTTTTGTTTTTCTTCGGACCCGGCACGGCAGCGGGTGGAGTTGCTGACGGTTGGGGCATTTCAGTCGAGCGCCTGGCGGCGTCCGCGGTTTCCGGGGGTGTCGCTGTGGGCTGCGCAGGAGGCGGCTGCCGGCGGTCGGCGATCGGTTTGCGCGACGCGCAGCCGGAGGAACCAACGCCGAGGACACAGAGCGCCGAAAGAACAAACAGCAGCGGACTGAAAGAATCCGAAAGATTACGGTTTTTCGTCCGGAAAACGTGTTTGCGCGAATCCAAAAGGACCGAGAGTCTTTCCAGCGAACTTTTCAAAGCGCGGCCTGCGTCATGAAGATGGCGTATTCTGCGCAGCCGGAGGACGCCGTTCGTCTTGGGAGCTGCGCTCAGCGTTGCGGGCCTCGATCCACGCTGCGGCCTCGGTGAGCTTCTCGGAGACTTCGCGCAAGAACTCTGCGGTGCGCTTTTCCGTTTCCGGCGCGACTTCTTCTTTCACAAACGCTTTCACGCGGGCGAGTTCTTCGTCCACGCGCTTGCCAAAATCCTCGAAGTTTTTCATGTTCTTGATCCGTGCGAATTCCTGGTCAACGCGCTTCCCGAACTCTTCGAATTTGTCCATAAGCGCCAGATCTCCGGAAAAATGGCCACGCCAAGAAGAAGAGCGGCGACTTGGGTATTATAGGAACGCCGTTCGCGGGTCGCAAGGAGGAGAATTGGCGCTTCCCTACCGGTGGCAGTGGCGCGTGGAAAAATGGAAGAACGCGATGCGCGGATTTTTCGGCGGCGAGCAGCAGCCACGTCCAAAAATCTGCCCGGCATGCGGAACACTGGTGGGCATCAGCGCGACGCGCTGCCACGAGTGCGGAACGAGCTTACGTTTTTCGCTGGTTGCCATGGGCAAATCTCTGGGCGGCACGATCGGCGGTGAGACTCCCGTCACGACGCTTGTTCTGATTCTGAACCTCCTTCTTTTTGGCGTCAGCCTGGTTGCCACGAATCAAGGCTCTAACGGAGGCCCAAATTTATTCTCTGGCATAAGCGGGCGAGTGCTGTTCCAGCTTGGCGCCCGGCAATCAATTGCCATTCTCTCCGGAGAATGGTGGCGGCTCGTGATGCCCATGTTCCTCCACGCCGGGCTATTGCACCTTGGAATGAATTCCCTGTTCTTGGTTGATATCGGCCCGCAAGTCGAGCGCATCTACGGATCAGCGCGTTATCTTTTTATTTATGTGCTTACCGGAATTTGCAGCTTTATCGCCAGCACAGCCTGGAATCTCTGGATGTACCAAGGTTTCGGGATCGGGATCGGAGCCTCTGGCGCCTTAGCCGGCTTGATCGGAGTAATGTGGGGAATGACCACGGGACGCGGCGGCAGTTACGCTCGCGCGATCCGCGCACAGATGATCCGGATGACCGGTTATCTGGTCGTGATGGCCCTGCTGCCGATTGGGATCGACAACGCCGCCCACTTCGGGGGGCTTGCCGCCGGCTTTCTCCTGGGGAAACTGCTCGCAGACCGCGAGCCGATGAACGCCCGGGAGTTCAAGCGAGCCTATGCGCTTGCATGGCTTGCTGGAGCTGTGGTCGTGGCGAGTTTCGCGATGATGTTGCTTCATTTTCGCGACACAATCCAGTCAAGGTAGAAACAAGCCGCAGACACTGCACCGGAAAGTACGCTACCCTAGGGTCAGGAAGAGGCGTCACCAATGGATCCACACTCGATCGTCGTCGTCAGTCTGCACACGCCCAAGGAAAAAGTTTGGGGCGAACTGCTGGCTATCAACCCTTCCGGAATCACGCTGCGCGGCATCGATTTGAATTCATTCGATCATTTCATCCGGCAGCTCAATGAGCCCGATGGCGAGCGCATGGGCCTGCCTACCATCTTCTTTCCCATGAACCGCGTCGAGCGCATCTCTCTCGATGAACCTTCAGGCTCGATCCCTTCGATGAACGAACTTTTTGCGCGCAAGGTGGGCCGCTCGCTCACCGACTATCTCGCGCAATTCGCCTGAATTGCGTTATCCTGAATCACAATGAAAGGCCGCATCTGGACGGTTCCCAATCAGATTACTTTTCTGCGCCTCGGCTTCCTGCCGATTTTTCTGATTCTGATTGCTTATGACCGGTACCGATGGGCGCTGCTGGTTCTTGTTGTCGCCGGGCTCTCGGACGGCATCGATGGTCTGCTGGCGCGCAGCCTGAATCAGCGATCGGCGCTTGGCGCGTATCTCGATCCTATCGCCGACAAACTTCTGCTTTCTTCTTCGTTTGTCATTCTTGCGTTCAAGAACCAACTGGCGTGGTGGCTCACCATCCTCGTCCTCAGCCGGGATGTGTTGATCCTTATTGTGGCGGTCGTGATCCTGCTGGTTTCCGGGTATCGGCCGTTTCCGCCCAGTATCTATGGAAAGCTCACCACGGCTGCGGAAATTGTGCTGGTCTTTCTGGTGGTCTTGGAAGCGGCTTATCCCGATTACCACATGGGGGCTCTTAACCGTGTGCTCATTTATGCGGTTACAACCTTGAGCATCGTGTCCGGCTTCCACTATTCGTTTACAACTGCTCGACATCTCAGTGGTCCTAATCCTGGTTAAAGTCTGAGAAAAAACTAACAGAGAAGGCACAGAGTTCGCTGGGGACGCAGAGCGAAGAACAAGATCTGCGTTCTCAGATGGGCATTTGTCTTGGGCCGCCAGGTGGGAGGAAGAGTTTGGGCTCAGTGAGGGACTGGACTTGATCGAGCGTGGCATCGAGGGCGAGTTCGCGGAGAAGGAGACCGTCCGAAGTGATGTCAATGACGGCGAGTTCGGTGACAATGTGATCGACCACTTCAACGCCGGTGAGCGGAAGGGTGCACTTTCTCAGGATCTTGGGCTTGTTGTCGCGGGTAGCGTGCTCCATCGCAATGAAGACGCGTTTGGCCCCGGCAACGAGGTCCATCGCGCCGCCCATGCCTTTCAACATTTTGCCGGGTATGGCCCAGTTGGCGAGCGTTCCCTTTTCGTCGACCTGGAGCGCGCCTAGAACCGTGAGATCCACGTGGCCGCCGCGAATCATGGCGAACGAATCGGCGGAGGAAAAATAAGCAGTGCCCGGAAGCTCGGTGACGGTTTCCTTGCCAGCGTTGATAAGGTCGGGGTCAACTTCCTGTTCAAGCGGATAAGGGCCGACGCCGAGCATCCCGTTTTCCGATTGCAGGATGACGTCCATTCCCTTGGGGACGAAACTGGCGACGAGCGTGGGCATGCCGATCCCGAGATTGACGTAGTAGCCGTCGCGCAGTTCGAGCGCGATGCGGCGGGCGATGCGTTCGCGTTTTTGGTCTTCACTCAGAGGCATAGGAAGCTCAACGAAATCTCTTTTCCAGCCCGGGCAATGTTTCGGCCAGGACTTCGCCGACAATGGCCAAGCTTTTCGGGTCAATTTTGTCGATTGTGTCTTGGGTTGTGTGCCAGTACGGG
>Ga0137397_10001713_pt1 | contig 15304 bp, 13 predicted proteins | sample czorhiz116metaG_FD_106658 | JGI IMG/M metagenome (GOLD analysis project Ga0137397, IMG submission 106658) | Vadose zone soil microbial communities from Angelo Coast Range Reserve, California, USA - czorhiz1.16 metaG | ecosystem: Environmental > Terrestrial > Soil > Vadose zone | place: USA... | reverse complement strand
TGGCGACGTGAAGGGATGGTGACCATAAGTCAGGTTGCCGAGGTCGTCCTCTTCGAAGAGGTACATCGGATAGACCCACAGGAATTTCCAGGTTCCCTGACGAATCAGCTTGCGCCGTCGGGCTATCTCGCGACGCAAGAGGCCCATCACGGTCTCTGCCTTCCTACGCCTGTCAGCAACGAGAAGGACCAGATCATCGGGACCTGCGCCTGCGGAAGATCTGATGGCTTCGATCTCGCTTTCCGCAAGATGCCGGTCAAGCGGCCCGGGAACCCATGCCAGTCCTTTCGCTCCAGCGCCCTTCACCAGCAATGCGAGCTCGTCCAATTCGCGGCGGCTCATGTCTTTACCGCCGGGTACGCCCAGGCAGCGGACGACACCACCCGCATCCAGCGCTCCACGTAGAACGGTGGCCCCCGTCTGTCGCAACGCATCGCTCACGTCTGTGATCTCAAGCTCGTACCGCAGGTCCGGCTTGTCGGTGCCGTACTTCAACAAACACTCCTGCATGTCAAGGCGCATGAAGGGGATTTCGATTTCAACGCCGAGCACCTCCTCCCAGACCCTGGCCCAAAGTCCTTCGATCAGTGAGAAGACATCCTCTTCGGTGCAGAAGGACATCTCGACATCGAGCTGAGTGATCTCGACGACGCGGTCTGCACGCAAGTCTTCGTCGCGGAGGCAACGGGCGATCTGGTAGTAGCGACCCATCCCGGCCACCATCAGCAGCTGCTTGAGCTGCTGCGGGGATTGTGGCAGCGCAAAGAAATTGCCAGGGTGAAGTCGCGAAGGAACAATGAAGTCGCGCGAGCCTTCAGGCGTGCCCTTCAGCAACATCGGCGTTTCGACTTCAACGAATTCGTTGGCGTCCATGTAGCGATGGATCGTCTGCACCACGCGATGCCGCAACTCCAACGTCTGCTGCATGCGGGGCCGGCGAAGATCGAGATACCGGTACTTGAGCCGCGTTGCTTCATCGGCCTCGACATCGTCCTCAATCTGAAACGGCGGGGTCTTCGCCGTAGAAATGACGTCGACCTCAGATGCAGTCAGCTCGACCTCGCCTGTCCCCATGCGGGGGTTCTCGGACCCTGCAGGTCGCCGTCCGACCGTGCCGTTCACCCGCACCACGTACTCGGCCCGAAGCTGAGAAGCGGTGGCATGCGCCTGCGGGGCCTTGGTCGGATTGAACACAACCTGCACGGCGCCCCAGCGGTCGCGGAGGTCGATGAAGATCAGCCCGCCGTGATCACGCCGCCGCGCCACCCAGCCATAGAGCTCGACCTGACGGCCTTCGTCGGAGGCCCGCAGCGAGCCGCAGTGCGGGGCGGTGAAGCCGCTCATGCGAGACGCGGGGGTAGGTCCGTCCAGGCCACCTCGACCTGTTCCCCGCTCGCCATCTCTTTAAGCTGCGCGACGCGGCGCTTGGCGTCCTCTTCGGTGATCAGCACCACCCAGCGCGCCCCGAGCTTGTTCGCGGCGCGCATCTTGGCGCGAAGGCTCTTTCGCTCGTAGTCGACCCACACCGAGCGCACGGTGCGGCAGATGCGAGCGACGTCGGCGGCAGCGACATCAAGGTCGCCATCGGGGAGCACGGCGACATCGGCGACGCCCGGCGCTATCGCCTCGGCCCCAGTCGCCGCCATCAGCTCGGTGACGCGATCCATGCCCGCGGCGAAGCCCACCCCGGGCGTGGACGGCCAACCCTCGGCTTCCGCCAGGCCGTCGTACCGCCCGCCAGACGCGAGAGCGTCCTGCTGGCCCGTCGCGCCCGCAGGATAGAACTCGAAGACCGTGCGCGTGTAGTAGTCGAGACCGCGGACCACAAACGGGTTGAGCTCGTACTCGATCCCCGCCGCGTCCAAAAGACGCTTGACCTCGGCCCACGCCGCCGAGCATTCGTCGCACAGGTGGTCGGTGATGCGGGGGGCGCCGGCTTTGAAGGGCTGGCATTGCTCCACCTTGCAGTCGAGCAGTCGCAGCGGGTTGCGTTCCAGTCGCAGCTGGCAGTCGCCGTGCAGCTTGTCCTTGAGCGGACGGTAGTAGGCCTTGAGCCGCTCGAGGTAAGCCGGGCGGCATTTGCCGTCGCCGATGGAGTTGAGCTCGAGGCGCAGCTGGCCGAGGCCAACTTCAAGCAGCCAGTCGTGTGCCAGCTCGATGACCTCGGCGTCGAGCGCGGCACTGCCGACGCCAATCGCTTCGACGTTGAACTGGACGAACTGGCGATAGCGGCCTTTTTGCGGGCGGTCGTACCGAAACATCGGCCCGATCAGGTAAAGGCGTGCAGGCTGAGGGCCCTGGTTCAAGGCACCCTCGAAGTAGGCGCGCACGACGCCGGCGGTGGCCTCAGGGCGCAGCGCGAGGTGCCGTCCCCCGCGGTCGTCAAAGCGATAGAGCTCCTTCGCCACTGCGTCGGTGTCCTCGCCCACTCGCTCGATCAGCTCTGCGTGCTCGATCACCGGCGTCACGATCTCGTCGTAGCCGAAGCGGCGCGCCACGTCCGAAGCGGCCTTTTCGGCGACCCGCCAGATCGCACGTTCTCGAGGCAGGATGTCGCGCATTCCGCGGACGGCTTTGATTGGTTCTGAGCGAGGCATAAGAGTGACGATTGTAAGAACCTACGGTTACTATCAGTCGCCGGTGACTACGTCCCTCATCCAGCTCATCTCGCTGGCCCTGGCCGGGCTCGCGCTGATTATGGGCGCGTACCTGCTCATCATCGGCAAGCGGCCGTGGCGTGGCGGGCTGGACGTCGGAGTCGCCCCGCGGGTCCGGCTGCTGGGCCTCAGCTACATCCTGGTCTTCGGAGCGGCCATGATCCAGATCATCACGCAGCCCAGCGGCGTGGAGGCTGAGGCGCTCGGCGGATTGATGGTCCTGGGCGGAGTGATCGTGATCCTGGTCGTCTATCTAGAAGCACGCGCCTCGAGGCGCGAAGGGCGCGAGGACCGGCTGGATTCTCGGTTGAAAGGCTAAGCCGGCTCAAGCCCCTCTCCCTAGCCCTCTCCCCGATGGGGAGAGGGAACCACTACAGTCCCGCTCTTTCCCGGGTCGTGCGGTAGCCGGCTGCCGCTTTGAATGCTTCGATCAGCTCGTCGAGGTGCACAGGTTTGCTCATGTAGTCGTCGAAGCCCGCCTTCAGGCAGCGCTCCTGGTCTCCAGGTCCGGCCATGGCAGTCAGCGCGATCAGCCGCGGCCGGCTCCCGCGGGGCCAGCGGCGGCAGATAGCTTCAGCCGCGGCCAGACCGTCCATCTCAGGCATGAGGACGTCCATCAGCAGCGCGTCATATGGCTGCTGGGCCACCGCAGCGACTGCCTCGCGACCGTTCGACACCACGTCTGCGGTGTGCCCGAGCTTGACGACGAGGCGCTTCAGCAGGTTCTGGTTCAAGGCGTTGTCGTCGGCGATCAGCACGTGCAGCGCTCCCGGCGTCGCTTGTGCCTCGGGCTTCGCCACCGTGGCCTCGTGGACTCCCACCTGGACCATCACGTCGTGCAGCGTTCGAGCGGCGACAGGCTTGGTCAGCGTGGCCTGGATCACGCCACTGTCCGCCGCTTCTGTCACCTCGGGGCCCGGCGCCGCGACCGCGATAAGGACGATTGGCAGCTGGTCCGGCCGCTTCAACGCGCGCAGCGAAGTCGCAAGTGCAAGGCCGTCGATTTCGGGCGGCCGGTGTTCGACGACGGCGATGTCGAAAGGCTGGCCGGCCTGGACGACTGCCAGCGCCTCTTGAGGCGTCGCGGTTGTCGACGTCGCGCCCCACTGCTCGGATTGAAGGGCGAGCACGCGCCGCTCCGTGGGGTCGGCGGTGACGACGAGCACGCGCATCGCCTCGAGCGTGAGCTGGGCCGTGGTCACCGAGGCGGGCAGAACCTCAGCCAGGATCGTGAATTCGAACGACGTCCCAGCGTCCGGACCGGCCTCGATGCCGGCCTGCTCGACGCGAAGCTCGCCTTCCATCATGGCGACGAGCTGCTTGGTCGTCGCCAGGCTCAACACGGCGAGCCTGTCACCGGGCTCGAGGCGATCGCGAGGATTCGTCACGCCGTCGAGTCCACCGCGCAAGATCCGCGCCGGAATTCCTCGGCCTGTGTCGCGAATGGTGAAACGAAGAGCGACGAGGCCGCCTCTGTCCTCGACACCAAGCTCGACTCCGACACCGCCGCGAAACGTGCGCTCAATCCCTCCGTGGAGGAGCGACAGGACGATCTGCTCCAGCCGGCGAGAGTCGCCGACGATGACGCTCGGCACGTTGGGCGCGGCCTGAAACGAGAGGTCGAGTCCCTTCGCCCCAGCGGCGTCGGCCACGATCCCGATGCAGCTCTCGACGCTCGCCCTCACATCGAACGGGTGAAGGGCGAGCTCGAACTCGCCGCTCTGGATGGTCGCAGCGTCAAGCACGTCGTCCACCAGGCGTGCGATCTGTTCGGCGCCGATCTCCACGATCGACGCGAGCTCGCGCTCTTCGCTGGATGTGGCGCTCGTTGACAGCAGGCCCGCCGCGCCCACCACCGCGTTCAGCTGGTTGCGCACCTGGTGGCCGAAATCGGCGAGCAGCTCGGCGTCCAGCATGTCGGGCTTCGGGGAGCCGTTCGGAAGGGGAGCATCGTCCATCGCCTTGGCCTCTTTTTCTAACCCACTCATGTCAGTACAGCTGGTCAGCCGGAGGCTGTTCTCTGGGCGCGAACTTCGAATCAGGCATCTGGACCCCGTTGGAGACGAAATGCGCCAGGAAGTTCGACCTGGTCCCGGTCGCGGTGTGGTAGCCGACAGCCCGGCCGTCGGGCGTGACGCCGACCTGGCGGAACGCAAAGATCTCCTGCAAGGCGATCTCGCCTTCGACCATGCCAAGCACTTCGGCCACGCTGACAACCTTGCGCGACCCTCCGCGAAGGCGCTCGGTCTGGACGATGACGTTGACGGCGGACGTGATCTGGCTGCGGATCGCGCGCGACGGAAGCTCGGTGCCGGCAAGCAGCACCAGCGTCTCGAGCCGATTGACGGCGTCGCGCGGATTGTTGGCGTGAAGGGTGGACATGGACCCGTCGTGACCTGTGTTCATTGCTTGAAGCATGTCGAGCGCTTCCGGTCCTCGACATTCGCCGACGATGATTCGGTCGGGTCGCATGCGCAGCGAGTTGCGGACCAGGTCGCGGATCGAGATCGCTCCCCGGCCCTCGACGTTTTGCGGCTTGGACTCGAGGCTGATCACGTGGACCTGGCGCAGCCGGAGCTCGGCGGCGTCCTCGCACGTGACGATGCGCTCCGTCGGAGGGATGAATCCCGAGAGGACGTTGAGCAGAGTGGTCTTGCCCGACCCGGTGCCACCCGACACGATGATGTTGAGCCGGGTCTTCACCGCCGCGTCGAGGTATTCCAGGATCGCCTCGGTCGCCCCGCCGTTCGTGACGATGCGCTCTGGCGTGAGCACCTCACGGCCGAACTTTCGGATCGTGAGACACGGACCGTAAATCGCGACCGGCGGGATGACCACATTGACTCGCGATCCGTCTTTCAGCCGGGCGTCGCACATCGGCTCAGACTCGTCGACTCGCCGGCCGATGGTCGAGACGATGCGATCGATCACGCGGCGCAGGCTGTCTTCATCCTCGAAGGCCAGGCTCGTGAGCTCGATCTTTCCGCTGCGCTCGACGAAGATCTGCTCCGGCCGGTTGACCATGATCTCGCTGATCTCGGGGTCGCGCAGCAGTGACTCGAGCGGGCCAAGTCCGATGACCTCGTCGAACAGGATCTCAACCAGGCGCTCTTTGTCGTTGGCCGTCACCAGCGCAGCCGGTGGCTTGGAACGGAAGTGCTCCTCGGTCAGCTGCATGAGCAGGCGCCGGATGCCGGCCCGGTTGTTGATGTCGATCGCGGCGGCGTGCCGGCTCAGGAGCTGCGCATGAATCTCTCCCTTCGCGACGGCAAGGGCCGGACTCAGAAGGGCAGTCTGCTCGGCGGTCCGCAGCTGCTCGGTGGTGGGCGGCATGCTGGGCGCAGCCCCCTCGCGCGGCACGACCCGCCTCTCGACAGGCGCGACCGTGACCGCCCCATCTCCGCCTGCCGCCGGTGCAGCGGCCGGAACCGCGATCGGCGCCTGCTGGTACCTCCGGTCAAACCGCTCTGACAGCTTCATGCCGGTCGCAGCCTCTTGGACCCCTGCAGGCGCCGCCACGCCTGGGCGGCAGCTTTCTTGACGCTGGGATCCGGGTCCTTTTCAGCGAGGATGTCCATGCCTCCGACGGCGGTCGGGTCTCCGATCATCCCAAGCGACCGGCACGCGGCGATCCGAACCTGCACTGGCCAGCGCCTGTCGTGGGCGATGCCCAGGAGCGGCGCCACCCGCAGCGCGTCCCGCCTCAACCCGCAGGCGAGCACGGTGACCGTGGCTGCCTTCTCGCTCCCGGGCTGTCGCATGAGGGCCTCGATGTCGATATCAGTGGCGCCCCGGGCCAGCGAAATCGCGAGCCGGTGCAGCGAGATCCTTCCAACCGAACCCATGAGAGCCTCGATGGCGCGCCGCCCCCCAAGCTCGGCCAGGGCGCGCACGGCGGAGTCGCGGACCGCCGGTTCGTCGTCCTGGAGCAGATCCTCGATCCAGATGACCGCCTCGGGGAGCCGGAGCGCTCCGCACAGGCGCGCGGCCGACGCCCTCGTCACCGGGTTAGAGCTGACCAGAGCGTTGACCAGCTCGTCGGTCACGCCCGAGCGGCGGAAGGTCTCGGTGATCCGCCGCTGGCCGGTCAGGCCGGGCCCCGCTCGGTCCAGCGCGGCCGCGACAGCAGCCCCGACCTGGGCTGGTTCGTTCAGGATTTCCGCCGAGGTGGCGTTAAGCGCGACGCCCGGCTCGGCGTTCAGCGCCGCGTTAAGGACCCGCTCAAGCCGCGCGGCGAGACGAGAGCGTGGACCGCGGGAAGGAGCCCCCGACCGCTTGGTCAGGCGCTGCAGATCGATCTCGGCAGTGGGCCTCGTGTTCAAAGCTATTAGTGGGATGGGCGGTCGATCCGGGGGGACGTTGGTACATTATCGGCGTTTTGACCGCCCGTGAGGTTCAAGAAACCCAACGGGCCCAGGAGGAAAAGCCACACCAGGTGGGTGCTAGCAGCGGGCCCGCCGCCGATCAGACGCCGTCCGCCTTCCAGCTCCGAGCGCGCATCCTCGAGATGTCGCCGGTATTCGCGGAGCTGGGCGACGGGGTGCTCCGGGCAGTCGCTCGACGCATGCGCGCCGTCGGCCTGACCGCCCGCGACACGCTGCGGCTCAACGCCCAGGGTGGTGACGTGGTGGTGTTCGTGGCTTCCGGCCAGGTCGAAGAGTCGATCACCGACGGCGCGGGCAAGGTGCTCCTGTCCCGCCGGCCTGCACCAGGCGACATGGTGATCCTGCCAGCGCCGCGAACCAAGGACCGCTACGTGACCAACATCTACGGCCTCACGGACGCCGTCCTCTTGACCCTCGACCGGGACGGGCTCCTCGAGGGCTTGGGCGCCGACGCCGACCAGGTGGCAGCCGCCCTCGATCGGCTCTGGGAGCAAGAGCTCTCGGCGGTCGACGCAGCGGAGATCCAGCGCTCGTCGCGCACGGCGGCCCCGGTCGTTGCGTTCTTCTCGGCCAAGGGGGGGTCTGGCGCCAGCACCCTCGCGGTCAACACGACGGCGGCGATCGCGCGCAAGTACCAACGCCAGGTGCTGCTGATCGACCTGTCCGCGCCCTTCGGGCATGCCGCCCTCTTCGCAGATCTCATCGCCACCGGTTCGATCGCGAGCGCTTCGAAGGCTTCGCCCGTTGACTTTGAAGGCGTGCTCCGAAGCAACATCGTCAACCATCGGTCCGGAATGGGCGTCCTCCCTGGCACGCTGCGGCCGGAGGAGGTCGATCTCATGACAGGCGACCTCGCGGGACGGGTGCTCGACGTTGTCGTCAGCTGGCAGAAGGTGATCCTGGTCGATCTCGGGACCTCGCTCGGTGAGGCTGCGCTTGCGGTGCTCGAACGGGCCGAGTGCGTGGTCATCGTGGTTCCGCCCGAGATCGCAGCGATGACCGACGCGCGGCGCGCGCTTGCCGTATTTCGCGACATCTTGAACGTGAGCGACAACCGCATCGAGCTCGTCCTCAACCAGCGCGTGCCGCACCCACCGCTGGATCGAGCCGCAGTGGAGTCGATCCTCGGTCGAAAAATGTCGGTGAGCGTGGGCTTCGACGATTCCCGGCCTGAGGACGCCACGCTGGCCGGAGGCCTGGTCCTCGTGCGCGACCCCAACTCCCTTGTTTCTCGCGGGGCGACGGACCTGGCACGGCTGATCCTGGCCAGCTTGAAGATGGATGGCTGAAAGCAAGGGCCGTAAGCGCGGTCAAGCACTGGTCGAGTTCGCCATCTCGGTGCCGATCCTCGTCCTCCTGGTGGCAGGAGTCCTCGAGCTCGGCCGGGGCTACGCCTTTGCCATGGCGGCCTCCGACGCGGCGCGCGACGGTGCACGCTACGTGGCCGGCAAGACGTCGACGACCAACGGGCCCGGCCTGACCAATATGTGCAGTCTCGTCACGGCCGATCTGGCCGCCGTCACCACGAACGTCAGCTGCCCGACTCAGGTGAACCACGCGCCGCCTTTTGTCGCGGGCGTGGATTACACGAATCCTGTTCCCGGCCAGGCGGTGGTCGTCGTGTACTGCGGGACGAGCATCAACTGCACCGGCTCTGTGACCACGCTCTACGAGTCCGAGGTTGACGTTTACGTGTACTACGGATTCAGCGACCTGAATCTGCTCGGAGGCGGGATCACGATCTCGGGGTCGAGCCGCGCGACCACGTCCTGGTGAGGATCAGGCTCCGCCGCCCCTCCGGCGCTTCGACCACCCCCGCGCACCACGAGCGCGGGGACCCCAAAGGTAGGTGGGGAGGCCAGGCTCTCGTTGAGTTCGCACTCGTGGCGCCCGTGGTGCTGCTGATGATCGGAGCCACCGTCGACATGGGGCGCGGCCTTCTGATGTACGGCTTGCTTCAAGGCGCCTCTCGCGACACCGCCCGCCAGGCGGCGCTCGAGTACTACAGCGGCTCCAACACGCTCCCGCCCGACTGCACCGCACTCGCGACGCCCTGTTCGCTGACCAACCTCCTCAACGGTGCCCACCTGCTCGACTCGCTGGGCGCGACTGTCGTCTACCAGGACTCGACCGCCATCTCCTCCCCACCCACCTACGGCACCTACGCGGCAAACGCAGACCCCACGCAGCCGGGCACGATCACGCTCGCCGGCAGCATCAACCCCAACACCGTCTACGTGTTCATCTACGAGCTGGATTCGACGCCGGGCAACCCGAGCCCGCGGTGGAGCTGTCCGACCTGTGCGGCGGCAAACGGCGCCGCGGTGCGCACTCCCGGCCATCAGCGAGCTGTCGTCGATCTGAAGCTCCGGTGGCAGCCGGTGATGGCCAGGTTCCTCGGCATCCCGACGGTGATCACGTTCGACTCGCAGACCGTGATCCGGATCGAGTACTGAATGGGTAGTCGCAAGAGGCAATCCGGACAGGTCATGGTGCTCGTCGCGGTTTCGCTGCTCGCGCTCATCGGCTCGGCCGCACTCGTCCTGCTCGCGGGCTCGGCCGAGTGGCAGAAGAACCAGCTCCAGCAGCTCGCCGACCAGGCAGCGCTCGACTCGGCTTTGAAGATCGGTGTCGGCTGTGACGCAGGCAAGGCGACCACCATCATCACCGCCGCCGACAACTTCCTCGCCACGCAGCGGACGCGGACCGGCTCCCTCAGCATCTCCGGCGGCGCATGCGCCGCGCCCTACACCGGAACCGATACGTTCGCCGGAGGGCTGAGCTCGACGATCAACTACCCGTACCGAGCCCACCAGCAGCAGGTCGAGGTGGTCCTCACCCTGACCCTTCCGATCTCGCTCGGGGCCGAGCTCGGCAAGACCAGCACGACGGTGGTCCGGCGGGCTGTGGCCCAGGCCAGGCCGGGATCGGTGGCCGCCGTTTCCGCCACCACCCTCACGTGCAGCAGCGGCCAGGTGAACGTCAGCGGCAGCGTCGTCACCCAGAACCTGATCGTCCGCAGCGGAACCTGTGCGGTGTACGCCCATGCGCAGTACGACGCCACATCGGGGACTTACTCCGACCTCGGCAACGTGAGCGTGTACGCGGATGGCCAGACCTGGACCGCCCCCGGAACGTGCGTCGCCGGATCGAACCTCGGCTCAGCGAGCGCAATCTGCTCGGACGGCTACGAGCTCAGCGGTCACACCGCGCCGGCCTGCGGCGCCGCCGGCACGTCCTATCTCCTGGCCGGCGACGCGGCGATCAATCCGAATCCATGTGCCGCGGGAGTAGCACGGCCAGCCGTACCTCCCCTGGCCACCGTGCTGCCCCCGGAGCCGAACGCCGACCCCGCCGCAATTGCGACGCTTCAAGGCACGGGCGGCGCCGCTTGCTCAGCCGGAGCGGTGCTCCCAAACATCGTCGTGGGCGGGGTGACCGTCGGCACCGGGCTCGCGCCGGCACCGATCAAGGATGCAAGCGGGTTCTACCACTTCAAGCCCAGCTGCTACGGCTACGTGAACCTGGCAGCTTTGAGCGGCGGCATCTCAAATGTCCAGGTCGGACCCGAGAGTGCCGTCACCCAGACGACGATCACTGTCACGCTCCCCGCGGCCAGCACGGCGGGCACGCTGCTCGTGGCCGACCTCAAGTCCGACACCAGCCCATCGAACAAGCCGTTCACCGCGCCTGCTGGGTGGGTCTCGGCCAACAACGCGTTCCTGGACGGCACCGCGCACACACAGATCTGGTACTACCCAAACAACCCAGGCGGGATTTCTACCGTCGACTTCGGATTGAGCCCGAACAGCATCGATGGGGTCGGCCAGCTGAGCGAGTGGCGGAACGTCGCGACGGTATCTCCACTTGACCAGAGCGGGACTCTCACGGTCAGCTCCAACCAGCTCACCGCGACCATCTCGACGAGCGCCGCAACCACAGTTGCCAATGACCTCGTCATCACCGACGACGGATTCAACCACTCGGTGGGCCAGACCGTCCTTCCGGGCGCCGGGTGGACCAGCCTCGTCAGCGACGTCAACAACGGTTTTCTAGCGGAGTACCGGCTCGATCTTCCGGCGGCAGTCGCAAGTGAGACGGTGACCAGTTCGCTGGCGACCAAGTGGTCGATGGTAATCGCGGCGTTCAAGCCGGCAGCCTCAGGCTCCGGCGCCGTGCTCGACCCGGGCTTTTACTACTTCAACGGCTCCGGGTTCGCGGGCGGGGGCGGAATCTGTCTCAACGGTGGAACGCTCCTGGCGCGCGACGTGACGCTCGAGTTCGTCAACCAGGCCGGTTTCTCATCGGGCGACTGCACCCCTGGAGGCGGCGCGGCCTGCACAGGCACGTGCCGGTTTGGGTCGACGCCGTGCTCAGTGTCAGTCTGCCCGCCAAACCTGCCCGCCGACTCACCGTCCAACCACACATGGTTCGCCGCCCCCTGCAACCAGGCGCCGCCGGGCGACGCTGCGGCCTGCCCCGGTTCCGCGTGGTGTGCGGTTGGCAACCGGTCCTGCTGGAACACGCTGATCTGGGCGCCCGCCAGCAACACCGGGCAGTTCGCGATCAAGGGCGCGGCCGTCTCGCACTGGCTGCTCGGCTCGGTCTACTGGCCCGGCACCTGCACCGACAGCGTGAACGGAACCTCCACGATTGCAGGGACCGTCTCTTGCGGCAGCCTCTCCATCTCCGCCGCGGCCGGCGCCGGCACCGCCATCGGCGGAACCTACGGGATCAGCACCGCACTCGTGGAGGCGAGTCTCGTCGAATAAGTTGCACCAACCGGCGCATCATGCCAAGCTGCAGGCCCACTTAGATGTCCATCGCCACAGCTGAGATCGGCAGGCCTCGCCGGGGCCGCCTGTACATCGTCATCGGCGCGATCCTGGCCGTGCTGGCGTTTGCGACAGCAGCCGGCCTCGCCAGCCTCCCGCTGCTGCAGACGAGCACCAGTGGAACGAGGGTCGTAGTCGCCAAGAACAACATCAGCGCCCGCACCAAGATCCAGGCTTCGGACCTGCAGCTGAGCGCGATCAACCCCGCACCGCCCCAGGCTTTCCTCGAGCTCAAAGAGGTGGTGGGTAAAGGAGCCCGCGTCGACATCCCGGCAGGTTTGCCGGTCACCGCCAACCTGATCACGACGTCAGGGGACCTGTTGAGCAGCAGCGACGTCGCCTACCTCCCGATCCCGTCAGGCTACGTGGCGGTCACGGTGCCGACCGGTGAACAGGTCGGAGTCGGAGGCTACGTGCAGGTCGGCGACCGGATCACCATGCTCGCCACGATCAACACATCGATTTTCGGAGCGACGCCTGTTTCCGTCGTGCGGACGGTGTTCCGCGATGTCGACGTCATCAGGGTTGGTCCGGCCTCGACTCAATCCACAGCTCAGGTCACAAGCAGCCTCACCCTGCTCATGACCGGGTGCGACTCCGAGTACCTCTTCTGGCTGCTCAACAACGCCGTCCTGAAGTACACGCTCGAGTCGTTCACCGACTATGCCGCCACGCCCACCCAGCCGGATCCATCGTGCCCCAAGCTTTCGTCGGCCGGTGGCGTCGGACCTAAAGAAGTGGACAAGCGCTGGCACTTCACCACCGGCTGATCGATGTCGACGATCGTCATCCTGGTCGCAGCCGCAGCCGCCATCGGAGTCGGCCTTGTCGTCTACGGGACCGTCGGTCCGGGACGGGCCGCGGCGGGCGCCGGATCCTCGGCGCGCGTCACCTATCGGACGCTGGCCGACGTACGCGAGCAGCTGCGGAGGCGGTTCGAGCCGACTGGTGCGCCGGTGTGGATCGCCGCCAACCAGACGACCAACCAGCTCGCGTCCGACCTCGCCAGCGCTGACCTGCAGCTGCGTCCCTACGAGTTCCGCCTGGTACAGGCAGGGTCGGCGCTGCTGTTCGCCGTGATCGCCCTCCTTCGTTTCGGGTTCTCGGTTCCCGTCCTGGTCCTCGCGGTGATCGGGTATGCGCTTCCCGCCCTCTACCTACGCAACCGCCGCGGCCATCGCCTGGGCGAGTTCGAGGTTGGGCTGCCGCGCGCGATGGAGCTGATGGCGAACTCGATGAAGGCCGGCCAGTCGATCTCGCAATCGCTGCGCTCTGTGGTCGAGAACGCCGGACCTCCGGTGTCCGACGAGTTCGCCCTCGCCAGGAGGGAGATCGAGCTCGGCGCCTCGATCGAAAGCGCGCTGGGCAACATGGTCAAGCGAGTGGGCAGCAGCGACCTGCGGCTGATGGTCATGGTCATCACCATCCAGCACTCAGTCGGTGGTGACCTCCCGGCGATCCTGATTACGCTCGCGGACACCATGAAGCAGCGCGCCGAGGTGCGCGCGGAGGTGCTCGCCTCGACCGCTCAGTCCCGCGCCTCGTCGCTGATCATCACGCTGCTCCCGATCGCGGCTGCGCTACTCCTTTATTTCCTGGTCCCGGAGTACTTCCGGCCGATGTTCACGAGTCCGCTCGGCTGGTTCATGCTCGGCGTGGCCGCGGTCATGCTGGCGATCGGAAACGTCATCATCCGCCGCCTCACGGCGATCACATGAGCGCGCTGCCCATCGTCCTTGGTGTCCTCGCTGCGGCAGGCGTATGGCTGCTCGCGATCGGGATCGTCGCGGCGCGCGCGGGCGATGCGACGATGCTGGCGAGGCAGCGGCTGGCGCGCCAGGAGATCGGCCTCGGCCAGAGCGCGGTCGCGCTCGAGCTGGAAAAACCGTTAGGCGAGCGCCTGCTCGCGCCCGGGCGGCGCTGGCTCACACGCCAGCTGACTCGCCTGACCCCCACCACCCAGGCGGCGAACTTCCGCAAGCAGCTCGATTTCGTCGGCGGTCCATTTGGCCTCGACCCCGCCGGCCTCCAGGCGCTCCGCATCGCGGCGGCCGCCGGCCTCGGGGCTATCGGTCTCGCAGTTGGCGTCCTGATCGGGACGACATTTGGCATCGGCATCGCGGTGCTGATCGGTGTGGCCGCCGGCTTCTACCTGCCGGTGCTGTGGCTCGATCAGCTTGTCCGCCAGCGTCGAGCAGAGCTCGAGGCGGTGCTGCCCAACGCGCTCGACGTGGTGGCGATCAGCATGGAGGCCGGCCTCGGCCTCGACCGCGCCCTGGAGCAGCTGGTCCGCCACCAGGAGGGGCCGCTCACCCTGCTGGTCGCACGCGCGCTGCGCGAGATCGAGCTCGGCCGCCCTCGAGCCGAGGCTCTCGAGGAGATGGCGCAGGCGACCGGCGTCGAAGACTTCACGTCGCTGGTGCGGGGCATCCTTCACGCGGAACGCACCGGCGTGCCGATCGCCCGGACCATCGCCGCGCACTCGGCTCAGATGCGCGTGAAGCGCCGCTTGAAGATAAGGACCGAGGCCGCCAGGGCGTCGCTGAAGATCCTGATCCCCACCGTGGGCTGCGTCTTCCCGACCCTCTGGCTGATCCTGCTGGGACCGGCCCTGATCGTCGCGCTTTCGATCGGGCACTGACCCTAGGTCAGAAAGGGGTTCGTCTTCCTCTCGCGGCCGATCGTGGTTGCCGGGCCGTGGCCGCTGTACACGACGAGCTCATCCGATTGAGACAGCAGCTTCGTGTTGATTGCGTCCAGCAATGCACGGCTGTCGGAGTTCGCGAAGTCTGACCGGCCGATCGAGCCGGCGAACAACGCGTCGCCGGTGAAGAGGCTGTCTCCGATCTTCAGCGTGACGCCGCCCGGACTGTGGCCCGGAGTGTGCAGCACCTCAAAAGCGAGCGAGCCGGCCCGAAACCTCTCGCCCTCGGCGATGCTCACGACGTTGTCCAGAGGATCGGTCGACGCCCCGAATTCGCGACGCAGCGGCCTCCCGTCTGCAACCACGTACCTTTCCGCCTCATGCACCGCGACCGGGATCGGCCCGAACGCTTCGAGCAGTGCTGGCAAACCCGCGATGTGATCGACGTCGGTGTGCGTCAACAGGATCGCCGTCACGTTTGCCTGCCGCTTGCGCGCGAGGTCGATCATCAGCTGAGGCTCGAGGTTGGCATCGATGATGACCGCGTCATTGGTGTCCTCGTCCTGGACGAGGTAGGAGTTGGTGCCGAACTGGCGGTCGGCAGTGGCCTCTATCCGAACGGTCACAGGGTCTTGCGCAACACGATGTTCCGCTCGGTCTCCCTGTAGGGCTCGAAGCCCGCGCGCAGGAACATGCTGAGCGGCCCGCGGTAATTGGACTGAGCCGAGTCGGCGCCGCGGTGGGGATACGCCTCCACCGCGCGCATCCCGCGCGCCCGTAACC
>Ga0137397_10001712_pt1 | contig 15314 bp, 9 predicted proteins | sample czorhiz116metaG_FD_106658 | JGI IMG/M metagenome (GOLD analysis project Ga0137397, IMG submission 106658) | Vadose zone soil microbial communities from Angelo Coast Range Reserve, California, USA - czorhiz1.16 metaG | ecosystem: Environmental > Terrestrial > Soil > Vadose zone | place: USA... | reverse complement strand
GAAGCTTCTCCTTCCAGCCCTCAGCGTGCTGGCCCTGGTGGCCGGAGGCTGCTCGGTCAGCGCCGGCGGCGAGGTCCCCTGCGTGGAGGACGTGTCCTGCCCGCACGACTACCCGGTCTGCTCCAACGGGAAGTGCATCGAGGGGATCTCCACCGCCAACGCGTCGATCGCGATCGTCGGCGCGGACGGGCACGCGCCATCGGATTTCCTCAGCGGGACGGTCCGGGTCACAGTGTCGGCGCGCGCGACCTCCGGCGTGGCGACCGTGAAGCTGAGCTCCGGGTCGACCAATTTTCCGGCGGCGACGCCCGCCGCGACTCCGCCGCTCTACGCCTTCGCCGTGGATACCACCACCCTCACCGACGGCGACGCTTCACTCAACGCCTCCCTCACGGCCGGGGACGGCTCGACGGGTTCGGCCACCGGCACGCTGCACGTCGACAACGCCAAGCCGGTGATCTCCAGCTTCACGGTCGACGGCAGCGGATCCACCACGATCACTGCCGGAACTACGGCCGCGATCAGCGCAACGTTCACTCCGGCCAGCGCTACCGCGACCATCACCGCCGGCGGGGCAGGGAGTGCGACCCTGGTCAGCGGTGGCTCGGTGCTGGTGAGCCCGGACACCGCGACCACGTTTACGCTGCACGTGACGAGCCGCTCCGGCGTTTCGGTCCAGTCCGGCACGAGCGGTCAGCCGCCCAACGTCACGGTCTCCGTGGTCTCGCCGGCGTCGTTCACCGGGAGCTTCACGGTCGAGCCTAACACCATCCAGCAAGGTCAGACCGGGACGCTCACGTTCACCGCTCCGACTTTCGGCGCCTCGGTGGTTTCGGGAGTGGTGAAGGATGGCGCAGGCGCAACCGTGGGAACCATCGCTTCGGGCGGGCAGCTCCCGATTGCCATTCCCACCACCACGCCGGCGACCACACAGCTGTCCTACTCGCTGGTCCTCAGCAACGGGGCCAACTCCCCCAACACTACGTCGGTTGGAACGGCCGTGACCGTGGGACCGGTCCCGGCCCCGGTGATCACCCGGTTCGTGCCTTCAACGGTCCACACGAGCTCCGGGGTCAGCGTTACCTGGGCGCTCGACGTCTCGGGCGCCACCACCGGTATTCCTTCCGTGGCCGGGGCCTGCTCACCGGCTGCGACGGTACCAGGCTTCACCATCCCGCTGACCAGCGGCAGCGGCACGACGAACGCAAATGCTCCGAGCGTGGCCGCTACCTCGACCTGCACGTACACGGTCACGGTGCAGAACGGGACGGCTTCGTCGCAGGCGAACGCGAACGTGGTCGTGGAGCCCTTGCCTACCATCTCGAGCTTCACCTTCCAGTCGACGGGCACGGCCAGCGCGACCTTCGCCCCGGGCGCCAATGTCGTCCTTGACCATGCGTACAACGCTCAAGGTGGGACGGCTCGCATCAACGGCGTTACCGCCGGCGCGTCGGGCGCGAGCACGACGTTCAACAACATCCAGCAGAGCACCATCTACACTCTCACCGTCACGAACCTTGCCGGCGCCTCCACCGCGATGACGGCCACGGCGACCGTGAGCGCCCAGATCAACTCGTTCAGCGTCGGCGCCACCCTGGCAGGGTCGTCGGGCGCCACCACCATCACCAGCGGAACCACGACGAAGCTGTTCGCCTCGTTCGCCGGCAGCGGCGCAAACGGCAATGCCGCGGCGGCGCTGTCCTGCTCGCCCTCGTGCAGCGGGACGCTGGGCGCCACCACCATCGCGAACGGTGGCAACGTGACCGTCACCGGCAGCACCAACGGAACCCTCACGTATACGTTAATGGTCGCGCCCTCATCGGGTCCGGCGGCCACGTCGACCGCCATCGTCAACGTGGTGCCTGCTGCGACCGCGACCAGCCTGACGGCGGGTTCGAGCCAGATCTTCCAGGGCGACTTCACCACCCTGACGCCCGTCTTCTCCTTCGGAACCGCGGTGGTGCCGGGAACCGCGACCATCTCCGGGACCGACGGGTCCTCGTATTCGAATCTCACCAGCGGGAGCGCGATCCGGGTCTCCCCCAGCGTGACGGTGACGTACACCTTGAACGTAGCCAACGCCGCTGGATCGGCAGTGACGCCAGCGCCCACGGCGGTGGTGAACGTGGCTCCCGGCACCTGGTCCGCCTTGAACACGACTGTTTCCACGATGCGCAAGGGGGCGACGGTGACCGCCCTGGCGAACGGCAAAGTGCTGATCGCGGGCGGGACCGACGCGACGGATACGCCTCTCGGCACCGCCGACGTCTGCGATCAGACCGGAGCATGCACGCCGACGAACAATTCGATGGTTCCGCGTGCGTTCCACACCGCCGTCCGGGTGGGCGCCCTCGCGGCGAGCAACACGGGCAAGGTCCTGCTCGCCGGAGGCTACACGGCCGCGGGACCCGCAACGCCGACCACCTCCGCGGATTTCTACGACCCCACGACGAACTCGTTCACGAGCACCACTGCGATCACGACGGGGACGGTCACTTCTGCGCGGGCCCGCCACGTCGCAGTGCAATTGAACAACTCCGGATTGATCCTCATCGCGGGCGGAAACGATGGAGCCACGGACCTGGCGACCGCCCTCAAGTACGACGCGGGCACCGCTGCGAATCCGACCACCGCCAACACCTCCAACAACATGGCACAGCAGCGGGCAAGCTTCACCGGGACCCTCCTGAACTCGGGCAGCGTGCTGATCGTCGGCGGGAAGACCGGGAACGCCGTCGCGGATCAAACGGCGGAGTTGTTCGTTCCCGCAACCGGCAACGGTACCTTCAGCGACACCGGAGCGCTGTCCAGCGGGGAGGACAAGCGCAGCCATACGGCGGTGCTGATCACCTCGGGCATCAATGTCGGCAAGGTGCTGATCTCCGGGGGGGTTACCGGGGCGGGCTCCGGGACCCCGGTGGCGACGCAGTTCCTTTACGCTCCGCCCCCGACGGGAGCGTTCACGTCCATCGCCTCCCTCGGGGCCGCCCGCAGCAACCATGCAGCGATCGCGCTGCCGACGAACAGCGTGCTGATCTGCGGCGGCACAAGCAGCGGCGCGAACGTGCTGCGGAGCTGTGAGCGTTACGATCCTGCATCGGGCAGCGGCACCCTGTTCCCCACCGCCCCCATGCTCGAGGCTCGCAGGGACTTCGGGCTCGCCCCGATCACCATCGGAATCCTGAACGAGATCTTTGCGGCGGGCGGACCGGGCACTCCGGGGACCTACGCAGAGTTCTACGATTCGAACTGAGGCGGGTTGCCGCGAGCCCTGCCAGTACTTTTTTCAACTCCGTGTGGCGCCGTGAGCGTTTGGCAGTAAAAACTCCAGCTCACGGCAGGTTGCCTCCAGGCGGGTTTTGCGTCCGAGTGTGCGCGGAAGGCGAAAGGCGCCGCGATGGGGTATCCGATTCAGCGCATTCCACCACGATCCGGAGAGGAGCCGAGCCGCTTTCATGCGGACCGCGCCCTCCTGCTGGAGCGCGTCGCGGTCGGACTCGCGCACGAGGGCAAGAACCCGCTGCACAACATGGTCCTGCACCTCCAGCTGATGAGCGAGAAGCTGGGCTCGCCGGACCGGGTCCAGGGCTCCCCGATCGAGAAGCACATCTCCTCGCTGCGCGACGGGATCGCCAGGGTGGACGCCTTGCTCCGCGCCTTCGGGGAGTTCGCCACACCACGAAATTTGCCGCCGGACCTGGCGGCCGCGGCGCGGCGCGCCATCCATCTCTTTGCCTACGATGCCCGCCGGGCCACGGTGCAGGTCGAGCAACAGGGTCCGCCGGCGCTGATCGTACAGTCCAACAGCACTTACCTGGGCGACCTGGTCGCGCACGCCTATGTGGCGTCGCTGGAGCACGCGCGCGAGGGCGGCCGCGTCACCCTCTCGGTCGAGGACCGGGGCCCGACCGCGGTGCTGGAGCTGGGCGCCGAGGGCGGTGTCGGGAGCCGGGAGCAGGCGGTCCCGTTCCTCGACGCGGCACGCCGCCTGGCCCCGGAGGCAGGGTGCGAGCTCTCGATCGAAACCCCATCGGCAGGAGGCGCCCGGCTCTCGCTCTCCTTCCTCCACCCGAGGTAACCACACCGCGCCATGGCGAAAGCCCGCATCCTGATCGTTGACGACGAGGAGTCCACCCGGGAGCTGTTCGCAGAGTTGCTGCAGCGCTGGGGATATGACGTCGACCAGACCGCCGACGGTCATGCGGCGCTGAAGATCGCGGCCGAGACGCGTCCGGACGTAATCATCAGCGACCTGGTGATGCCGAAGCTCGACGGGCTGGCGCTCGTCCGCGCGCTCCGGGAAGAGCAGCCGGACACGCCGGTGGTGATCATCACCGGCAAGGGCAGCATCGACGCCGCGGTGGAGGCGGTCCGCGAGGGCGTGTTCGACTTCGTCGAGAAGCCGCTCGACCCGGCGCGGCTAAAGGTGATCCTGCAGCGGGCGCTGGAGAAGAAGGAGACCCTGCACGAGATGCAGGTGCTGCGGCGGCGCCTGGGTCAGGTCGACGCCGGGGTCGGGCTGGTGGGCAGCTCCCCGCCGATGCGCAAGGCGATGGAGCTGGTGGAAAAGGTCGCTCCGTCCAAGGCCAGCGTGGTGATCACGGGGCAGAGCGGCACCGGCAAGGAGATGGTCGCCCGCGCCATCCACCAGCTCAGCCCCCGCCGGGAAAAGCCGTTCATCGCCATCAACTGCTCGGCCATCCCCGCCTCCCTGATCGAGAGCGAGATGTTCGGCCACGAGCGCGGCGCGTTCACCGGCGCCGATCAACGGCGGCTCGGGGCCTGGGAGTTGGCGGACGGCGGAACGCTCTTCCTCGACGAGGTGGGGGAGATCCCCATCGAGCTGCAGGCCAAGTTCCTCCGCGTGCTGGAGGAGGAGCGGCTGCGCCGCCTGGGCGGCAAGAGCGAGATCATGGTGGACGTGCGGGTGATCAGCGCCACCAACCGGGACCTGAAGGAGGAGATCAAGGCCGCCCGGTTCCGCGAGGACCTGTACTTCCGCCTCAACGTCTTCCACATCAACCTCGCGCCGCTCAAGGAGCGCCGCGAGGACATCCCCGTCCTGGTGCAGCACTTCATCGACCGCTTCGGCCGGGACGCGGGCAAGAAGCTGCGGGGCGTGTCGTCACAGGCGATGAAGGTGCTCAGCGACTACGCCTGGCCGGGCAACATCCGCGAGCTGCGCAACACGCTGGAGCGGGCGGTGATCCTCTGCGGCATCGGCGCGATCGAGCCGGAGCATCTCCCCAGCGAGCTCGCCGCGGGGGGCGGGGAGAGCGCCTATCTGAAGCTTCCGTACGGGCTGCCGCTGCGGGAGATCGAGAAGGAGTACATCCTCGCCACCCTGAGCCGCCTGCAGAACAACAAGGCCCGGACGGCGCAGGCGCTCGGGATCAGCGAGAAGACGCTCTACAACAAGCTCTACCGCTACTCCGGTCGCGGCCCTCGGCGCGAAGACGAGATCGACGACGAGGTCGACCCGCCGGTGCCGCCCGAGATCAAGGTCACCGGGATCGGGTGACAAGCTTCTTCAGTGCTGGATGTGCGCGACCTCGACGCGGTCCCGCCCGGATCGCTTCGCCCGGTAGAGCGCTTCGTCCGCTCGCCGGAGCAAGTCCTCCGCCGCATCCGGCGAATCGAGCTCGTCGGCGCTCACGGCGGCGACGCCGATCGAGCCCCGCACCCGCAGGCCGGCATCCCGGCTCACCTCGATCAACCGGCGCCGCAGGCGTTCCGCGAACTGCGCGCCCTGGGACTCGTTGGTCTGCGGCAGGAGCACCACGAACTCGTCGCCGCCATAGCGGGCCGCGAAGTCGGTGTCGCGCAGCTCCTCGCGCACGGCGTCCGCGAGCGCCACGATGGCGCGGTTCCCGGCCGCGTGCCCGAGCCGGTCGTTGATCTCCTTGAGGCCGTCGAGGTCGACCATCGCGCAGGCCAGCGGGTGCCCGTAGCGGTGGGCGCGCGACACTTCCTCCTCCAGCCGCGCGTGGAACGACCGGAAGTTCGGCAAGCCCGTGAGCCCGTCGGTCTGCGCCAGCGCGCGGAAGTGCTCCTTCTGCGCGGTGAGCTTGAGCGTCCGGTCGACGCGGGCCATCAGCTCCTGCTCGCTGAAGGGCTTGGCGAGGTAGTCGGCCGCGCCCAGCGAGAGGCCCTGCGACTTCGTCTCCGCGTCCCCCTGCGCGGAGAGGAAGATCACCGGCGTGTCCGCCGTCTTCGAGTTGCGGCGCAGGCCCGTGAGCGCGCCGAATCCGTCCATCCCCGGCAGGAAGAGGTCCAGCAGGACCAGGTCGGGATTGAGCTCCGCGGCGCGCTTCAGCGCGCTCTCGCCGTCGCCCACCGAGTCCACGTCGTAGCGCGGCCGGAGCAGCTCGGTCAGGACCATCCGGGCGTCCTCGTCGTCCTCGACCACCAGGATCAGCGGCTTCTGGCGCCTGCCGCTGGCGGCCGAGGGCTCGGCCATCGGAGGCTCCTCCGTCCGGGCGACCTTGGGCGCGCGCAACCGAGCCGCCACCCGGCGGGCCACCTCGTCAGCCGTCCCTCCTGCGTCGTCCGCCCCGGCCTCGATCGCGCCGGCCGCATCGTCGGTCAGGACCACGATGGGTCCGATCACCTGCGCAAGCTCGCGCATGGCGATCGCCCGCGGCAGGTCGTCGAGCCCGCAGACGAACGCGGCAGGCTCGCCGGCGCGCTCGATGAGACCGACGCGCACCAACGCCGACCGCAGCTTTTCCGCCGCCTCCCCAGCCCCGACCACCCGGACGTTCACGCGGTCTCCCCAGGCCACGCCCACCGAACAGCCCGCCGGGAAAGTAGCGATTCGGCTGAAGGAACGCCAAGATGTAGGTCGACAGGGGAGCGACGCCTGCTCGCTCAGCGGCGGAAGCCGCCTCCCCGCCCGAATCTCTGTCGGCCGCTGAACACCGCCCCACCTGCCGGGCCGGTCATCATGGGCGGGGTCTCCAGCCAGAACTGCCACCACTGCTCGCCCCAACCGTCCAGCTTCAGACGCTTGTCGTTCTGCGCGCGCCCGAGCAGCGTCTTGAGCTTTTCGTCCGACGGGTTCTGGGCCACGCCCTTCTGGAGGATCTCGATGGCCTTCTTCTTCTCGCCCCGCTGGCTCTCGCACCAGGCGTACACGCCGTAGAGCAGGGTCTCGCTCTTGTTGCCGCGCATCGCTGCCTCGAAGACCTTCTCCATCTCCGGGTACTGCTTGCGGCGGTAGTGGATGGCGGCCAGCATCGCCTGCGCCAGCCAAAGCTTGAGCATGGTGGCCGCGCCCTTGCGCAGGTGCGGCTCCGCCTCGTCGAACTTCTTCTGCACGTAGAGCAGGACGCCGATGTTGGCGTGCAGGCTGGAGGCGACGCCGAACTGCCAGCGGGAGAGCGAGAAGGCGTCCTGCAGGGCCTGGACGGCCCGCTCCGGCCTGCGGGCCACCATCTCCTTCTGCGCCACGCCCATCGCCGCCTCGAGCTGCTTGCCCGTCCGGCGCGCGAGCAGGATGTAGGTGACGACCGCCGCGACCACGCCGGGAAAGATCGAGCCGAGGGCGTGGGCGATCCCGGTGAGGAAGAAGAGGAGGAAGCCGAGGACGCCGGCTGCGAGTGCGAGAAGAAGGTTGATCACGAATGCGGCTCCAGAAGTGGCCGTCCCCGGAATCGAACCGGGACGGGTTTTACCCCGGTGGATTTTGAGTCCACTGCGTCTGCCAGTTCCGCCAGACGGCCCTCGAAGGGCGCCTTCTATCAACGCCGGCGCGGCGGGGGAAGATCCGTGACAGTACCCGTGTAGACCTCCGCCGCCAATCCGACGCTTTCCCCCAGGGTGGGATGCGGATGGATGGTGCGCCCGATGTCCTCCGCGTCCGCTCCCATCTCGATGGCGAGGCAGATCTCGGAGATCAGCTCGCCGGCATTCAGCCCGACGATGCCGCCTCCGATGGTCCGGCCGTTCGCCTTGTCGAAGAGCAGCTTGACGAACCCGTCCTCGCGGCCGTTGGCGATCGCTCGCCCGCTTGCCGTCCAGGGGAAGACCGCCTTCCCGTAGTCCTGTCCGCGCTGCTTCAGCTCATCTTCCGTCGGCCCCGCCCAGGCGATCTCCGGATCCGTGTAGGCCACGGAGGGGATCTGGCGCGCGTCGAAGGCGGCCTTGTGCCCCGCCGCGACCTCCGCCGCCACGTGTCCCTCGTGCGTCGCCTTGTGCGCCAGCATCGGGGGCCCGGCGATGTCGCCGATGGCAAAGATGTGAGGGACGTTGGTGCGCATCTGCTTGTCGGTGCGGATGTACCCGCGCTCGTCGACGTTCACGCCGGCCGCTTCCGCGCCGATCCTCTTCCCGTTCGGCGTCCGCCCCACCGAGACCAGCACCATGTCGTAGACGGCGGGGTCGCCCTTGTCGAAGCGGACGTGGATCCCGTCGCGGGCCGCCTCGGCGCCGACCGTCTTCGTCCCGAGCAGGATGCGGTTGAAGCGGGGCGCGTTCTTCTTCTGCCAGACCTGCACGAGGTCGCGGTCCGCGCCGGTCATCAGGCCGTCCAGCATCTCCACCACGTCGAGCCGCGAGCCGAGCGTGGAGTAGACGGTGGCCATCTCCATCCCGATGATCCCGCCCCCGATCACCAGCATCCGCTGCGGGACGGCGGGAAGCTCGAGCGCCCCCGTGGAGTCGACGATCCGGGGGTCCTTGGGAAGGAAGGGCAGCCAGGCTGCCTGCGAGCCGGCAGCGATGATCGCCTTCTCGAAGCGGATGGTGCGCTCGCCCACGGCCAGCGCATGGGGTCCGGTGAACTTCCCCTCGCCGGTGACCACCTCCACCTTCCGCGCCTTGGCCATCATCGAGACGCCGCCGCTCAGCTTGCCCACCACCTTGTTCTTCCAGACGCGCAGCTTCTCGATCTCCACGCGCGCGTCGCCGAAGGAGACGCCGTGCGCCGACAGCGCGCGGGCCTCGTCCATCAGGCTGGCGACGTGCAGCAGCGCCTTTGAAGGGATGCAGCCGACGTTGAGGCAGACGCCGCCCAGCGCCTTGTACCGCTCGACCAGGATCACCTTCTGGCCCAGGTCCGCGGCGCGAAAGGCCGCCGCGTAGCCTCCGGGACCGGATCCGAGCACGACCACGTCGCAGTCGAAAGCACCCGCCGCGGCTTGCTGCCGCGGAACAGCCGCAGCCTCGCGGTCTCTTTGCTCTTCGCCAGCCGCTGCAACCTGGCTCGGTTGGGGCCTGGCGGTTGGCTCCTGCGGCCCGGCGCCTGGCGGGGCAGCCTGCGCCGCTGCCTCGAGCGTGAGGATCACCGACCCTTCCGAGACCTTGTCGCCGACCTTGACCCGGACCTGCGCGACGGTCCCGGCCGCGGGGGAGGGGACGTCCATGGTCGCCTTGTCCGACTCGAGCGTGACGAGCGGCTGCTCCTTCTCGACCTTGTCGCCGGTCTTGACCAGCACCTCGATCACCGGCACGTCCTTGAAGTCGCCGATGTCGGGAACGCGGACGTCCATCAGAGCAGCATCCTGCGCGCATCGCCGAGCAGCCCGGCGAGGAACGCGTTGAACCGGGCCGCGGCCGCGCCGTCGACCACCCGGTGGTCCCAGGAGAGCGAGAGCGGGAGGATCAGGCGCGGTTTGAACTCCGAGCCGTTCCACACCGGCCGCATCTGCGATTTGGAGACGCCGAGAATGGCCACCTCCGGCGCGTTGATGATCGGCGTGAAGTAGGTGCCGCCGATGCCGCCCAGCGAAGAGATGCTGAAGGTGGATCCCTGCATGTCGCCGGGCGCGAGCTTGCCGTCGCGCGCCTTCGCCGCCAGCTCGGCGGTCTCTTTCGCGATGGCCAGCACACCCTTCTTGTCGGCGTCCCTGATCACCGGCACCACCAGCCCTTGCGGCGTGTCGGCCGCGAAGCCGATGTGCCAGTACTTCTTCACCACCAGGTGGTCGGCGTCCAGCGAGCTGTTGAAGTTCGGGAACTTCTGCAGCGCCGCGACGCAGGCCTTGATCAGGAACGCGAGCAGGGTGACCTTGACGTCCTGCTCCTTGTTGAGCGCGACGCGGAAGGCCTCCAGCTCGGTGATGTCCGCGTCGTCGTGGTTGGTGACGTGCGGGATGGTGGCCCAGTTCCTCTGCAGCGCAGGACCGGCGATCTTCTGGATCCGCGTCAGCGGCTTCGCCTCGATCGGACCGAACTTGGCGAAGTCGACCTTGGGCCAGGGCGCGAGCGCGAGGGCTCCGGCCGGCGCTGGCGCTCCGGCCGCCGGCGCCGCCGCGCCCGTCATCACCGACTTCACGAACTTGTAGACGTCGGTGGGCAGGATGCGCCCCTTGGGCCCGGAGCCGGTGACGCGCCCCAGGTCCGCGCCCAGTTCGCGTGCGAGCTTGCGCACTCCGGGGCCCGCGTGCGCCTTGTGGAAGGCCTCCTCGTCGACGACCGGCGGCGCGACCGAAGGCTCTGCTCGTGGCGGCGGGATCGTCTCCGTCGGCCCGCCGTACTCCTTGCGCGGCGTCTGCCCCGCCGGCGGAGCCGAGGGTGCCTTCGTGGTCTCGTCCACGAACGGCTTCTCCGGCTCGACCTGCTCCACCGGAGGAACGGCGGGCGTGCGCGCCGAGGCGGCGGGCTCCTCCGGCGGCGCCGGCTTGAGCTGCGTGGCGGCCGGCTTGGACAACTTCTCGTCCACCTCCAGCCGGGCCACCTTCGATCCCTGGGACACCTTGTCGCCGACCTTGACCAGGACCTCCCGGACCACGCCCCCGGCCGGCGAGGGCACGTCCATGGTCGCCTTGTCGGACTCGAGCGTGACCAGCGGAGCCTCGGCGGCCACCTGATCGCCGGGCTTCACCAGGATCTCGATCACCGGCACGTCCTTGAAGTCGCCGATGTCCGGAACCAGGACGTCCATCGTCAGACCGTCACCGGGCTGGGCTTCTCGGGATCGAGGCCGTACTTCTTGATCGCTTCGACGGCCTTGGAGGCCGGGACCGTTCCTTCCTCCGCCAGCGCGCGCAGCGCATGCACGGCGACCCAGTACCGGTTCACCTCGAAGAAATGCCGGAGCCTGGCCCGGGTGTCGCTGCGGCCGAACCCGTCGGTGCCGAGCACGCGATAGCGCGCCGGCAGGAACGCCCGGATCGAGTCGGCGTGCAGCTTGACGTAGTCGGTGGCGGCGATCGCGGGCCCCTTGCGGCCCCTCAGGCTCTGCTCCACGAAGCTGGTGCGCGGCTTCTCGTTCGGGTGCAGCGCGTTCCAGCGCTCGACGGCGAGGCCGTCGCGCCGCAGCTCGGGGAAGCTGGTGACGCTCCAGAGATCGGCCGCGATCCCGAAATCGTTCTCCAAGAGGTCCGCCGCCGCGATCACCTCGCGGAAGATGGTTCCTGACCCGAGCAGCTGCACCTGCGCCTTGGGCCGCTCGCGGAACAGGTACATGCCCTTGAGGATCCCCGGCTCCACCCCTTCCGGCATGGCCGGGTGCGCGTAGTTCTCGTTCATCACCGTCAGGTAGTAGTAGACGTCCTCCTGCGCCTCGACCATCCGGCGCAGCCCGTCCTGGACGATGACCGCCAGCTCGTACTGGAAGGCCGGATCGTAGCTGACGCAGTTCGGGATCGCGCTCGCGAAGAGATGGCTGTGGCCGTCCTGGTGCTGGAGGCCTTCGCCGTTCAGGGTGGTGCGGCCCGAGGTGCCGCCGATCAAGAAGCCGCGGGAGCGCATGTCGCCGGCGGCCCAGGCCAGGTCGCCGACGCGCTGGAACCCGAACATCGAATAGAACAGGAAGACGGGGATCATCTGCACGCCGTTGGTGCTGTAGGAGGTGGCGGCGGCGATCCACGACGAGATCGCGCCCGCCTCGTTGATGCCCTCCTGCAGGATCTGCCCGTTCTGCGCTTCCTTGTAGAACATGAGCTGATCGGCGTCCTCGGGGCGGTAGAGCTGCCCGACGTGCGAGTAGATCCCGTACTGCCGGAACATGCCCTCCATGCCGAAGGTGCGCGCTTCGTCGGCCACGATGGGGACCACGCGCGGCCCGATCACCTTGTCCCGCAGCATCGAGGTGAGGATGCGGACGAAGGCCATGGTGGTGGACAGCTCGCGCTCTCCGCTGCTCTTGAGCTGGGCCTCGAAGATCGCCAGCTTCGGCGCCTGCAGCGATTCCGCCTTGCGCCGTCTCCGCGGCAGGCCCCCGCCCAGCTCCGCCAGACGTTCGCGCATCCACTTCAGCTCCGGGCTGTCCTCCGGCGGCCGATAGAACGGGACCGACTCCAGATCTTCGTCCTTGACCGGGATGTGGAAGCGGTCGCGGAAGGAGAGGATCTGGTCCATCTTCATCTTCTTCGCCTGGTGCGCGATGTTCTGGCCTTCCATCGCCTCGCCCATGCCGAAGCCCTTCACCGTCTTGGCGAGGACCACCGTGGGATGACCCTTGTGCTCGGTGGCCGTCTTGTAGGCGGTGAAGACCTTCATCGGGTCGTGACCGCCGCGGGTGAGCGCCCAGATCTGGTCGTCGGTCCAGTCGGCCACCATCGCCGCCGTCTCCGGGTATTTTCCGAAGAACTCCTTGCGCACGAACGCGCCGTCGCGCGACTTGAAGGCCTGGTACTCGCCGTCCACGCACTCTTCCATCACCTGGCGCAGCCGGCCCGAGGAGTCGCGCGCGAGCAGGGGGTCCCAGTTCGATCCCCAGATCACCTTGATCACGTTCCAGCCGGCGCCGCGGAAGCTGGACTCGAGCTCCTGGATGATCTTGCCGTTGCCCCGCACCGGCCCGTCCAGCCGCTGCAGGTTGCAGTTGACGACGAAGATCAGGTTGTCGAGCTTCTCGCGCCCGGCCATCGCGATCGAGCCCAGGGCCTCCGGCTCGTCGGTCTCGCCGTCGCCGACGAAGCACCAGACCTTGCGGCCCTCGGTCTTCGCCAACCCGCGATCCTGGAGGTAGCGCAGGAACCGGGCCTGGTAGATCGCCATGATCGGCCCGAGCCCCATGCTCACGGTGGGGAACTGCCAGAAGTCGGGCATCAGCCAGGGGTGGGGATAGCTCGACAGGCCGCGCCCCTCGACCTCCTGGCGGAAGTTCTTGAGCTGCTCCTCGGTGATCCGTCCTTCGAGGTACGCGCGCGCGTAGAAGCCGGGGGAGGAGTGCCCCTGCAGGTAGACCAGGTCGCCGCCGTGCTTGTCGGTGGGCGCGTGCCAGAAATGGTTGAAGCCGATGTCGTAGAGCGTGGCCGCCGAGGCGTAGCTCGCCACGTGCCCGCCCAGCTCGGTCGATTCCTGGTTCGCCCGGACCACCAGCGCCATCGCGTTCCAGCGGGTGAGGGAGGAGAGACGCGCCTCCAGCTTGAAGTCCGGCGGGCGCTGCGGCTGGGCGCTCACCGGGATGGTGTTCACGTACGGAGTCGTGGCGCTGAACGGCAGGTCGGCGCCTGCCTGGCGCATGCGTCCGATCAGGCTCTCGAGCAGGAACCGGGCGCGATCCACGCCTTCGTTCGCGATGACGCTGTCGATCGCGTCGACCCACTCGCGGGTCTCGACGGCATCGACGTCCTGGTGCTTTGACACGGGATCTCCTTGCGGGATTGCGGCGAGGCGCGTGCTTAACGCATGCGCCACAGACCCACAAGCGCGGACCCTGTGCGTGCAGTGGGGAGAATTGCACCATCGCGGAAAAGCGCCCGCCGCAGCGCGGCATGGGTTTCGGCTCCATCCACAGGAAATCCGCAGGCTTTTCGCAAGGAGGACACGAGGCTTAGCCCTTGTCCGACACGCCGCCGGAACCGGCGTACCTTCTCGAGGTACGCCCACAATCCTGGATTCGTGTCCTCTGGAGTTGAAGGCGCGCCGCGGCTGGCGACGGCGTGGACGCCCGGTTCGTTCGGCTTTCACGGGGTGGGGAAATTCGCCCCGGTTTTTCAGGCATGGCCCTTGCTCTCCATGGGCTCATCTGCGCCCGGGATGCGCCCGGGGCACGAAACACGGAGCTCATGATGATCCGCACGATCGCCGCTGCACTCGCCGCTTTCGCACTGGTTGCCTTCAGCGCCAGCGCCGCCGAAGAGACCAAGCCGGCCGACACCAGCAAGGCCGACGCCCCGAAGAAGGCGAAGAAGGCCAAGAAGGCGAAGAAGGCCAAGAAGGCCGACAGCACCACCCCGGCCACCACGCCGCCCGCGAAGTAAAGCCGCTTTTCGGCGATCTGCAGTTCATTGAAGGCTTCCACGCCCTCGCGGCGTGGAGGCCTCGCTGTTTTTCGGGGCTTGTGCGGCGGCCGGGAGGCTCGTACACCGCTCGCCGTGGCCAGGGCCTACAATCCGCGCGATCGCTTCTGGCAAAAGGCGAAGAAGCAGGGCCTGCGCGCCCGCTCCGCCTTCAAGCTCGACGAGATCCAGCGCCGGTTTCACGTGCTCCGTCCGGGCGGGCGGGTGCTCGACCTGGGAGCGGCACCGGGAGGTTGGTGCCAGATCGCCGCGAAGGAGGTGGGGCCGAAGGGCTACGTGCTCGGCGTGGACCTCGAGCCGATCCAAAGCCTGCCGCCTCCGGCACGGACCTGGGTCGCGGACGCGTTTTCTCCCGGGCTGCTCGAGAGGCTGCGCGGAGAAGGGCGTGCTCCGTACGACGCCGTGCTCAGCGACCTGGCGCCGAAGACGTCGGGGGTCCACAGCGCGGACGAGGCGCGCTCGCTGGACCTGGCCGGGCGCGCGCTGGCGCTCGCGCTTTCGGTCCTCAAGCCGTCCGGGGCCTTCGTGGTGAAGGTCTTCATGGGCGGCGACTTCGAGACCTTCCTCAAGCAATGCCGGCAGGCGTTCGAGCAGGTCCGGATCGTCCGGCCGGAGGCGAGCGTCGCGCGCGGCAGCAGGGAGGTGTACCTCGTCTGTCAGCGGCCGCGGCGAATCCCGGAATCGGTTGCGACATCCGATGGTTCCACGCCGGAAAGCGGGACCTCGAAGCAGGGTTCTTGACTCCTTTGGGGCCCGGTGTTACAGGAGGCGCCCCCCGTAGCTTGAGGGGCGTGATCGAGGGCGGGAGTGAGCGTCCCCGGCACGAAACCGCGAACAGCGGTAGCAGGCACGCCCCGTCGCGAGGCGGGGAGGCAGTTGGTCGTCCGAAGTGCAGTACGCTCGGTCTTTGAAAACTGGATAGCAAGTCCACGAAGCAGATTGCGGAACCGCAATGCTTTGAGAGAAGTACGTCAGCACAGGAGCTGACGCTCCATGAAAGATTAATTGGAGAGTTTGATCCTGGCTCAGAACGAACGCTGGCGGCGTGCCTAACACATGCAAGTCGAGGGAGAAAGTCCGCAAGGATGAGTAAACCGGCGAACGGGTGCGTAACACGTGGAT
>Ga0137397_10001709_pt1 | contig 15325 bp, 7 predicted proteins | sample czorhiz116metaG_FD_106658 | JGI IMG/M metagenome (GOLD analysis project Ga0137397, IMG submission 106658) | Vadose zone soil microbial communities from Angelo Coast Range Reserve, California, USA - czorhiz1.16 metaG | ecosystem: Environmental > Terrestrial > Soil > Vadose zone | place: USA... | reverse complement strand
TCGCCGCGGGCCGTTCGATCTCCCTGCCCTCCTCGAGCACCGGTTATTCCAAGCTCGCCGCGCGCGCCACCGGCGCCTACGCGCGCGTGCGCAGCCAGTTCAAGACGGCGATCGGCAAATTCGAGGGCATCGAGGAGCCGCTCGCGCGGATCGGTGCGAACCTCTACATGATGGACGCGGCGCGCGCGATGACCGCAGGAGCCATCGACCTCGGCGAGAAGCCCTCGGTCATCTCGGCGATCGTCAAATACCACCTCACCGAGCGCGGCCGCGCCGTGATCAACGACGCGATGGATATCCTCGGCGGCAAGGGGATCTGTCTCGGGCCGAACAATTTTATGGGGCGCTCCTACCAGCAGCTTCCGATCGCGATCACGGTGGAAGGCGCCAATATCCTCACGCGCAACCTGATCGTCTTCGGGCAGGGCGCGATCCGCTGCCACCCGTACGTCCTGAAGGAGATGCACGCGGCGCGCGACGGCGATCTGACGGGCTTCGATGCCGCGTTCTTCGGCCACGTGCTGCACGTCGTCGCGAACGCGCTGCGCGCCTTCTTCATGGCGCTCACCGGATCGCGGCTCGCTTCCGTTCCGGCCGGAGCCGCCGCGCCCACGCGGCGCAGCTATCAGCACCTGACGCGCATGTCCGCCGCGCTCGCCTTCTCGGCGGACGTCTCCATGCTGGTGCTGGGCGGAGCGCTCAAGCGCAGGGAGCGCATCTCGGCGCGCCTCGGCGACGTGTTGTCCATGCTTTACCTCGCTTCGGCCGCGCTCAAGCGCTTCGAGGACGACGGCCGGGAAGAGGACGATCTTCCGTTGCTGCGCTGGTCGCTCGAGGACGCGCTCGCGCGCGCTGCCGAAGCGCTGCATTCCGTTTTCGCGAATTTCCCGACGCCGCTCGTCGGTCCGCTGCTACGCCTGGCGATCTACCCGCTCGGGCGGCGCTTCGCCCCGCCCTCCGACGCGCTCGGACACCAGGTCGCGCGCCTGCTCATCGCGCCCTCGGCCGCGCGCGACCGGCTGTGCGCGGGCATGTACCTGCCCGAAGCCGAAAGCGATCCCCTCGGATGCCTCGAAGCCGCGCTCGGCGCGGCCATCAAGGCCGAGGCGGTCGAGGCCAAGATCCGCGCCGCGCAGAAATCCGGCGCGATTCGCGGAGCGGGACCCGAGGAGCTTGCTCAAGGCGCGCTCGCCGCGAAAATCATCGGCGCCGAGGAAATGTCGCTGCTCAAGCGCGCCGCGCAACTGCGCGACGAGGTGATCCGCGTCGACCATTTCCCGCAGGATCTCGGCCGGGCCGAGGCGCTGCGGCCGGTGCAGCCGCAGCGCGCCGCCGCCTAGACCTCTAGAATTCTGCGGCAGGACTCACCTGCCATCGGAGACGCGATGTCCAAAGCCATCTACATCGTCGACGGAGCGCGCACGCCGTTCCTGAAATCGCGCAACCGGCCCGGCCCTTTTTCCGCGAGCGACCTGGCGACCGCCGCTGGGAAATCGCTCTTGATACGCCAGGCGTTCGCGCCGAGCGAGCTCGACGAGGTCATACTCGGCTGTGCCGCGCCCTCGGTGGATGAGGTCAACATCGGACGCGTCGCCGCGTTGCGCATGGGCTGCGGGCAGAAGGTCCCGGGCTGGACCGTGATGCGCAACTGCGCCTCGGGCATGCAGGCGCTCGATTCCGCCGTCGCCAACATGCTCTCGGGCCGCTCGAACCTGGTGCTTGCGGGCGGCGTCGACGCGCTGTCGCGCGTGCCGCTTCTGTATTCGGACCTGATGGTCGTGTGGTTCTCGAATTTCATGGCGGCGAAGAGCCCGTTGCAAAAAGCCGGCATGTTCCTGAAGCTGAAGCCGACGCAGTTGCTCACCCCCATCATCGGCTTGATGAAAGGGCTGACCGACCCCTACGTGGGCCTGCTCATGGGCCAGACCGCCGAGAATCTCGCCCATCGATTCGGAATCTCACGCGCGCAGATGGACGAATTCGCCGCACGCAGCCACGCTCGAGTCCTCCATGCCCAGGAAAACGGCTACTTCAACGACGGCCACGACGGCCTCGCCCCGGAGCTTGCGCCGATCTACGACGACCGGGGGGACCTCTTCAAGGACGACGACGGCGTACGCAAGGACTCCACCGCCGAGAACCTGGCGAAGCTGAAGCCCTTCTTCGACCGCAAGTACGGCAACGTCACCGCCGGAAATTCCTCGCAGATCACCGACGGCGCCGCCTGGCTGGTGCTCGCCACGGACGAGGCGGTGAAGCGCCATGGCCTGAAGCCGCTCGGCCGCATCGTCGACTCGCAATGGGCGGGCCTCGACCCGGCGCAGATGGGCCTCGGGCCGGTGCACGCCGCCACGCCGATTCTCAAGCGCCACGGCTTGAAGCTCAACGACCTCGACGCCTGGGAAATCAACGAGGCGTTCGCGGCCCAGGTGCTCGGCTGCCTCGCCGCATGGAAAGAAGACAAATATTGCCGCGACGAGCTCGGGCTCGATCGCGCCATGGGCGAGCTTGATCCTGAAAAACTCAATGTCGACGGCGGCGCGATCGCGCTCGGCCATCCGGTCGGCGCTTCCGGCGCGCGCATCGTGCTGCACCTGCTCCACGTGCTCAAGCGCGCGAAGGGAAAGCGGGGCGTCGCCTCGATCTGCATCGGCGGCGGGCTGGGCGGCGCGATGTTGATCGAAGCGCTTTAGATCTCATGGGCGACTACCGCCACTGGAAACTGGAAGCCGACAGCGACAACCTCGTCTGGCTGTCGTTCGACAAGGCCGACTCCTCGACCAACGTGCTCTCCACCGAGGTGATGTCGGAGCTCGACCGCATCGTCGACTGGCTGGCGGCGCAAAAACCCAGAGGGCTCATCGTCCGGTCGGCGAAAGACTCCGGATTCATCGCCGGCGCCGACGTCGAGGAGTTCACCAAGATCAAGGACCCGGACGACGCCATGCGCCTGGTGAGGCGCGGATGGGACCTGTACAACAAGCTCGCGGCCCTGCCCTTTCCGACGCTCGCGCTGGTGAATGGCTTTTGCATGGGCGGGGGCACCGAGCTCGCGCTCGCCTGCCGCTACCGCATCGCGGTCGATCAGCCGGGAACGCGCTTCGCGCTCCCCGAGGTGATGCTCGGCATCCTGCCGGGCTGGGGCGGCGTGATGCGGCTGCCGCGCCTGGTCGGTCCGTCCGCCGCGCTCGACATGCTGCTCACCGGCCGTGCGGTGGACGCACGCCGCGCCAAGCGCATGGGGCTCGTCGACGCGGCGGTGCCCCCGCGCGTGCAGGAGAACAGCGCGCGCATGATGGTGCTCGAGGCGCCGCGGCCGCGGCGCCTGCCCCTGCTGCAGCGGTTCATGAGCTCCGCCCCGATGCGGCCGATCGTCGCGGCAACGGCGAGAAAGCAGGTCGCCGCCCGGGCCTCGCCCGACCACTACCCGGCGCCTTACGCGATCATCGAGCTCTGGCAGAAATACGACGGCGATCCGTTCGCGCCGCGGCCCGAGGATCCGGCCTCGGTCATCGGGCTGGTGGAAGGCGACACCGCGCGCAACCTCATCCGCATTTTCTTCCTCCAAGAACGCATGAAGTCGATCGCGAAGGACAGCGACTTCAAGGCGGAGCGCGTCCACGTCATCGGCGCGGGCGTCATGGGCGGAGACATCGCGGCATGGTGCGCGATGCGCGGACTGACGGTGACGCTGCAGGACCAATCGCCCGAGCGCATCGCGCCGGCGATGAAGCGCGCCGCCGATCTGTTCAAGCGCCGGCTGCGCGACAAGCCCCGCATCCGCGATGCGCTCGACCGGCTGATTCCGGACGTCGCCGGGGACGGGGTGCGGCGCGCCGACGTCATCATCGAGGCGATCTTCGAGAACCTGCAGGCCAAGCGCGAGCTCTTCGCCAAGCTCGAGGCGCAGGCCAAGCCCGGCGCGATCCTCGCCTCGAACACCTCGAGCCTGAAGCTCGCCGACATCGGCGCGAATTTCAGGAACCCTTCGCGGCTCGTCGGCATCCATTTCTTCAATCCCGTGGCGCAACTGCAGCTCGTGGAAGTGGTCGGGGGCGCGAGCACCGATGCGCAAGTCGCGAAGAAGGCCGCGGCCTTCGTACGCCAGATCGACAAGCTGCCGCTGCCGGTGAAGGACTCTCCGGGATTTCTCGTCAACCGGGTTCTCGGCCCCTACATCGATCAGGCCTTGCGCATGGTCGACGGCGGCCTCGCGCCCGAAACGCTCGACGCGGCGGCCGTCGCCTTCGGCATGCCGATGGGGCCGATCGAGCTCGCCGATACGGTGGGACTCGATATCTGCCTCGCGGTGGGCAAGGAGCTGGCGGGCGATCACGCCGAAGTGCCGAGGCGGCTCGCCGAGCTGGTCGCCGCCGGCAACCTCGGCAGAAAGAGCGGGCGCGGCTTCTACGCATGGAAAGACGGCAAGGCGCGCAAGCGCTCGAGCGGCACGGTGCCCGCCGATCTCAGCGCCAAGCTCATGGCGCCCTATCTTCGCGAAGCGCGCGCCGCGGTCGCCGAGGGCATCGTCGCGGACGCCGACCTCGCCGACGCCGGCCTGATCTTCGGCACCGGCTTCGCGCCGTTTCGCGGCGGTCCGCTGAATTATTTGAAAGAGCAAGGCTACTGAGTCGCTGGCGGATTCGCGGCCGGCATTCCAAAGCACTCTCACGGGACCGCTGTGCGCACTATTTCACACGATCGTCTCTTCGCTTGCCCTAGAGGGACCGCCCGTGGGAGAATTTTGGCTCTGACCAGGGAGGGTCGGTGGCAACCACTGTAAAGGTAGGTGCGCCGGGCAAGCTCATGCTCGCGGCCGCGAGTTCGCTGCTGCTGCTCTGCGCGAGCATCTCGGTCGCCCAGACACCCGCACCCTCGCGCGCACAACGCCCGGCGCAGCCGCCCGCGCGGCAGGCACAGGCGCAGCCCCAGCCGGTCCAGCCGCTGGCTCCGGTGGCGCCGTCTCAGCCACCCGCGGCCGCGCGATTCGAGATCCGGCGCTATATCGTCGAAGGAAACACGCTTCTCTCCCAGGGCACGATCGACAAGATCGTCGCGCCGTTCTCCGGAAAAGACCGCGACTTCGGCGACATCCAGCGCGCGCTCGAAGCACTGCAGGACACTTACGCTGCCCGGGGCTATAGCGCGGTGAAGGTCAGCATTCCCGAGCAGGACATCCGCGCGGGCGAAGTGCACCTTCGGGTCGTCGAGGCGCGCATCCGGCGCGTTCGGGTACAGGGCAACCGCTTCTTCGACGAGAAGAACGTCAAGGCCGGCCTGCCCTCGCTCAAGGAAGGCGGGTCGCCCAATACGAAGGCGATCGGGAAGGATGCCCAGCTCGTCAACGAAAACCCGGCGAAGCAGGTGAGCGTCGCGCTGCAAGCCGCGGACGACCCCGGCCAGGTCGACGCGACGGTTCGCGTGACCGACGAAAAGCCTTCCCGGGTCTCGGCGTACGTCGACAACACCGGCACGCCCAACACCGGAAACTTTCGCGTCGGCGCCGGCTATCAGAACGCCAACCTCTTCAACGGCGACGACGTTCTCAATATCCAGGCCATCACCTCGCCCGGACACGTGTCGGATGTCAAGATCTTCGGCGCCGGATACCGCGTACCCATATACAAGTGGGCCGGCATCGTCGACGTCCTCGCCGGCTACTCGAGCGTCAATTCCGGAACGGTGCAGGGCCTGTTCAACGTATCGGGCAGCGGCGATGTATTCGGACTGCGCTACACCCAGTTGCTGGGACGGATCGAGAGCTACGAACACCGGGTTTCGCTCGGCCTCGACTATCGCGCCTACAAGAACGATGTCACCTTCGCGGACACGGGCGCCCCGCTCGTGCCGAATATCACCGTCCGGCCGGTGTCCCTCGCCTATACCGGGCGCTTCTCGCGAGTCGGCCAGGACCTGTCGTTCAACGTTTCGTATTCCCGCAACATCGCGGGGGGCGCCAACGGAGACCAGACGGCCTTCGACGCGCAGCGTCCCGGCGCGAGCTCGAGCTACAGCGCCGTGCGCGAGGGCGTGTCGTTCTCGCAGCTGCTCCCGTCCGATTTCATTTTCCGCGCGCTCGCCAACGCGCAGCAAACGCACGATTTGCTCATCCCCGGCGAGCAGTTCGGCATGGGCGGTGTGGACAGCGTGCGCGGCTATTACGAACGTGAAACGGCAAGCGATATCGGCTGGCGCGCTTCGCTCGAGGCTTACAGTCCGGATTTCGGCTCCTGGTTCGGCAACGCTTGGCGCGCGCGCGCGCTGATTTTCACCGACGCGGCTCGCGGCCACGACAATCAGCTGGAACGCGGGCCGGCGAACAAGCTCGGCAGCTTCGGCCTCGGTGCGCGCATGAACCAGGGCAAGTCCCTGGCCTTGCGGCTCGACGTGGCGCGCGTGACGCAGGACGCCGGCACGCGCCAGACCGGTGACTGGCGCGCGCACTTTGCCGCGGCTTACAGTTTCTGATCCCGATGAGCCGTGCGAAAAGTCACACGAACCGCGGATCGCCGGGGACTAGAATGAATTTCCCGTTTGCTGCGGGAGTGAAGGTTTCGGGAGGGTAGACATGTCCAGTGCCAAGCTCGAGCATCGGGACGGTTTCAGGCCAAAGCTGATCGCGCTGTCCGTCGCGGCGTGCTTCAGCCTATCCGCCACCCACGCCGTTGCCAACCCCACCGGCGGCACGGTGAGCTCCGGCAGCGCCACTTTCGCCAACGCGGGCAACACGCTCACGATCACCAATACCGCCAACGCGATCATCAACTGGCAGAGCTTCTCGATCGGCATCAACGAGATCACGCGCTTCCTCCAGTCCTCGGGCTCCTCGGCGGTTCTCAACCGCGTGGTGGGCGCGAACGGGGTCATCCCGCAGAGCGTGATCGACGGGATACTGTCTTCCAACGGTCGGGTGTTCCTGCTCAACTCGAGCGGCATCGTCATCGGGGCGAGCGCGCGCATCGACGTCGCCGGATTCGTCGCGTCGAGCCTGAATCTCTCCGACGCTGACTTCGTCGCCGGCAGGATGCGGTTCACCGAAACGCCCGGCGCCGGCGCAGTCTCCAACGCCGGCGTGATCGACACCACCTCGGGCGGGCCGGGCGGGCGGGTGTTCCTGGTCGGGCCGGACGTGCAGAACTCCGGGATCATCCGCACCCCGCAGGGGCAGATCATCCTCGCAGCGGGCAAGAGCGTGGAGCTGGTGTCGGAGAACTCGCCGTTTGTGACGGTGAACATCACCGCCGACAGCGAGCAGGCGCTCAACGTCGGGCAGCTGCTCGCCGACTCCGGGCGCATCGGCATGTTCGGGGCGCTGGTGCGTCAGTCCGGGGTTGCCCAGGCTGACAGCGCGGTCGTGGGAGCCAACGGCGAGATCCGTCTGGTCGCGACGAACAACGTGACCCTCGACGCTGGCAGCCTCACCAGCGCGAGCGGTGGCGCGCAGGGCGGCAATGTCCAGGTGTCGGCTCCCGTCGTGGTGCAGGCCGGCGACATTCACGCAGACGGCAATGCGGGCGGCAATATCCAGGTCGACGCCGGCAGTTTCCTGCAGTCGGGAACCCTCTCGGCGAACGGCAGCGCCGGCGCCGGGGGCAACATCGCCGTCACCGCGCCGCACGTCATTCAGACTTCTTCGGCCTTAACGGCGGCGGACGGCAGCGGCGGCAACGGCGGCAGCATCAGCGTCGACGCGAGCGGTGCACCGGATGGGCTGCTGTTCAGCTCGGGGAGCTATTCCGCCACCGGCGACAAGGGCGGCGACATCAAGCTCCTCGGCCACGACATCCTGCTCCTCGGCGCGAACGCGGACGCGAGCGGCGCGAGCGGCGGCGGCACCATCCTGGTCGGCGGCGATCTCCACGGCGGCAATCCCGCGGTGGCGAACGCGTCGACCACCGGCGTCAACTTCAGCACGACGCTCAAGGCCGACGCCACGCAGAACGGCGACGGTGGCAAGATCGTCGTCTGGTCGGACAACAACACTCAGTTCTACGGCACCGCCTCGGCGCGCGGCGGCGCGCAATCGGGCAACGGCGGCTCGATGGAAATCTCCGGCCGCGACAGCCTCACCATGGGCGGCCTCGCCGACGCGGGAGCCCCGAACGGCACGGCGGGCAGCGTGCTGCTCGATCCGAAGAACATCATCATCGACAGCAATCCCGGAACATCGACGCTCGGCTCGTTCCAGCTCCTGGATCCCAATCCAGTCGCGGGCAATGCCTTCGGATCGCAAGTCGTCGTATTGCCAAGCGCAAACCAGAACGTCGTGGTGACGGCCCCAAACGACAACTTTGTCGCGACTGGAGCTGGCGCCGTGTTCCTGTACAACAGCAGCACCGGCGCGTTGCTCAGCGCGCTCACCGGAAGCTCGGCGAACGATCATGTCGGATCGAGCGGAATCACTCCGCTTCCCAGCGGAAATTTCGTCATCAATAGTCCGAGCTGGAACAACGGTACGGCGACCGCCGCCGGAGCGGTCACCTTCGGCAACGGAACGACCGGCGTCAACGGCGCCGTTTCCGCCGCAAACAGCCTAGTGGGTTCCACGACGAACGATCAGGTCGGCAGCGGATCTGTCCAGTTGCTGCTCAGCAGTGGTAACTATGTCGTGGTCAGCCCTAACTGGAGCAACGGCGTCAACGCCCCCCAAGCCGGCGCGGTCACGGTGGGGAATGGGACGAGCGGCGTAGTCGGCGCAGTCTCTCCCACGAACAGCCTAGTGGGTTCGACAGCGAGCGATAAGGTCGGCTCCGGCGGCATCCAGGAACTCAACAACGGCGCCTTCGTAGTGATCAGTCCGACCTGGACCAACTTCGCGAACGGTACGGCCTCCGTCGGCGCGGTCACCTTCGTCAATTCGACCACCAACGTCGCAGGCGCGGTATCGGCGGGGAACAGCCTGGTGGGCCAGACAGCGAACGATCAGGTCGGCAGTGGTTTCGTACGGGTGCTGAATAACGGCAACTACTTGGTGTTCAGCCCGAGCTGGACCAACCCCGCGAATGGGGCGGGCGTGGCGGGCGCGGTCACGCTGATGAACGGCACAAACGGGAGCACGGTAACGGCCCCAGCGCTCGGCGTCGCGGTTTCCGCCACGAACAGTCTGGTCGGCTCAACGGCAAACGACACGATCGGCAGCTTCGGCATTGAGGAACTCACTAACGGCAACTATGTCGTGATCAGCCCGAGCTGGACCAATACCCAGACCGGAGCGGCCCTGGCCGGCGCGGTCACCTTCGGCACTCCGACCAGTCTGGCTGTCGGCCCCGTATCCTCGACAAACAGCCTCGTCGGATCGACGTTGAACGATAAGGTCGGGCAGTTCGGAATCACGGAGCTCACCAACAACGGCAACTTCGTCGTGTTCAGCCCGAACTGGAACAACGGTGCCACCAATACGCTCGCAGGCGCCGTGACCTTCGGAAACGGCACGACGGGCGCGGGCATCACGGGTGTCGTTTCTTCGTCCAATAGTCTGGTCGGCCAGACAGCAGGCGATCAAATCGGCAGCGGCGGAATCGTCGCTCTTACCAACGGTAACTACGCGGTTGGCAGTCCGAACTGGTCCCTGACCGGGGCGTCAGTGGTCCCCAATGTTGGCGCAGCCACCTGGGTCAACGGGACCAACGGGAACATCTTCGGCACAACGAGCCCGGGTGGGACCCCCTCTGCCGCGAACAGCCTGATAGGCTCGAAGACACTCGACCGGGTCGGTTTCAGCATAACTGCTCTCGGCAACGGAAACTACGTGGTGGCCAGCCCGCTCTGGGCCAACGGTGCCGCTACGGATGCTGGTGCGGTTACCCTTGTCAACGGCGCCACCGGCACCTCCGGCGCGGTCTCCGCCACGAACAGCCTGGTGGGCTCGACCACCAACGACGAGGTCGGCGCCTTCATCCGGGAGGTCGGTAACGGAAATGGAGACTTCGTAGTCGCGAGCTCGCAGTGGAACAACGGCGCCACGACCCTCGCCGGAGCAGTGACCTTCGTCAACGGGACCACGGGTCTCACCGGCCCGGTGTCTCCGACCAACAGCCTGGTGGGTTCGACCGCGAACGATCAGGTCGGTAGCGGCAGCGTCGTCCCTCTTAGCAACGGCAACTACGTGGTGCTGAGCCCTAATTGGGGCAATGGTGCGGCGACCGGCGCAGGAGCGGTCACTTTCGGCAACGGGACGACCGGTATCGCCGGACCGGTCTCCTCAACGAACAGCCTGGTAGGCTCGACGACGAACGACCAAGTTGGGTCGGGCTTCCTGACACCGCTCGCTAACGGCAACTACGTAGTGAGCAGCCCCTTCTGGAACAACGGCGCCGCCACCCAGGCCGGGGCGGTGACCCTCGTCAACGGCACCAACGGCAACATCGTCGCTACGGGAACGCCGGGTGGCGCGATATCCGCCGCGAACAGCCTGGTAGGCACGAACACGAACGATCAGGTCGGCGTTGTCATACCGCTCTTCTCAAGCGGCAACTACGTCGTGAGCAGCCGCAACTGGAACGGCGGAATGGGCGCCGTGACCTTCGCCAGCGGCACCGCCGGCATAACCGGCGCGGTGTCTTCCAGCAACAGCCTGGTTGGAAGCACCGCCGACAACGCAACGGCCGGTATAACCGGTGACCACATCGGCTCCGGCGGGATTTTTGACTTTACCGCTGGCAATTATCTCGTAGCCAGCCCTCAGTGGAACAATGGCACCGCGAGCCGCGCAGGTGCTCTTACGTGGGTGAGCGATACGAGTGGAAACGTCTTCGGCCAATCCTCTCCGGGCGCGGTAGTCTCCGCGTCGAACAGCCTGGTCGGAGGCACGGCCAACGACCAGGTCGGAACGCTCAGCTGCGAGTGCAACTCGGGAATACACTTCCTTCCCAGCGGCAACATCGTCTTGGTCACCGGTACCTGGACCAACCCCGCGACCGGCAACGCCAACGCCGGCGCCGTGACCTTCAGCCCCGCTACCGGAATGGCCGGGCTGATCACTTCCGCCAACAGTATCCTGGGCACCGGAGCGAACGACAGCATCGGCTCTGGAGGGATCTTCCCGCTGACCACCGGCAACTTCGTCGTCTCGAGCCCGAACGCCTCCGGGGGCGCCGGCCTGGTGGATGTCGTCACCCCCGGGACGAGCGGCGGAGGTGGGGCGCCCGCGACCGGCCAGACCTTCTTGTCGAATCCCAGCTCGGACGTCACCATCACGCCGGCTTCGATCATCGCAATCACCAACACCGGCACGGCGCTGGTGCTGCAGGCAAACAACGACATCACGCTCAACCCGAACTCCAATATCGTCACCTCCGCCGGCGGCACGGGCGGCGCTCTGACGCTGCAGGCCGGACGCAGCGTCGTGCTCGATTCCAGCATCACCACCGACAACGGCGCGATGACGATCGTCGCCAACGAGCGCACGGCGGCGAACGGCGTGATCGACGCAAACCGCGATCCGGGTGCAGCGACCATCACTATGGCCCCGGGAACGACGATCAATACCGGCACCGGCAACATCTCGTTGACGTTGAACGACGGCGCGGGCCTCACCAACTCGACTAGCGGCAATATCGTGCTCGCCAGCCTGACCACCAGCGGCCTCGTCTCGGTGCAAAACCTAGGACCAACCGCCACCGGCGGGATCCTGGCCTCCGGCGGCGCCGTATCGGGCGGCTCGGTCGTATTGACCGCCACGAACGGCGCGATCGGATCGCCCACCGCCGGCATCGAGGTCGGCACTCCTACCCTGACCGCCTCGGCGGCGAACGGGATTACGATCGACCTCAACGGCCTCGCCCCGCAGCCGGCGGTCGTCAGCCTAGCGAACACTGCGACCGGCGACATCCTGCTGAACGCGCATGGCGGAGCGACGTTCAACACGCTAGTCAACAACCCCGGCGGGAATGTCACCATCAACACCTTCAGCCCGCTCGACGTCAACGCTGGCATCACCGCGGGGAACAGCATCTTCCTCTCGACGGGCGCCGGAGCGGGATCCGGCTCGGTGAACAACATGTCGCTCAACGGTACCTACACCTACAACACCACCTCGGGCGACTTCGACGTCACCATCGGCCGCGGCGGGCAGCTGACGCTGCTTTCCGCTACGACGCCCCTGATACTGACGTCGCCGCTGTTTCCGAACCCGGTCAACATCACCCAGTTCACCTTCGTCCCCACCGACCCGCTCGGCAATCCGGACGTGGCGGCGGCCTACAACACCACGCTCCTCAGTCCCTTGCCGTCGCCTAAGTTCGACTTGGGTGATCCGAAGAAGGACGAGCAGGACAAACAGAAGAAAGGCGTCGCGGCATGCAAGTAAGCATCCCAAGCGTGCTGCGCGCTCTCGCGGCATTCGCTCTGCTGGCGCCCCTGCTCGCCTTCGCGCAGGGCTCGGTGCAGTACCTCTCTGGCACGCTTTCGGCGCAGCGGCCGGACGGAGGCGTGCGCACGCTCGCCGAGGGCTCCAGTATTTCCGTCGGCGAGGTCATCACCACGCAGCGAGACAGCTACGCGCAGCTGCGCTTCAGCGACGGCGGCCAGGTAACGCTGCGCCCCGAGACCCAGGTCAAGATCGAGGGCTACACCTACGACGAAGGCCGTCCCGAGCGCGACAGCTTCGCCATGCAGCTCTTCAAGGGCGGATTGCGCTCGCTCACCGGCCTGATCGGCAAGCGCAGCAACAACCGCAATGCCTACCGGATGGTGACCTCGACCGCGACCATCGGCATCCGCGGGACCGATTACTCCGCGATCCAGATCGCTGCGCCTCCGGCCGACCAGAAGCCGTCGCCGAATTCGCTCGCGCCTGGCGTGTACGTCACCGTCGCCGACGGGGCGATCGCGTTCATCGCGGGAGGCGTCGAGCAGCTGGTCGGTGTCGGACAGGCGGCGTTCTCGAGCAACCTCAATCTGCCGCCGCGGCTCATCCCGCCTCCGCCCAATCTGCCGCAGGTCACCCCGCCGCCGAGCTTCGGACAGGGATTGAAACCGAGCGCGATCAACGCGGGCTCGAGCATGGAGTGCGTGGTCCAATAGCTGTTCAGCCCTTGTGACGACGGCCGCCTTCTCCGGCGGCCTTTTCTTTTCCACAGTTGCGCGATTGCGTACGGCGCGCGAGAGCGGTCTTCACGGTAACATTGCAGGGTGTCGACGCTTCCCGAAAACAAGGACCCGGTGCTGCGGATGGTACCCATGCCCGCGGACGCCAATCAGCACGGCGACATCTTCGGCGGCTGGATCATGTCGCAGGTGGACATCGCCGGCAGCGTGCTCGCGGCGCGGCGCGCCAGAGGGCGCGTGGCGACCATCGCCGTCAACTCGTTCCAGTTCAAGCAGCCGGTGTTCATCGGCGACGTGCTCTCGTTCTACGGCGACATCGTGCGCGTGGGCAACACCTCGATCACCGTCTACGTCGAGGTGTACGCGCAGCGCAACCCGCGCGACATCGAAACCGTCAAGGTGACCGAGGCGACGCTCACCTACGTCGCGACCGGACCGGACCGCAAGCCCCGCCCCGTACCGGCTCTTCAAAGCCAGGACTGATGGCGGACTCTCCCCAGGCCGCCGGGAGGCCGGTCGCCTTCGCGGCGCTCCGCCACGGGAGCTTTCGCGCCTACTTCCTCACTTCGGCCGCGGCGATGATGGCCGACAACATCGAGCACGTCATCAGCTACTGGGTGATGTTCCAGAAGTTCCACTCGCCCGCGCTCGCGGGATTTGCGGTGCTCAGCCACTGGCTGCCGTTTCTGCTGTTCTCGGTGTACTTCGGCGCGCTCGCGGACCGCTACGATTGCCGGCGCATCATTCAGTTCGCGCTGGTGCTGTTCATGGGCGTGTCGCTCGCCTGGGGACTGCTGTTCCTCACCGGGACGATCGAGCTGTGGCACGCCGTGGTCCTCCTGACCGTGCACGGCATGGCGGGAGTCATCTGGGGCCCGGCGAGCCAGCTCCTGATCCACGACATCGTCGGACCCGAGCAGTTGCAGAGCGCGGTGCGGCTGTCCGCGACCAGCCGCTATCTCGGCCTGCTGATGGGGCCCGCGGTGGGCGGCGGGTTGATGCTGCTCCTGGGGCCGCCCGCGGGCCTTCTCGTCAACGTGCTGATCTACGCGCCGCTGCTCGTCTGGCTTTGGAAAGTCCCCTACGACGGCCACCGGCGCCACGCTCGCGGCACGGGACAGCGCTCCACCGGCCTCGCCGACACCCTCGCGCTGCTGCGCGGGATCTCCGGCAACCGCACGATCTTCTCGATGATCCTCCTCGCGGGAGTGTCGTCGCTGTTCGTCGGCAACGCTTTCCAGGCGCAGATGCCCGAATACGCGCACGACCTCGGCACCGACGACGCGGGCGTGCGCTACAGCATCCTGCTCGGCGCCAACGCCGCGGGCGCGCTCACCGGCGGACTGATCCTGGAGAGCCGCGGCCTGCTGCAGGCGCGTCCGCAAACCGCGATCGTCTTCACGCTTCTATGGTGCCTGGTGATCGCCGGCTTCGCCGCGGCCAAGACCTATCCGCTTGCGGTCGCGCTCATGTTCGTCGCGGGGTTCCTGAATCTCGCCTACAGCTCGATGGCGCAGACGCTGGTGCAGTTGAACGCTCCGGCGGCGCTGCGCGGGCGACTGATCGGACTCTACAACACCGCGAACAACGGCATGCGCGCCTTCAGCGGCCTGACCGTGGGCCTCGCCGGCAGCCTGATCGGCATCCATTGGTCGCTCGCGCTCTCGGCGCTCGCGCTTCTCGCGGCGACGCTCGGCCTGTGGGCCTTTACCATGCGCTCCGCGCGCTAGCGCTTCGCGTACTTCGAGAGCTCCAGCTTCGCGATCGCGTTGCGGTGCACCTCGTCTGGACCGTCGGCGAAGCGCAAAGTCCTCGAATGCGCGTACAGGTAGGCAAGCGGGAAATCGTCGGACATGCCGCCGCCGCCGTGCGCCTGGATCGCCCAGTCGAGCACCTTGCACGCCACGTTGGGAGCGAGCACCTTGATCATCGCGATTTCGCCGCGCGCCGCCTTGTTGCCCACCGTGTCCATCATGTGGGCCGCCTTGAGGACGAGGAGCCGCGCCGAATCGATCATGATGCGCGCCTCGGCGATGCGCTCCTGCGTGACCGTGCGCTCGGCGATCGCCTTGCCGAAGGCGACGCGCGACAGGCTGCGCCGGCACATCAGCTCCAGCGCACGTTCGGCGACGCCGATCAGGCGCATGCAGTGGTGGATGCGGCCGGGACCGAGCCGCCCCTGTGCGATCTCGAAGCCGCGGCCCTCGCCGAGCAGCATGCTCGAAGCCGGCACGCGCACGTTCTCCAGCGCGATGTCCATGTGCCCGTGCGGCGCGTC
>Ga0137397_10001707_pt1 | contig 15330 bp, 18 predicted proteins | sample czorhiz116metaG_FD_106658 | JGI IMG/M metagenome (GOLD analysis project Ga0137397, IMG submission 106658) | Vadose zone soil microbial communities from Angelo Coast Range Reserve, California, USA - czorhiz1.16 metaG | ecosystem: Environmental > Terrestrial > Soil > Vadose zone | place: USA... | reverse complement strand
CACTCACCTGTCGTTCATCTTGAGACCATCAGAGTGATATTGGCAATGGTGCCAGCCAAGAAGTTGGTGGTCCAACAGATGGACATAAAAGGCGCTTACCTGAATGGCATACTGAAAGAAAAAGTCTATATGTACCAACCAGAGGGATTTGAAGACGAAACAAAAAATATCTGCTTACTCATAAAGACCCTATACGATCTAAAACAATCAGGACTCGAATGAAACATCCAATTCGATGCGAGAGTGAGAAAACATGGATTCTTGAGGTTGCGTTTGGACCCATGCGTATATGTGCGAAGACAGCACAAGGACGACTTAGAAATCATCACTGTTTGGGTTGACGATCTGCTGCTATTCGCCACATCAATAAAGCTGATGTCAGATATGAAGGATATGATACACGGCGGATGGGAAGTCACGGACCTTGGAGAACCCTCCAAAATCGTAGGGATAGAAATCTTGATGAAACCAACCGAGGTAATCATATCGCAGAAGAAATATATTGAGTCCATTCTTGTCAAAGAGGGGATGGAACATGCGAACCCGGTTGGAATGCCATTAGATCCAAAGGCGATCATGGAGGCCAATCCAGATGGGAGTGAAGGCAGTCGCAGCAATTCATACGCCCAACTGTTAGGGGAACTCCAGTATCTCGCAAACGCGACGCATCCAGATATAGCATTATGGTGAATAGGCTAGCATCGTACACTGCAAATCCCAGCTTACAGCATATGGGAATCCTCAAAAGACTGTTGCAATACTTGTCAGGAATGAGATCGTATGGGATCACATATAGAATCTCAAACATACCTGTGAACTCTTTTATTGGATTTGCAGATGTGGCATATGCCAATACAGACGACCGCAAATCTACGTCAGGATATGTCTTCTTAGCGGCCGGTGGAGCTATAACATGGCGATCCAAAAAACAGGAAACGATAGCACTGTCGTCAACAGAGGCTGACTGAGTATGTGGCCCTATCCGAGGTGGCACGTGAAGCTTGCTGGTTAAGAAATCTACACAGTGAGTTAGGTTTCCTGGAAAGAACACCAACCATTATCATGGGAGACAACGACAGATCAATTGCGATGGCACGAAACCCGCAATTCCACAAACATTCCAAGCACATCAATATATGATGGCATTGGATACGTGAGAAAGTGCGAGACGGTGTGGTGTCCATCGGAACATGTCGAGATCCGAGCCAGACAGCGGATGTATTGACAAAGGCATTGGCAAGGCCTAAACATAAGCAGCATATCTCTGAAATGGGATTGGCGCAGGTCTGAAGGGGAGTGTAGGGAAGCGTGCGATGGATGGAATCACCCGCACAGACCAGAAAGGCAGACCATGGCCAAATAAGAGTGAAACAGGGGAAATAAGATTGCGATAATCTATGGAGAGAACAAAGAAGAGATCAAGATAAGGATCTAGATAAATGTTTCACTTAGATGTATTTATGCCCGCGTTCGGCGTGGCCGCACATCTGTTGGTTATCTTCCCCCTGAATATATTCCTGCGTGTGCTCTTAACTTCTTAGAAGGCAAGGCGAAGACGCTATCGTTGCGCCGTTGCCGACTACGAGTTGGACGCCCGTGCAGGTGACATTGCGAGATTGACGGTATCACGTGCTTGAAACGCGCCTTGAGCGCATATATATATCCAGCCGTCGATGTGAGAGGAACGCCGTTTCTGAGCACTGTACGGCTTGCGGGAATTATAGTGATTGTGACCATCGGATAGAGGTTTTCTGGTGCTACATCACATTGTTCCTTGCTCATCATGATCCTGCTGGTATGTTATGCCCGGTTCTCAAGACTACTAGTACACTACCGAGACGGGCCGATACGCTCTTTCAACCAAGCACGACCGGACAGGGCAACCCGACTCGGGATCGTACAGTTCGAACGTGAAGACTACTTCTACCTTCTTGGTGCTGCCCCATATCGATAGCACGCGTGCGCACTTATAGCCATCAAGCCGGTATGTGGTGGGCGGGCTAGTGACCGTGACTACTGCCAGCCCGCAGATTTATGAAGAGGCTGTTGCTAGTTGGGTGTAATTCTTCTCCGCACTTGATCCGCACTTCGCCATCACAAAAGAACAGACACGCGCTGCGCCTTCCAGCGGAAACCGATTCTGTTTTTAGTGTCTGGTTTCTGGCTGTAGAGGAACGGTGACAGCATCAAAACACCGCTTCCTTTTTTTCTACATTTCTGATTCGCGCAGAGCCGTCGATCTCATGAATCGTGGTGTAGCACCCGGGCGAGGATCCCGCTCCGCGACGGACGCCAGCGCATTTCGCAAGACCCCGTCTACGGCGGTGAGTGATTGTAGGTTCGTCAGCACCTTCTGGGTTTGCCCAATCCTGATCGCCTACCCGCCAGCGCCACCTCTAACTAAGGCACAGGCAGACACGTGACTCCACAATTTCTTTCCCATCGACGCCGCCGCCGCTTCGCGTTGTCTGATGTTGTCAGCGCGGAGGAAACACGGGCCGCGCCACCCTTTGTGCGGACTTGCGGACAAACAAACTTGCCATATGTCGTGACAGGGAACGACGATTACGGCAGAGTGAAACGAATGCTGAGGTGCGAGCCGTTGCGCGTTGCACAGTTGACGACGAAATCGCTCTTCTCTCGCAAAGCGGAAAGTGCAAGTCGGTACTAAATTTGCCGCCACTTTGAGCAGCGCGCCCGGACCATGGCTTCTGGAGGTGCTGTTAGATGACTACGCTTTGCATAACGGATCCGTGGATAGGCTGCTGGTGGCCACACTTCTAACTTTCTTGGAATTAGCGAAATTACAGGAGGTTGGGAGGGGGAGAAGTAGGCTGTCTTCGGTGTTGTTGGTCAGCACGGCATCCGACGATCCTTGGAGATGGTAGTTTTGTAGATTGCAACTGAAGCCACGCACCAACGACCAACGATCAAGCTCCGAGACTACTGTAGTCGACAACAGGTAAAGAGCCCAAGTCAATGCGTCATTGCGTCATCCACAGAACACAGGCGAGCACAGCAATTGCAGAAGGTGTCACGTCTGGATTCTGAGTAACGAGTGCCCCTTGCCACGACACAGAAATACGCCGAGAACTATATAAATAGGAATACGATAATTTATTGGGAGCCATTAACACCATAGTAAGCACTAGTAATCCAAGTTCGGATCTTACCGATAACGCCCAGAAGGTGGCCGTCGCCTGCTTGCCTGTGGTATCAGTATCAGTACAGTAGGACGGATCACGAGTATGCATGCATGCTTCGTTCCGGTGCGCTCAGTTTGCTTGGCCCACGAGATTCGATACCGCATGATGAGAGCCAGGATAGGAAATCGCCCTTCGGCATGTCTCCTTGCTCTGCACAGTCGTGGCTGGGGTGGATCAGGATTGATTGCTAGGTCGTTGAGTCCGGCCTTTGTCAGCACCAGTCACTCGTACTCTATCACTTCCTTTCACACTCTCCTAATCTCCTAATGTTTTTTTTTTCTTTTGTCTTGCCGACAACACCATTCAATAGCCGCGCCACACATCCATACAGTACATCGCCATGATTCGGGCGTGGTCGCCATGTTGTTGCTTGTTTAGTTCGCCGAGTCAGGTACGGTAACTCCGACTCGCCAAAGCGCCTGCCCGTCCTCCCAGTTCAGCAGCGTTTGCAGGCTCGAAAGCCTACATTCACCACTTCTACGGATAGAGTTTCAGTTTCAGAATTCAACACACTCGAATCCCATTTTCATATCCTTTCTGTTACAGACACGAGGTTTGGCGTCGTGTAGGGAGGCTGCTTATTTGTGCGTTATCACGCCCGTGATCGCTTGACCTGCCAATCGTAGGCTGGCCGTTGCTCAGCTGAGCGTTCCAGCGCTCCTTTTTGCTCGTCACGAGGCTTCAGATCAGATTATCCCTCACGGCCTTCGCCACATCTCACGCGTTCATATAACGCGACGCGGCGTTGCCCAAGCGTAGCGCCCGCCCTTATCGTTCATCTTCAACGACATACTTCATCACCCGTCCCATGAGTCGTTCGAGTGTACAGAACCAGCACTCTTCTATTCCGAAGAGCATCCTCAAGTTGGACTTGTTTCGACCGGAACTGTTGAAGAATCTTGACGATGATTCCGTCGATGTGACGCTTCACGCGATCCAAAAATTTGTTCAACCAGACACCTTCAAGTTTGTCCTTGAGGTTGCGTTGGAGCAGCGAGGATGTTTGGAATTCCTCTTATCATGTAAGTTGTAGATATCTCAGGTGCCACTCGATCACACCTCGCCGTCCTTTGTTAGCTCTGTCTCAAGATAAGTTCGATTTCGTATTGAAGTGGGTCGACGAAGCCTTTCCGCACGCCATCGACGACTATTCTGCGGCATGTCTATGTGTTAGACTCATCTCCGCCATTTCTCTATCGCTCCTATTTATCCAATACCCGAACGAGGGTTGCCGCCCGAGGGGCTTAGAGTCATCCCACCAATACGTAGTCCGTTCAAATGCTGTTCTCCAAATTCTTCCCAGCATCACTCAGAGTCAGAGTTCCTCATTCGAAACTGAGGAGAGCTCGTCGAAGATGTCTCAGAAGGCGAAAAAACAAGCTAGACGAACCCGACAGGCGACAAAGTCCGTCGACATGACGCCGTTCCGGGCACTCCATCTCAAGGTACCCGATTCTCCTCACGAAGGGAAGGAGATGGCGCAGGAGATCTTAGCAACACAAAAGGGGATGCTTAAGGTTATGATGTTCGCACCCTACTTCCCGATTCCTTGACCCACGCTCTCTCATAGTCGTATCTTGACATTTTCCGCCTCGAGTCCCTCACAGAGGCATTCAAGAGAAACTATATCCCTTCTATCTCTCTCGAAGCACTCGTCGAGGACAGAGCTACGCTTCTAGCTAACCCCTCTGACGAGTGCACCGAGATAGCAGAGGAGGTCCCTGCTGCCTACCCACAGGTTCAACCCATGAGGGCTGCCCTATATTTCGACGGTGCCGAAGGGTTCGGTCAGTGGCGTATATTGATTTCAGGGAGAGGAGACCGCAATCTTCGCGAGACCAGGAAGAAGGACACAAATCTTTTTCGCATAACGCTGAAGAAGATCAAGTACCCAATTGTATTCCTCGTTGGTCTCTGCATATTGTCTAATGCAATCTTCCTGTAGAGAACTATCAAACGGCCATTTTTCTGATGACAATCAAAAACGTTTGACTGGCAAAAATATCCCAGTCCCGATTTATGAGGCCAAGATGACGCGCGATTCACGTCTTGTGGTGGGTGTAGTCATGTGTCTTGCAGATCTCCCATCTAACCGAAAGATAGTATCAGGTTGACTGCATTCAAGACTACGATAGTCAAGTAGGTGTCTTCGGCCTCAACATCCATTTCTAGCTCAACTACCACTTGCCATAGGCCGAATCTCAAGGTACGAGTCACGAGATTAACCAGTGGAAATCCATTCAGTTCGCTCGCAGTTATCAGAGTCTTCGGAATATACACCCATGCTCAACTGGACAAGCGCCTATGGGATTCCATGGGTTATCAACTCTCGCGCAAAGGCAAAGAATACCAGAGACGGCACGTGTCCACTATAGAGAATGTTCACTTGTCTGATTTATCTCCTCACAGTTGCACGTTTCGAGCAGACCCTATGCATAAAGGAGACAAAGTCGTACCCCCTGCTTCGTTCCCCGCCGCGCAGCCTACCGACCCTGATATGATACCCGATGAACTTCCTCCTGTTGGTGATGAAGTACTAGAAGAGGTTTGTCATAATTCAGCATGATGACACCTTACTCATTTCGGCCCTTAAGCTTCATGCGATACTTGTGTTAGCCCACATTCCTCCAGACAAAGGTCGTAGATGACCCACTGACAACAACTCAGACTTGAAAAGTTTGTTGCATTTTCACAGGTAGGAGCTCATTGAACCCTGGCTAGCGACGCTGCTTACCCCTGTTGCGACCAGGCGCTTCTCACAAGTATGCCCGCCGCTTTCATGACTAGGTTCTTTGACTACATTCTAGGCAGGCATTCTTGCCAACCAAGAGGCAGTGCATGTGTTCCAGGTGTCGTGAGTTGCTCTGCATAATTATAAGTCCGTGCAACATAATGTCCGTCCCGTAGCCCCCATGAGCAAGAGATCATCGAGCACGCCCATTCGTGTTTCGTCCAGGGACGTAGTGGCACTGGGTACGAGCAACTATCTGTACCTTCTACCTCACAGATTTACATGATGAGCAGGAAGACGACGACCATGCTCTTCAAAATGCTGGGCATCGAGCATTCTTGGCAGCAAAATCGTGAACTGCGAGCTGAGCGCCCACGCCAGCTTTTCGTTACGCAGTCGAGAATGCTCGCTGATAAGGTCGAAGAGTATTTTATCAAACTCCTTCAATCGCTCGTCCTTTCGTCGCATACCGAGAGTGGTATTTCTGACTTGCTCGAAAGACAACGGAATAGAGAAGAGGCTGGGCTGGTGGACCAAGACGAGGCTGTCGACTGGCACGAAGATCTCCCTCGTAGATTTAGTGAACTCCAGGATTCCCACTTCCCGATGTTCGTCACGTTCGACAAGGTGCGATTATCTTCGCTTATCAACTACTTCCTGCGCTGACATCCATGTCCTCAGTTGTCTGCCATGATCGAAGCGGATATCGGCCATCCTCGAGGAACCGCCGATGAAGGCCTTTGGGCTGGTCACCAAGTCGTGTCCAGCGAGTACATGCTGCAGAGACGAAAATCCTTCATATCATTCGACGTCTTTCGGGAAAAGTACTGGGGCCACTTCCCACAGCCACTTACGAAAGGGCTAGGTCCGTTGCGCGTATCAATTGTCGAAGATTTGCTTATCAATTTTTTAGACGTCTCGCTCGTATTCAGCGAGTTCATGGGTGACTACCATACTGCGCCTATCGCAGCCCGTTCTTTGCTGATCCTTCCCTCTCAGGTGTTATCAAAGGTTCCGAAACGACTCTCACTTCGGAGAATCATTTCCTCGACTATGATACCTACTCGAATCTCAGCATACGAACACAAGCTACGTTCGCAAGCAAGCGCAAGGAAATCTATGCCCTGTTCGAAACGTACATGAAGATGAAACGTGACCGTAAGGAATATGATGCTGCAGACCGGTGGGTGCCGAGGTTATCTTATTAAACCCTCGTCGTCCTTAGTAATATAGTTGCCAGGACGCACGCAATTCTCTGTAGCATAGCGCATGGCATGAAAGGCGAAATGATCGACTTCTTGTTTGCATCTTTTCGCGAGTATTCTTTGTTCGAAACTTTCACCTTTCCGAACAGATACGTCGACGAAGTTCAGGACAACCTGTTGATAGATGCGAAGCGTGCGAAATCCTCTGACCTGATCCGCATCGATAACACTTATTGCCTCTTTGTAGTCCTGAGAGCCATTTGCCGCAACCCCGACGGCCAATTTTGGGCGGGGGATACGGCACAAACGATATCTGTTGGCTCTTCCTTCCGTTTCGACGACCTGAAGGCATTTTTGTATCGGAACGAGGCAGGGCATTTTCATGTATCTCGAATTACGCACCTCATGATATGTTTCTTTAATACAGGAAAATCTGAAACGGCAATTCGCTGGAATGATCGCGCCACGTTCGCCAAAGTCTTTCCAACTTGTCACAAACTTCCGTTCGCACGGCGGGATTGTCAAGTGTGCTCACTCGGTCATAACGCTTATCACGAGATTTTGGCCCTACGCCATCGACATCTTGCCTGAAGAGAAGGGAATTGTCGACGGAATCAAGCCCGTTTTCTTTAGTGGTTGGGATCAGGACAACGTCAGATACGAATCATTCCTCTTCGGCACAGCGTCAGTGCACCCACCTTAGTACTTCTCTTTGGCTCGTGGATCTCATACTTCAAAAGTGGACATCACATTGAGTTTGGCGCGCAGCAATGCATCTTGGTGCGGAATGACGCAGCCAGGGAGAAGTTGAGGGACCAAGTCGGCGACGTTGGTCTAATCATGTGCGTTTTCTGTTTGTAGACTCACCCTTTGCGGTGCTGATTTGTTTCCTATAGGACGCTCTATGAGAGCAAAGGTTTAGAATTTAACGACGTATGCTGTTTCTCCACCCCGCTGTGCCCAAGATGAACATGTTTTTTAGGTTCTCCTCTACAACTTCTATGAGGACTCTGCTGTTGATATCGCGCAGTGGCGTGTAGTTCTCAACGCAATCGACCGTTCCCAGCGTGAGAAGATACCCGCTCCGACCTTTGACGAAAATCGCCACGCTAGTGTGTGTTCTGAGGTGCGCCTGATTACAAAGTCTGTCTTCGTCAAAGCGATTTATCTCCAGATCAGCTGAAGTTCCTCTACGTTGCCATCACGAGGGCGAGAAAGAATCTTTGGATTGTCGATCGTTCTGAGACAGCAGAGCCAATGCGGGTAAGTTTGTTAACTCGTAAAGGGCGGCTGATCGCGATGGCACACTTACCTGCTTTAGATATACTGGTCCTCAGAAAGTCTCGTTCAAAATTGTACACCAGGCACCGATGTACCTCAACTTGCCGTTTCTTCCTCCCCAGAGGAGTGGGCCAAGATGGCGAGGACATTATTCAATCACAAAAGGTACTTCCAAGCCATGCACAGCTACGAGCGTGCCGAGATGTCTCGCGAGAAGGCCGTTGCATATGCATACCATCTTCGTGAGCAGGCTCGCGGGATTCCTGTCCGCAATCGCCCAGCAGACACCGAGCGATGGAACGCATACGCTAAGGTTGCCAAGGCATTTCTGGTTTCGGCTCAAGAGACAGCGTTACCCAGCGAACGAAGTGAATACTACCGAATTGCAGCCGAAGCGTTCGTAGTTCTGGAGGACCACGCAGAAGCCGCGCAAGCGTTCGAAAAGGCTTCAAAATTCACGGAAGCAGCTCAGAATTATCGTATTGCAGGGATGTTCGATGAGACCGTCTCTGTTATCCAAAATCACGGCGATGCCATGGACATTTCAGTCGCGGAAAAGCTCACTGACGTTGCGAGATACTTTTATCTTGAACGGGGAAATCTCAAGTCCGTCACCTTTTCTCGTGCTAATCTTTTTATCTCTGACATCTGTCTCTAGGAAGGCATCGTGTCTGTTCGATAACGCTGAAGAGGAACTGGAATTTGTGAGAGATTGTGATCTAGACATCGCCGAAGTCAAAATCCTCGTAGGGCGAGGGAGATTCCTCGAAGCCGCTGATCTCCACATCCGGGAGAACAGACTTCTCGACGCCGTTGAAGTTCTCCTCAAGGACAAAACTTCAAAGGAAGCAACCCAACGGGCATCTCAGAGCTTACTTGGCGCTCTCTGGAGCGTTCTCTCCTTTGGCGTACTGCCCCTTGAACTAGACGACGAGTCTCGGGCCAACCTCAAAAGGATGATTCGACTCATCGGCCAGTTTGACCTATCTGCTCTCCATGAAAGGACCCAGCTAGAGGTTGGATCTCTCATCTCGTTAGCGTGGGCTTGGGCTGATTGATGTTCAGCTCAAAATGTTCTCGGCGATCTTTCAGAATGATATAACGCAATTGATGGCTCTTGGAAGAACTATTTATTTACAAGAGCATAACAAGCCCGCTGCCATTCTCTGCTTTGATCACGTCTTCCGAGATATGAATAGGCAGACCCCGATCGCTGGCTCTGACACGCAAATCCTTAACAGGACAAGGGCCCTCTGTAACTATGCGGAACTCGTCCAGGGGTTGCATTCCGTTCTCGAGCCTTGGAGTAACGAGAAAGTTCTGAAGCTCTTTTCATTCACGGTACATTCCGGGGACCGCGTACGCCTTCGGCGTGGTACTTTCCTCCATGGCTACTTCGAGAGGTCAACAAGACAGCATTTATTGAACGAAGACGCTATGATGGAAGTGAGGTCATTCTACACCATGTACCAAAATTCCCTCCAACGACGAGTGAGGGAAAGACTCGAGGCATATTGCAATACCTCTCTCTCTGTCCGCGTGTTTGATCCATGCGAAGCTTCCGCTGCCAGGAGCTGCGACCGCACAGACTGCGGGCGGCAGCATAATCTCGATCACGCATGGTTTGACAAGCGTCTACATTTTCATATGTACCAAATTTCGATCCTAGACTCCCTTCGGGGAGTTTCGAACAGCATGGAGTCAGGGCCCATACGCCGGTTTGACCTTTTTTCTTTCCATTCGCTATCTCCGCTCATTATTCACTTTGAAGCATTTGGCTAGAGCGACTCTACGATGTCATGTACCCGTTACATCACACTTTTGGGTCGTCCGCGACTATCACGCCCCACGCCAACCGACTAACCGCACGAACATTTGACTTGCTCAAGATATTTTGGATCTGGCCCACGCTTCATCAGTTGGATCCATATAAGCACAGGTTCCTGTCGACGTTCCTGAGCTTGGTGGACCTGGGCTCGTTCATCGACAGCAGAGCGCTAGTCGATCACCTCAGTCGGACCACTCTAGTTCAGCAATATCGACCGCTGCCGTTCATGCGCAACGCGAAGGACGGATACGTTATTGCCGAACTAGTCGAGTTCTTACATGGCGAGAAGTACGAGGGCATTCGGGCTGGAGCACAATTCGCACAGTACGTCATTACTGGTTCTATCGCTCAAGTTCGATACTCAATCCTACGGACCTCTATCTAGACACATTCTCAGCAGCAAGATTCAGGTTGAACTGACGGTCTTATGCAGGCTTCTAGAGCTTGTCGTGAGTTCGTTTATCATGGCGTCGGCACTCAAGAGGAGGGGATCATTTCATGGAGCCACCCTTCCGCGTAGCTGGATCCTTGAAAATTTGCAGCAACTCCATAGGGTGCAAAATAAGGACGCTCACATTAGCGTGGCATGGGTAATAACGACACCGTTCCAAGATCTCTTGGAGCGCATTTATAGTGGCAATGACACAGGTGAGCCGAGCGTAAGGGATACTTCCTTGAATTGCTTAACCAGATCAGACCACCTGCTCCACCAGAATAGGCCCCTCCACCTCGCTTCCCTTCGGGTCAGAAATTTCGCCCTGGCGAGATTGTATGTACTTTATGGCTATGGGCGCTCTTGATCAGAGCTCGCTGACCCATGCACCATTCACAGATGCAGAACCCTCTGTCTACGTGAGCTCTAGTCCTGTGGTGTGGCTCTGGCGTTGCTTACGTTGCATGTTAGTTGGGTTCAACACCAACAATATGAAGATACAGGATCTCATTTTGAAATCAATCACATCCCTTCGGAAAACGGATAGCCTGAGAACGTTCCCTTCCCTTTACAACCAGTTTGTGCAACATCCTTTCGTTCCAAGGAAGACCACTAAACAAAGCTTAGGTATATCAATGCACAGGTGTGGGGGCAACTTGCCTTCACAGTAACCTCGTCGATCTCCCCAACACCATTTGATGAGATGATAACCCTGGTTGACGAAACCAAGACCGCCCGCACTTTTCGTGGGGTCCGCGTTGTTAAGTTTAAGGACGTCAACGACATTCGCCGACAACTCACCGCGGCTGGTGGCCCTGCTTCGACCCTGAACCCGTCGGCGGAGCCATTCATTCCTGGCCAGGCAACCTTACGGGCGAATACGGCCGAACCCTCGGCCGAAGCCACTGCTGACGAGGCGAATGAGGATGATGCAGTCCAGATAACCGCAGAAGAGGAAGATGCTGAATTGCCCGAAGGAACCGACGTTGCGGCGATTATTGGATCCATCGGGACCAGTTTCGCTAACATAACAGCAGAAGCTCTGGCAGAGCAGCATGCCGCGGCGAAGACGTTACAGTCCTGCTACCGTCGGCTCTTGATCAACCGTGCAAATCGAATCTCTAAATCTGGTCTTGGGCTAACAAAGACCCGAAAGAATCAGTTTGAAAGCTTTGCGCAAGCAGCAAATTCCATTGAATGGCCGCAGAGATCGCTCTATCGACCTATTTTCTTAGGAGCCCTCCCTCACCTACTCACTTGCCTGGACTATACGTGGACGATAGTAATGGAGGAGAAATCCAAGGTGAAGCGGCAGGAAGGCCAGATCGCGGGGCACCAAGGGATTGAAAGGTTGATGGAACGGCGAACGTCGTTGTGGTGCGTGAACAAACGCCGGATGGATTTAATCTTCGCTCACTGAGGCCGGACATCACACAGCAAAATGAGCAAGCGTATTAAAGCCCTCCAAAGTAGCCTCGCAGCGTCATCGGGGTTCCACAAGTTCAGAGACGTGAAAAAGCTGGAAGTCAACGTAGAGGAGGTTGGCCGCATCCTCGACGAGATACCTCAGGCAAAGGATGAACTAGCCCGCGACATGGCGACGGCGTGTGTGTGGGGGAGATACGTGAAGGAACTGTCGAAGCCAAAGGTCGAGAAGGTCGAGAAGCCAGTGTTGAACACCGACGATCTGGACGACATATTCTAGTGTCTTGTAATACATTTCCCTTTTTTTTCTCGTCCACGTGGGGCCTATTGTCTCATCGAGCCTAGGCGAGGGATGACAGGTTCTAGACCTTCCAGAACTGAGCCGTAACCAAAATTTGCGGCGTATAAAGTGAGTACTTTTGTCCGATGTCGCCCACCACCAGCCAGAGTCAGGAGCGGAGGCATGAGCCTCGAACCGGCACTCTACGGGCATTCCTCTCGTAATTGCCCCTAAGATATACGTGACCTTCAGTTCTCCGCGCTACAGGACAGAGCTGAAGAAGTTTCGATCTCTGCGTTCTATTCTGATGCGAAGAAGCAGGAAGTTTCTGGGCGCACAGCTCCGCTCTAAAGGTACTATGGCTGCGACCGGCCGGCATGCGCGCCACAAGGGACGCACTGGCAAGAACCGCCCTTACGTGCTCCATCTCGCTCCCACGTCGAACCTACCTGTCCTCACTTGTTCTGATATCATCATTCATTTCCTTCGTGGGGACTTTTCCCCCGCGCCTTCAGAAGTTTGCACCGTCATTTCCAAGAGCGCACGGTCAGCGGTACATTCGAAGGAAGCACGCAGGACATCGAGGAACAGTCCTACCACTTGAAGACCCCAGTTTTCCTGGGAATGTCAATCTCTTCTCCTGGTTTGCGGTAATTTGGGGATTCCGACGTCCGAGTCTCCGAGTCACGCTACTTAAGGCCCAACTTCTTCTTCTTCCCTTGGTCGCCGTCCGTTCCGAGTATCCTTACCTCGCCTCAAGAAGCGCGAAAAGTGGACTAGACAGGGTCATGCATGCACACGGCACTTGAAGCTTGAAGCTTGAAGCTCGAACTGCCCGGGCCAATCAGTCACTTTGGCGCCTGACTTTGAAACTCGGCAAATACCGGACCAACCCAACTGATACTTGCCAAGGACGGTATGGTATTGCGTCGACGCAAATGGGGGTTCATGGTATGTGGCTGGGGTCGTTCTTACTGGAGTTGCAGCTGCGCTTCTCTCAGGAACTTAGACGCCACCCAGGACCACGAGGCATAATGTGGTGTATCAGTGACGGCGAAGTGAGGACAGCTTTATCAGTACCCCTCTATTGCTACCGATGTGGAACGCAGAGATTCTCTCGGGAAACTGATATCAAGATCCTATTTTGATCGTGGTCAATGAAGGAGTGAAGTCACTTGGATCCGTCCCCGCCGTCAGAATCGCGCACCGGGAGGGCGGTGCGGGCATTGCTTAGCCCGGTATTCCATACATCGTGATAACGATTTACCCTAAATACTGACAGTTTCTGTGGGAACAGATCTGTAGAACGTGGAGCATATGATCAGAAGATGGCAAAACATCCAGAACCCCTCAGCCACCATGTGGAACAGACACATTGTCACATGAGTACGAGATTAACAAATTGACCTCTCAGAAATCGAAATTTGTCGCCACTCAATCCCCATGATAAACACAACGCTGGCTGTGTTTCCTGGGTTCAGAAATCCATTTCTCACTCTTTTGTTTTCGGTTCGAATGCGTGCCCGTGCGCGCCGCTCGCGTCCACGCAAAAAAACTTGCAGCGCCGCTGGGTCCGATCTGTTTGTGGCGGTCGAGCCCCACGTCGGAACCCCATCCGCATATAGGGAGGTCCTTGGTGGGATTTCTGCTCGCGTGACCCAGCGATCCAAAGCAAATTTGATCGCGTGAACGATCAAGGGGGTAGTGCGCCCACGTATTTGTGGAGGCTTCTGTGGGCCTGTGGACGCCACCCGGCGAAGAACAAATACCACATTACCCCTTGGCGCCAACTCCGGGCCTTAATGATATCACAGTAGAGGGAAAATAGTGGCCTTGAGACCTGAGCGATGTTTTTGGCTTTTACTCACTATCGAACAGGTTGAAGCCATCCACGGCGTCTTCTGCAATTCATCTATTCTGCCCGGTGACGCAAGGGCGAATACACCGGCGGCGGGCTGTCAAGCTGGCACAAGAGCGCTCAATTAATCAAGTTGCGCAAGACGCTGCGCCACATCCCAAACCCCCACAAACATACAACTTAAACCCAACAGAATGCGCGACGATGGCGTGTGATAGGCATTTCATTTCGAAAAGAAGGACGAAAAAAGAACCTAGACCCAATGACAAAATCCGCGCGGCGGCCCTGTGGTTTGCTGGACTCACCCTTTTCTGTTGCGGCATGGAAGTCTTTTAGGATGTCGTAAGTGGCAAAACACGACGGGTGAAGTTTATCATTTTTGTTTTTCGCAGTCGTGTGCCACCGGTTCGTTTGTTTGGGGGTACTGGACTGATAGTGGTTATGCTGGAGACTGGAGTTACGCCAAGTGGGGGTGGAGGTGTTATTGCCAAGAGAAGATTCGATTGTGGCGGATTTCGGTCTGATTGATAACGGGATTCTGGCTTTCTGAGGCGCGTGAGCAGGTACCGACAGTACACTACCTCAGTGCGTCCGTCGGCCGATTGGACTACACCGCCTAGGCTATTATTTGTTTGCTACTACAGTACCTCCCGTCATCGCGCTCGTTTTGCGAGTCTATCCGGGTTCTCGCCCGATGCGAGATGGAACTCGCTGAATGGGCGTTCTTACCACTGAAGTAGTCGTTAAGTACTTTGCATCATCGTGTACTAGTATGAGTACGTGATATAATGAAGCAACAGTTGGACTTGATCGACACTGTGACGCAGAGCTGTGCTCCGAATCGGCTTACAGTTCATTAAAAAGGCGTGATCCGGGCGAAAGCGCTGCCGCAAACCTGGGGCATTTTATCGCCGCCCATGAGCCGAAGAACAAAAGAACGAAGACTTTTTTTGACTCAGTCCGGCTCGAGCCTGGGACTCATTGGGAGTTCTAATCATGTCTTCCCCTTCTGGACTACATTAATGGAGGGTTCCCCGAGGGGATGTCTCCACCTCAGCTGAGGCCTCGTGGCCCCATGTCACT
>Ga0137397_10001706_pt1 | contig 15335 bp, 12 predicted proteins | sample czorhiz116metaG_FD_106658 | JGI IMG/M metagenome (GOLD analysis project Ga0137397, IMG submission 106658) | Vadose zone soil microbial communities from Angelo Coast Range Reserve, California, USA - czorhiz1.16 metaG | ecosystem: Environmental > Terrestrial > Soil > Vadose zone | place: USA... | reverse complement strand
CCCGGCCTCAGCGGATACGACGTCTGCAAACAACTCCGCTCCCACGGATACCAGGGCCTGATCCTCATGCTCACCGCCCGGGGCCAGGAACTCGACAAAGTAATCGGCCTGAACCTCGGCGCGGACGACTACGTAACCAAACCCTTCGGCCTCCGCGAACTGACGGCCCGGGTCCACGCCCTGTTACGCCGCAGCCCGCAACCCCACGACCTTCTGACCTTCGCCGACTGCACAGTAGACGCCAAAACCTTCGAACTCCGCCGAGGCGAAAAAACAGTAAGCCTGACGACCCGCGAAGTAAAACTTTTTCAACTTTTTATCACGCACCCCAACGAAGTCCTCTCCCGCGACAAACTGCTGAGTGAAGCCTGGGGCCACGAATACTACGGCACCACCAGGACCCTCGACCAGACGGTAGTGCAGCTAAGAAAAAAGCTGTCAGATGTCGGCACAGACCCAAAACAAATCGCCACAGTCCACGGCGCCGGATATCGCTGGATGGGGTAAGGGGCGGCCGAGTTACAACGCCCTCCTGACGAAAGCATTGAGTGCAAATACGAAAATAGCTTCTGTATAATCCCCAAACACCATGATCCACTGCGCCAACATCACCAAACGCTTCGCCAGTCTGATCGCCGTGAACGACGTCTCCCTCGAAATCCCCAAAGGCATCTGCGCCCTCCTCGGCCCCAACGGCGCAGGAAAATCCACCCTCCTGAAAATCCTGACCACGCTTCTTTCTCCCGATGCCGGCCAGGTAAGCATCGACAACATCGACATCCAAAAAGATCCTCTCGCCGTCCGCCGCATCATCGGAGTCATGCCTGAAGACCTCGGCCTCTTCGATTCGCTCAGCATCGCCGAGCATCTCGAACTGAGCGGACCAATCTATGGCCTGTCGATGGCTGAAACCCGCAGCCGTTCCGAACAACTCCTGCGCGTCCTCGGCCTGACCCGATCACAGGACACCTTTCTTTCAAGCTGCTCCCACGGCATGCGCAAGAAGACGTCTTTAGCGCTGGCCCTGCTGCACAACCCGCGCGCGGTCTTTCTCGACGAGCCTTTCGAAGGCATCGACCCGACCACCGCCGACACCATCCGCGATCTTCTCGCGGGCATCGCCCGTCGCGGAGTGACGGTATTCTTCACTTCTCACATTCTGCGCATCGTCCGCAGCCTCGCCGATCGCACCGTCATGATTCGCAGCGGATCGGTCGTATGGGATTCCGCCGCAACCCCCGACCTTCGCCCGCTCGAAGACGTCTATTCCTCACTCTTCGAACCTTCACCCACGGAGGACGTCGATTGGCTGCGCTCACCCTCCTCCTGAGGACCCTCGCGCGCGTCGTTCGCCGCGAATTACGCTCGTTCCTCTCCGTCGGCCTCAACAATTTTTTTCTGCTGGCCGCCCTGATGGCCTACTCCGCCATCGTCAACGGCATGGCCCCCTGGGACTCCCTCCCCTTCTTTCTTCTTCTCTCCGTGCTCATGCTCTTCCCCATGTCCTCCGATCCTCTGGCCAAAATTCCTCCAAGCCGTCTGGAGCTCTGGCCCTTCTCCACGCGCGAACGCATCGCCCTCCGCGTGATCAGCTTTGCCGTCAGTCCCATTCTCTGGATCGCCCTCGCTCTGCTTGTTCTCTCCCGCAGGTTCGCCCTCGCGTTGTTGTTCCTGGCGGTAGCTTTGCCCATCCAGGTCGTGGCCGCCCTGGCGGCGCGGGCCGCAAGATCGCTCCCAACGATACAACCCCTGCGCCACATCCCCCGCCTCCCCGGACGCACCGGCGGCCTCATCCGCCACAACCTCCGTCAGCTTGCGAGCGCTCTCGACTTTTACGCCGCCCTCATCATCTCCGTCAGCGCCGCTTTGTATCGCTGGTTCGACCCCAAAGCCAACTCTGTAGGCTTCGCGCCCCTCGCCATGCTGATCGCCCTGGTCCTGAGCACTCCGGCGCAATCCAGCTTCGGTCTGGAATCCGACTCCGGCCTGACCCGCTACGCGCTCCTTCCTCTTAAAGGATGGCGCGTGCTTCTCGCAAAAGACGCAGCCTTCTTCATCGTCACCCTGACCATGGTCCTGCCGCTGTGGGATATCCGCGCCATCGGCGCGGCCGCCACCTTCACCTTCGTCGCCATCACCCTCGGACGCTACCCCTCCCTCGTCCTCCAGCCCCCGCAACTCCCCTGGCGCTTCGCCTCCGGAAACTTCCGCTTCAGCGTCGCCCAACTGGTTCTCGGCGCCGCCATTGGCTTCGCCCAGATCCGCACCACGCCATCGCTCCTGATAGCCACGTTCGTCGCCTGGCTGATCTCCCTCGCGGCAGGCGCACGCTACTGGGACAAACTCCACCACCCAGGTATTTCAGCAAGCCGGCGGTAGTGGTGAACCGCCTTTGTATAATCGCCTTTGTATAATATTGATCCAGCATGAGAAAACTTATCCTTTTCCTTACTCTGGCAGCGGCAACTGCGGTGGCCCAGGACATAGCCTCTTTCGAAAAGCGCATCACCGTAAAAACCCTTCCCAACGGACTCACCGTGGTCCTCATGGAGCGTCCCGAAGCTCCGGTCTTTTCTTTCGTGACCCACGTTGACGCCGGCAGCGCCCAGGAAAACGTCGGCAACACCGGACTGGCGCACATGTTCGAGCACATGGCCTTCAAAGGAACGGACACCATCGGCACCCGCAACTACGCCGCCGAGAGTGTTGCCCTCAAAAAAGTTGACGCCACCTACGCCGCCTACCAGGCCGAAAACGAAAAGATCACGGGACGCGACGCCGCAAAAGTCGCCCTGCTTGAAAAAGCCTGGCAGCAGGCCATCGCCAAAGCCGACCAATACGTGGTCGATAACGAGTTCGGCCAGATCATCGAAAGCCAGGGCGGAGAAGGCCTCAACGCCACCACCAATCTCGACGAGACCGCCTACAACTACTCTCTGCCGGAAAACCGCTTCGAGCTGTGGGCCTACCTCGAATCCGAGCGCTTTCTGCACCCCGTGATGCGCCAGTTCTACAAAGAACGCGACGTGGTCTTCGAAGAGCGCCGCTCCAGCACCGACAGCAACCCTCAGGGGCGACTGATCGAGCAGTTTCTCTCCGCCGCCTACACCGCCCACCCCTACGGACGCCCGGTCACCGGCTGGCCCTCGGACCTCAAAACCTTCTCTGCCGTCGACGCCATGAACTTCTTCCATAAGTACTATGTGCCTTCCAACATCGTGATCACCGTGGTGGGCGACATCAGGGCCGCGCGGGCCATGCCCGTCATCGAAAAATATTTCAACCGCCTCGCCGCGGCGCCCGCGCCCGAGCCGTTGCGCACCCAGGAGCCGCCGCAAAAAGCCCTGCGCACCGTGGTGCTCCATGAGCAGAGCCAGCCGGTCTACATCGAGGGCTATCACCGCCCCGGCTACACCGACCCCGACGACGCGGTCTACGATCTGCTCAGTGACCTGATGTCCAAAGGACGCACCTCGCGCCTCTATCGCTCGCTGGTCCGTGACCGCCATATCGCCCTCAACGCCGAAGGCGGCAGCTTTCCCGGCAACAAATATCCGAACCTCTTTTTCTTCTTCGCCCTGCCGGCCGATGGCCACGCCGCCCAGGAGCTGGCCGCTCCCATTCATGAGGAAATCGAAAAACTCAAAACGCAGGATGTCACCGACGACGAGCTCCGCTCCATCAAAGTCCGCGCCCGCGCCGACCTCGTCCGCGGGTTGGCCGATAACGAAGGCCTCGCCTTCCAACTCTGCCTGGCCCAGGCCCGCTACGGAGACTGGCGCGAACTCTTCCGCCAGATCGACCGCATAGAAAAAGTAACCAAAGCGGACATCCGCCGCGTAGCCAACGCCACCTTCACCGAAGACAACCGCACCGTGGGCATGATCGAAACCAGCAAAGACGCCGGTGGAAACGCCGAATCCAACAAGGGAGAACAGAAACAATGAAGTCGATCTTCTCCGTGCCTCCGTGTCTCCGTGGTGAAGCTTTTGTTTTTATCTTTATATTTCTCTTCGCTCTCACAAGCCCGGCCCAGCAACCCGCCAAGCCCTGGAAAAAAATCCCGGTTCCTCAGCTCCACGCGTTCCATCCCCGTGAACCCATCCGCGTCGAGCTCCCCAACGGCCTGATCATCCTTCTTCTCGAAGACCACGAACTCCCGTTGATCGACGGCGCGCTCCGCATTCGCGGAGGCTCCCGCGACGAACCCGCCGCCAAAGCCGGCATGCTCGATCTCTACGCGAGCGCCTGGCGCACCGGCGGCACCAAGACCCGCACCGGCGACCAGATGGACGACCAGCTTGAAATGAAGGCCGCCCGCATCGAAGCCGGCTCCTCCGCGGACTCGACTTCCCTCTCCTGGTCTTCGCTCAAAGAAGATTTTGATTTCGTTCTCGACGAAGTCGTGGACCTGCTCGAACATCCAGAATTTCGCCAGGAAAAAATCGATCTGGCCAAAGAGCAGATGGCCGGGGCCATCGCCCGGCGCAACGACGACACCGACGAAATCCTCCGCCGCGAATCCACCCGCATCGGCTACGGCCCCGACAATCCGTACTCGCGCATCCCGGAATTTTCAACGGTGGCCGCCATCACCCGCGAAGACCTGCTGGCCTGGCACAAAAATACGGTGGGCCCCAACAACATCGTCCTCGGCATCAGCGGAGACTTCGATTCCAAAGTCATGGAGCAAAAGCTCCGCGCCGCCTTCGCCGGCATGTCCAAAAGCAAACCCTTCCCCAAAACCGAAATAACTTTCCGCGATCCGGTCCCTGGAATTTACTTCATAGAAAAAGAAGATGTGAACCAGTCCGGCATCGCCATGGTGCACCTCGGCATCGACCGCCGTAATCCCGACTACTTCGCGATCTCGGTGCTCGACGAACTCTTCGGAGGAAGCATCTCATCCCGCCTGTTCTCCAGGGTCCGCACCAAAGACGCCCTCGCCTACTCCGTCGGCGGAGGCGTCGGCGCCGCGTACGACCGCCCCGGTCTCTTCCGCATCTCCATGAGCACCCGCAGCGGCACGACCGCCAAAGCCATCGACGCCCTCAACCGTGAAATCGCATTGTTGCTGAAATCCGGCGTGACCCCCGACGAGGTCCGCACCGCGAAGGATTCCATCCTCAACTCCTTCATCTTCGCCTTCGACTCCGCCGACAAAGTCCTCGCCGAACGCATGTCCTACGAGTTCTACGGATATCCCTCGGACTTCCTCGAACAGTTCCGCGCCGGCATAGAAAAAGTAACCCCCGCGGACGTTGACCGCGTAGCCCGCAAATATATCCACCCCGACAGGATCGCAGTGATAGTGGTGGGCCACGCCCCGGATTTCGACCGCCCCCTGACAACGCTGGGAAAGGTAAAAACAATAGACATTTCAGTCCCAAAACGGTGATGAGGACCCGACAAAATCTCCGGCTCCCCGGTTGGCCCCTCCCCTCAGTTACCTTTTCCAGGATGTAATTCTGAATCTATAGTACGGGTCATGGCTAAGCACGATGAGCTGTTGCGAACCGTTCGCGGGCTGGCGGTTGATGCGCCGGACTCCAGGACACTGATGCAGCGCATTGCCGATCATCTGCACTCCGTGATGCCGCGCTTCAACAGCATCAGTTTCCGCCTGATCGATCCCTCCGACGCGGGTATGCTGGTCCTGGGGCCTTATACCGGAAGTTTCACTCCGCAACCCCGGCTCTCTTTTGGGCAGGGCCTTTGCGGCACCGCGGCGGCCACCGAAAAAACCGTGGTGGTCAACAATGTGGCCGAAGATGTCCGCTACCTCAAGGCCTCTTTTACCGTGAAGTCGGAAATTGTGGCGCCTGTTTTTGTACATGGAAAATTCACGGCGGAGATCGACATTCAGAGTTATTTTGTCGATACGTTTCGCGATGCCAGCGAGGTCTCGTTTGTCGAGGCCTGCGCCGACGTGGTGGCGAAATTTATGGAAACCGAGAACAAATAGTTAGCGCCCCGCGGCGGTCGCCGTTCACCGATGCCTACCAAGTTCATTCTGGTCTAATCCCGACACTACATGGCCCGATTTCCCGATCATTTTCCCAGAAATGCCGCCTTCATCGTTTTGCCTGACGCCTGCCACAGCTTGACGACTTCAAACACAATCACCGTTGCGTACGTAACGGCAATCCAGACAAAAATCTCTTCGATGGGAAGGTCGTCCCATGCGCCGATGAAGATGCCAATCATCCTCGGATGTTGAAAGTTCCACCAGCCGTAAGGCAGAGCGAGCGTGGCTTCCCACAGAAGACTGATGAGCAGAACCAGGAACATCGTGAGTCCCAGGGCGCGCCAGTTGATCAGCGAACGCACCGACGGATAGAAGCCCGCGGAGGGTACGAGTCCGCCGGCCACCAGCACCGCGAAATAACCGGGAAAGCCACCGTCACCCCATACCATTTTGAAGACGACCGCGAGCCCGATCAGGGCAACCGCCAGCACCAGCGATATCGGATGAAATCTGAGCAACCTGCCGGCCTTTTCCGCTTCCCCCTTGTAGTCGGGAACGTTATAGAGGTTCAGCCAAAACTCATCGAGCCAGAGATAGATCAGCAGCACCACGACGAATCCGGTGAAATAAAAAATGTACTCTTCCACCGGGACAGGCCGTCCCAGAGCGGGCGCGTCGATCTGAAGCGTAGCCTGACGGTTGGGAAACACGAAGAACCGGCAGGCAAAAAAGAAATCGAGCCCGAACCCCAGAGGCGCGAGAATGCCGATGGTGCGCCAGAAGGCGCGTTTGGGAATCGCGATCCGTTCGAGCGGAACGAACCAAAACGCAATGGCCACAATAGGAATGATGAACAGCAGCAGGCCCCACGTGTAGCCATAGGGCGAGGGATTCTCAGGAACGGTCAGCGTGGCCGGATGCCGCACCGTGTGCAGCGTAATACCCGCGGGCACGGCGATCATGGCGAGTATGGCAACGACGATCAGAGAAGCGGTGCGTTGCGAAACAAAGACTCCGCGTGACGGTGTTGCCATGGTGACGGCCTTCCTTGAGATGGAATACCTGGGTACGGTCCCGTGTGTCCCCGGTTTACCAAAGAGAAGGAACCGCCGTTCAGTTCGGAAACCAGGCGCCCAGTTTACACCGTTCCGCGACGAGGCAGAATTATTACGATGGCGAACCCACTCCCCCTTTTGCCTGAAAACCCTCTTAATCCGCTTACATGCTACAAGCCGCGTACATGGCGGCTAAAACTGTTGCAGATGGCGTTGCAGATCGAAATCCGTTGTACAACAGAACGCCGGGGCCGCAACCAAAACCCTTCACCGCAGAGACCGCAGGGGGCGCAGAGATACGCAGGAAAAGCAAAACAGGATTAGATTTTCGGCAAAAATCGTCGCAAGCCACAAAGATTTTGATGGTTAGTACTACAGAAGAGTAACTCTCAGGTACATAAAAAAACGCCCTCAATCCGCGCAACCGCGACAAGCTACGCCAATCGTGGGAAATTCGCCAGCGGAGGACGTTGCGGATGGAAATTGCGTTGCGCGACGGACGGTTAAAAGACGGCAAACAGCGCCCGAAGGCGCCGACGATGGGCGCGCCTGAGGTAGTTTCCACAGACGGGGAGTCTTCGATCTCCACCAGAACGGTCGGGACCATCGGGAGCGTTTTTCTTAAGCATGTCCGGGCGCTGCTCATACATGACCAGCATGACAGGGAGGCGAGGGTTTGGGAAGAGGGTGCTGTTGAAGTGCTGTCTGAGTGCTGTCAGGGTGCTGGGGTGAACGCGGATCGGGAATTTGCGCCTTTTGCGAAAGAGCGCAACCGCCCCGCTCCTGGCGGAGCGCAGAGCCCGTCCCGCCTTATGGGACGGGCGAAATTATTTCGTCTCCCTCGTGAAAGGCGGGACGCCAGCGAAATATCGCCCCTTCACCGCGCTGTCGGAAGTCCGCGCAAGCGCGCAAATCAATGCCTTTCCCTGCGGTCTTCCAAAATCGCCCCACAGGCAAAGACCTGTCCGACGAAACCCAAACCCTGCCCGCCACCCCGATTGTCATTCCGAACTCTCGGCGCTCGGGCTTCAGGCCCGCGCGCCGAGGGTGAGGAATCTGCCCCGCCGCTCACGGATGGTCGCCAGCCCGATGCGGGTTAACTGTTAATGAGTTCGCAACCAGCGCCACAAAAAGTGTGGGCAAGAGCAACAATTTTGTTAGCATTATTTCGATGGCAACGCAAAAAGACGGGCCTGCCGGCATAACTCGCATCAGCGTGAAGGGCTTCAAGTCTCTTGCACGTGAAGTGTCCATCACGGTGGCTCCACTCACTATTTTGGCGGGCGCGAACAGTTCGGGGAAATCGAGCGTTCTCCAGCCATTATTGCTGCTCAAGCAGACACTCGAAGCGAACTTTGATCCCGGGGCCCTGCTGTTGAACGGCCCCAACGTCAACTTCACTTCCATCACGCAGCTATTGTCCAGAATCGGCTCAGAACAATCCGATACCCTGGAAGTCGGAATTTCCTGTTGGAACAGTGGCATAAAGTCGGTCTTTAAGCGTGCGCCGAAAGAGGGATTTGAGGTCGTTTCAACTCAATATGATGTTAGTGGCCACGAAGCTTTCATCGTGCAGCCGGAAATGGCCGTGAGGGACCTCTATGATTTTTTCCGGAAGCATAGAAGGAGCAACGAGGCTCTCTCCGAAATACTTCTCGAAGCTATACTACGCAGCGCCTTTGGGGAAGCATTGGAATTGAGAGCTGAGACGGTTCGCTGTTTCTTGCAACCACAACTAACAATAAAGACAAAGAAGGAAGGTCATGCCGGGCCTGCCGCTAACGTCGTTTTCCCGATTTTCGACACCGCCTTTAGTGCCGATTTTGTGCGATCGCTGAAAGCAATCATCCATTTACCCGGATTGCGAGGAAACCCTGAACGGACCTATCCGGTTGCCGGCGTGGGTTCTAATTTCCCCGGCTCCTTCCAGGCCTATACCGCAAGTGTAATTACGCAATGGCAGCGGGCCGGCGACACCAAGACGCTGGACCTCGTAGGAAAAGAACTGGAATCAATGGGGCTGAGCTGGCACGTGCGGGCGCATCCGATTGAAGACACTCAGGTCGAGATCAAGGTGTCACGCCTGCCCCATCGTTCCGGCTCCGCGGAGGACGACGTGAGCATCGCCGATGTGGGTCTTGGGTTGTCACAGATCCTGCCTTTGATCGTTGCTCTGCATGCGGCGGTCCGGGGTCAGCTCGTTTATCTGGAGCAGCCCGAAATTCACCTCCATCCGCGTGCGCAGAGCCGATTCGGCAAGGTCCTGGTGGATGCGGTAAGACGCGGAGTTCGGGTCGTGCTTGAGACCCACAGTTCGCTCATTCTGCTCTCAATCCAAACCGCTGTCGCCGAGAAGGAAATCGACCCATCTGACGTCTGCCTGCACTGGTTTCGCCGGGATGCCGAGGGCGTGACCAATGTGCACAGTGCGGCACTGGATGAAAATGGGGCCTTTGGCGAGTGGCCCGAAGACTTTGCCGATACCAATCTCGAAGCGGAAAGCCGGTACCTGGATGCCGCAGAGCAGATCAAGCCAAAGGTCCACTGATCTTGCCGGTCGCGCTCGTCATTGATGCGTCTGTTGCCCGTGCCGCAGGGGGAGGAGGCGCGACTTATCCAGTCTCGAAATATACCCGCGATTTCCTAAAGGAAGTGCTGGCGAATGGGCACCTGCTGGTTCTGTCTCCGGAAATCAGAGAAGAGTGGAGCCGACATCAATCATTCTTTGCCAGGAGATGGCGGCTGTCGATGGTTGCGCGGCGACGTGTCCGGCAGATTGAATCTTTCCGAAACGATCAGCTAAGGCGCAGAATCGAGAAGGCAAGCAGAACCGTAGCCGAGTGGAACATCGTCGAAAAGGACTGCATTCTGATCGAAGCCGCGATTATCTGCGACAAGATCATTATTTCTCTCGATGATACCGCCAGGAGTCTTCTTGTGATTTGCGGAGCCAGGGTCGGCGAAATCAGGACGATCATGTGGGCCAACCCTGCAAACGCCGGGGAATCGATCATCGAGTGGATCTGCGCCGGCTGTGAGCCCGAACAGCACCGAACGCTGGGGCACGATGATCTCGGCGAATAGATGCAACGATGATGACGATCATGCCAGTGGTTCAGGGGCCTAAACGGCGTGCAACGACAATGCGCAAAGACTCCTGAACAAGGTAAAGAGTCATAAAAGAATACCTCCGAAAAAGATGGGAACGTCCCTTCTGCCCCCGGTTTACCATCCGGTTTACCATCGCATCGCGCGACGCTGGCGAGAGTGGCGAGGAAATCGGGGAACGAAACATTTGCTGCAAACAATTATCGAGCTAGTCCGAGTTGCAGACATAGACTGGCAGAAAACGCCTCTTCTGTCCCCGAGTTATCCCGGTTTACCAAATCATGCTCATTGTGTGTTAAATTGTGATACTCTCTCCACGCTGCTTATCTTGTTACACGGGGCTTTTAAATAATGCAATCCCCGCACCACGGGAGAGGTTGCTTGTATGTCGGGTTAGTCTGTTCATGTCTCTTCCGGCTTGGAAGGGCTGACAGCAGTTAAGCTTGGCTTCCTTCCCAGAGCAGAGGATTATTTGCTGACTGTGGGTTAAAATTGAGCATAAAAAACATGCTCTGAGGCATAAGAGAGAGAATTTAACAATGAGCGCCTTAAGCCGATCGTCTGATCATTTTTCACTAACAGAACAAGAGGAATAAATCAGAGTCTAAGATGTAAGACAGAGGATAGATTCATGTTTTGCAGAAAGTGTGGACAGCAACTTTCCGAAGGAACGGAGTTATGTGACAAGTGTGGCACGTCCGTTGCCGCTATTCCACCAGCATCTACTGGTAGGGGGGTAGCGATTCCAGCGACCGCCAACCTCACCAGGACTTTCCAGGACGAGGTCAAGTTCCGCACCAAGGATGCGTGGCAGGCAATCAGAATCTTTGCTCAGAGTCCGGTGGGCGGATTGCAAGAGTCCTTCGAGATGCTTGGATCGTCGCGAGCACTCAATGCAGGCGTCGTCTTCGCCGTAGTTTACGAAGTGATGTTCTTCTGGGCGATCTACCGCTTTGCAGACCATGCGGGGTCTTCTCTTCACAGTCTGATCGGGGGAATAGGCGGGGGATTTTCTCCGGGCGAGTTGTCGGCGAAGCTTTTGATTCAATTGGGATTTGCAGGCGTAGTGCCGTTTATTACGCTCGCAGCTTCCGGGGCGATTGCTCGCAAGATTTTTCGTGGCAAAGGCACCTTGGCCGGAGACATTTACATTGCAGGTGCATCTTTGCTGCCGCAAGGACTGTTCATTCTGCTGACTTCATTCCTTGGGGTGGCCAATCTTGAAGTGATTATGGCGCTTTTTGTTTTTGCCGTCACGTATAGCGTGCTGATGCTGTTTGCGGGTTGTTCGCGGATATCAATCATTCCGGAAGCAGGCGCAGCCCCCGCCGTACCCATGATGATGTTGTTAAGTCTGTGGCTAACTAAAGTGGTGATTGTGGCCGTTTTGGGCCCATAGTCAGCACCAATTTTTGGAGATCGCAATGAAATGCACCTGTGGAGTTGAGAATCTATCCGACGCCCAGTTTTGCGCCCGTTGCGGAGCAGCCCTGTCGGCGCAGGCAGACTCGAGGGCTGCAAAGAGTTCAGTGTCTGCTACTCCGGCATCAACACCAGTAGCCTTTGCGCCGACAAAACCAAAACTGGGAAAGCGTTTGGTGATCGGCTTAGCAGTTGTGGTTGCGGCGGCCGCCTACTGGTGGTTCAGTCGTCCCGAATCAGATTATGTTGCGGAAGAGAGCGGCTTGTATGAGGTCAGCGTCAATAGCAAGCTCGGCTTCATTGACAAGAGCGGGACGGTGGTAATTCAACCCATTTACGACGCTGGATTTCCGTTCAACGAGGGTTTAGCGCCTGTCAAGGTGCAAGGAAAATGGGGTTACATTGACACTCACGGCACCATGGTGATCCAACCGCAGTTTGATGGTGCCTTCCTATTCTTTAACAGAATGGCACCCGTGCAGCTTGGACTGGGCTCCGACGCGCGATGGGGTTTCATTGGAAAGGATGGCAAGTATGTAATTAACCCCCAGTTTACTGGTGTCTCTTACTCCCGGGGCGGGCTGGCCCCGGTTAACGTCAACGGTCAATGGGGGTTTGTTGATAAGACTGGGGCAATCATTATCAAGCCGCATTTCGACGCGGTGGGATTATTTTCGGAGGGATTAGCACCGGTTTCTCAATCAAGAAACTGGGGCTATATCGATAAATCCGGTAACGAGGTGGTCAAACAACAGTTTGAAGCAGCTGAACCTTTCTCGGATGGCGTCGCATTGGTTCGATCTAGCGGTAAGTATGGCTATATTGATCGCGATGGAAACTTCGTTATCAATCCGCAGTTCGACAAGGGCACCAGTTTCGGCCACGGTTTTGCCATTGTTAGTATAGCTGACAAGACGGGTATTGTTGACAAGTCGGGCAAATTCCTCTTGAATCCAGGCCAAGTCGAAATACTCACTACTTATGTGGGGGATGGCGTGTTCGCTGCAAGGACAGCCGATGGCCGCGGATATATCGATAAAACCGGTGCTTGGGTTGTCTCCCCAAGTTCTGTGCTTGAGAACGCGGAGCCGATGAGAGGCGGCATCGCCCGAGCGAGAATTGCAGGAGAAAATTGCTACATCAACTCCAGCGGAATTGTGATCTGGGGTACTCCCAGAGGCAAGTCGGTATACACGTTGGAAAAGGAACGGAAAGAGAGTGTCGCAGCCGCCGCTGCTGAAGCATCTGCCGCAGCAACTGTGCGCACAGTCATCACGGCTCAAGTAGCCTATTCTGTAACCTATCCCGACCAGGGCTACGCTCCTACGCTGGACACCATAGGATCTGGATCCGTCGGTCCGTGCGTCACCCCCAATTCTGCCCATGCTTGCCTGCTTGACAGCGCTTTGGGGTGCTCCGGCAAGATCTGGTGCGTGAAAGATGATTACAAGTACAGTGTGGTCGGGATTGGTGCCCCACAACCGACAAACTATGTCATCACGGCTACACCACTCAACTCTGATGCCAACAGCAAGAGCTTCTGTTCGACCGCCGACGGCGTGGTTCGCGTCCGACCTAGCCCCATGGCAGTGCCCATAACTTCGGTGGCAGAATGTTCATCCTGGGCCCCGCTGTAAGCTGGCTTTTGCAGACAAACATGTTTGGAGTAGTTTTCGCCTTTTGAGTATACGCCTGCAATTTATTCATAATTTTCGCGAGGAAGCCGGTCGGATTCAACTTTGGAGTAATCGAGATGCAATGTAAGTGTGGGTTTGAAAATCTGCCCGACGCCTGGTTTTGTGCGCGTTGCGGAGCGGCTCTGCCATCACAACCAGACCTGCTGGCAACGAGTTCAGGGTCTGTCGTTTCGACGCCAACACCAGCAGTCTCTGCGCCAACAAAGCCAAAATTGGGTCTGCGTCTGGTGATAGTTGGTGTGGTTGTGGCGGCTGTTGCCTACTGGTGGTTCAACCGTCCCGACCCTGATTATGTTGCGGAAGAGAGCGGCTTGTATGTCGTTATTGTCAACGGCAAAGTCGGCTACATTGACAAGATCGGGACGCTGGTAATTCAACCTGCCTACGATTCTGGGCGTAGCTTCAATGAGGGCCTGGCGCCTGTCAGCCAACAGAAGAAATGGGGATACATCGATGCTCATGGCATCGTGGTGATTCAGCCACAATTTGACGATGCATCCTGGTTCACTGGAGGAATGGCGCCGGTGAAACTTGGGTCAGGCACCAACGCGCAATGGGGGTTCATTGGAAAGGACGGTAAGTATGTTATTAACCCCCAGTTCAAGGATGTTCATTCATTCAGAGACGGCGTGGCCCCGGTTAACGTCAATGAGGGATGGGGGTTCATTGACAGGAGTGGAACCATGGTCATTAAACCGCATTTCGAATCTGTCGGAGTGTTTTCGGAGGGTCTGGCGCCCGTCAAGCAGTCAGAAAAATGGGGTTATATCGATAAGGCTGGAAATGACGTGGTCAAATCACAATTTGAATCGGCTGAACCTTTCTCTTCGGGAGTCGCCTTGGTTCGATCCGGAGGCAAGTACGGCTACATCGATCACAACGGCAAATTCATTATCAATCCGCAGTTTGAACAGGCCAGCGATTTCAGCCACGGTTTTGCGATCGTTAGGATTGCCGGCAAAACGGGCACGATAGACAAGTCAGGAAAGTTCATCCTAAATCCGGGCCAAGTCGATATACAGTTGTTTTGGGCGAGGGACGGTGTGGTGTCTGCCAGGACGGCCGATGGTCTGGGATATGTCGATAAATCGGGTGCTTGGGTGGTTTCGCCAACATCCACTATAGAGGGTGTTGGGCTGATGCGAGGCGGGGTCGCCGCTGTAACAATTGCGGGGGAGAGTTGCTACATCAACTCCAGTGGGATGGTGATTTGGGGCACGCCCAAAGGCAAGTCGTTGTACACGCTGGAAAAGGAACGCAAAGAGAAGATCCAGCCACCGCCCACTACGACGTCAGCAGATGCGTCTCAATCAGCGAGGCCCCAACAAACATCTGCTTTAAAACCAAGCACGATTCCAAGAGGAGCGAATGCCTGGGATGTAATCCTACCTTCCTCTCCGGAACCGTACAACTATGACCCGCATATATCAATGATTGTCGGTCAAAGCATCTCAATAAGGCCTCAGTGCTTTAAGCAACAGCCTGCTGGAGGTTATAAGATTCTCTTGCCGACGGATCCGGTGAAGGCATGCGGTTTTCTCGATATTAATTCTCTGCCTGGCGGCGATGCCGGAGAGATAAATAGTTCGACTACTGGTGACTATGCGACCGTGTGCAACAGGGGCCAATGTACCGTACATCTGCGAATGAGCGGAGCAGATGGTCGCGCAAATTATTTCAAAGTGAGTATGCAGCGATTTGATCGTTAGTTCTGTGCATGGAGAAACTTTATGGCTCACATGACTACTTCGGTAATGTGAATAGGTTGCGCCCGAAAGAGAGAGCGTATAACTTCAATTGCAGCCATATTTGCTTTTCAGTGATGCAGATTTGGTCGGGACGCGTTCGGTGTTGATCGCACCGGGCGCGTCCGTTTTTGTGCAGTCTTGTTATAACCATGGATTGAATAAAAGGCAAGAAAAAACGGTTCAGTTCATCCTGCTCTCCTGCTCTTGTCAGCATTCATCAGAGGTGAGGTTTGCGCCCGCGCTTTGACGGTTTTCGCCTGCGCGCTGACAGCCCCTCACTCAGCAAAACAAAATCCCCGGCCACGCTCTTCGCCGCCTTCACATTCAATCCGGCCCT
>Ga0137397_10001705_pt1 | contig 15335 bp, 16 predicted proteins | sample czorhiz116metaG_FD_106658 | JGI IMG/M metagenome (GOLD analysis project Ga0137397, IMG submission 106658) | Vadose zone soil microbial communities from Angelo Coast Range Reserve, California, USA - czorhiz1.16 metaG | ecosystem: Environmental > Terrestrial > Soil > Vadose zone | place: USA... | reverse complement strand
TACAACCCCAGGCCCTCGCGCAGCGTATCTATGGCCTCGTCGTATTGACCTTCGTTGTAGAGCTGATGTGCACGTTCGTCATATTCGTCGGAACTGAGGAACTTGTCCGACATCGAACGGGTCCCCCCCGGGAAGGTTGTGCTATGATAAGAAACGGGACACTGTTACACAAGCGACTATGTCCTCCGCAATTTCGACAATAGCAGCAGGCTCCGCGACGTCGCCCGGCGGTTTCTCGGCCGGTGCCGCCCACGCCGGTCTCAAACCGAACGGTGAGCTCGACGTGGCCTTGCTGGTGAGCGCGACGAGCTGTGCGACGGCCGGCGTGTTCACGAAAAACACGCTGCGCGCGGCGCCCGTAATCTACGACGCAGAAATGTTGGCCGACCGGCCGGGACGGATACGCGCAGTCGCGATGAACGCGCGCGTCGCGAACGCGTGTACGGGAGCCGCCGGACTCGAAGCCGCCCGCGCGATGGCGCGCTGCGCCGAAGAGGCAGCCGGTCTGCCACCACTGACGGCGCTGGTGCTTTCGACTGGCGTGATCGGTGTGCCGCTTCCTGTCGACAAGGTCGGGCGCGGCCTGCGGGAGGCGGCCGCGAAGCTCGCGCCTGCCGGCGGCGTGGACGCCGCCCGCGCCATTATGACCACCGACACCCGGCCCAAGCACTGCGCGGTTCGTCTCGAAACACCCGGTGGCCCGATCACGATCGGCGGCATGGCCAAGGGAGCCGGCATGATCCACCCCGACATGGCGACGCTGCTCGGCGTGCTCACCACCGACGCGGTTTCCGAGCCCGGCACGCTGCGGCCATTCTGGAAGCGCGTCGTCGATCGCACATTCAACGCGATCTCCGTCGACGGGGACACCAGCACCAACGACACCGCCCTCTTGCTGGCGAACGGCCACGCGGGAATCGATCCATCGCGGGACGGCGCGACCTGGAAGCTGTTCGAGGAAGCGGTGACTGAGGTGGCGCGCACGCTGGCGCTCGCGATCGTGGAAGACGGCGAAGGCGCGACGAAGCGGCTCGAGATTCAGATCGTGGGGGCGCAAACCGAAGCCCACGCGCGCGAAGTCGGACGGGCGATTGCGCGCTCCACCCTCGTGAAGACCGCGATCTACGGCGGCGACCCCAACTGGGGTCGAGTGCTGGCGGCTGCCGGCGTCGCCGGTGTCGCCCTCGTCCCTGAGCGGATCATCCTGGACGCTCAATCCGCCAACGGCGGACACTGGCTCACACTCGCGACCGGCGGCGCCACTGCGCTCGCCGATCCGGCACAGGCACGCGCCATTTTCGAGCAGAAAACCATCCGCCTCCGGCTCGACCTTGGTCTCGGTCGATCGGAGGCGGTGGTATGGACGTGCGATCTTTCCCCGGACTACGTCCGGATCAACTCAGACTACACCTCGTAATTACGGCTTCTTGGTCGTGTCGCGCGGCGCGGCGGCGGGGGCCGTCGCGGCCTTCGCCTTGCGGGCCCGGCGCGCACGGTGCTTGGCCTTCGAGGTGTCGGCTTGCTGCGACGCGTTGACTGACGGCTTGGCCGGTGCGGCCGTTGGCTGCTGGGTGGGCTGTTGCGCAGCCAATGCTAAGAAGAGGAGTGCGGACGAAAGCATTAAAAAAGCCTCGGGTTTAGGGTCGCTCTTACGACCCGTTCGTTCCACCTCGCGTCACGGACGCCCCTGGCGCAGATTGGGCAGCATGGCGCGGACGTGCGCCAGCGCTTCGGATGGGGTGCGGCCCCCGGGACGCTGCAGCTCGTGATCGGCCGCTACGGCGACGTCGAGTAACCTCACGCCCCGCAAGCCTTTGTTGTGCGCCTCCACGAGCAGATCGGCAGCGGAGTCGGGGTCGAAATGATGCGCGACCAGGTCGGCAGCCGCGTGGAGCGCTGGTCCGGGGGGCTCGTCGGGCGCCAACGTGAGCAGCCGCTCGACGATGGGCCCGGACAGCCCGCGGGCCAGTGCCGCCGCCACCGCCACGACATGACCTTCGGGCGGTGACTGCCCGGGCGCGGCATGGCTGAGGATGGCGCGCGCCTGGCGCAGCTGCAGCAAGCCCCGCCGCACACCATTCACGAGGCGATCGGCCGGAATGTTCTTGGCGCCGCCTTCGAGCGCCTTCTGGACGAGCGGCTCGGTCGGCAGGCTCTCCGCCGCAGCCGCGGCGATTATCGAGTCGATCGCCGGAAGGGCGGCCGCCGGAACGCGACCTGCAAGTCGTGTCGTGCCGCTGCCGTTGCCGTTCTGCGCTATCAGAGGAGCCGACCTCGCGACGAGCGCCAGCGCGAGGACCAGCTTCCAACTCATGGTTGAGCGCTCACCGGGCGCACGATCACCAGTGAGTTTTGCTGGCCTGCGCCGAATCCGTCATCGACGTAGCGGCCCGCCAGAGGATCGGACACCCACCGCTCGCCGTCCACCACGAACATGTACTCGTGCGGGCCCGCGGGCAGAACCGCTTTAGCATGCCAGATGCCGTCGCCATCGTCGTCGTTCAGGTGCAGCACACCCCGGCTCCAGTCGTTGAACGACCCGACGACTTCGACCGACCGGGCTCCGGGAAAATGACCCACGAAACTCGCGATGCCTTGAGCGACGCCGGGCGTGGGCCCGCCGTTGGACCATGGCAGCAACAGGACCGTCGCCAGACCGGCCGCCAGTGCCAGAGTCCAGACCGGACGCAGTCGCACGGTGACTGCGCGTGGCCGCCCCAACCAGTGAATCAGACGGCGCGCCGGGCCTCCGCCTCGGACGGGCGCCGGGTTCTCGCGGATCTCCGCCATGACCCGCGACGCGACGCTCACCGGCGGCGTCGCCTTGAGGACGTGGGTCACCGCGTTCAGCCGGGCGTACGCGTCCCGCAGATCCGCCGGCAGATCGCCTGGATCACGCTCGCCATCGAGCGCTTCCTGCAACCGAGGATCAAGTGGGCTCATCGTACGACCTCCTCCAGTGCCGCCAACAGTGCTTCCCGGGCGCGATGCACGCGCATCTTCAGCGTGGGGATCCGCGCGCCGGTCACCGTCGCCATCTCGTCGTAGCTCATCCCCTCGACATGCTTCAAGACGAATGCCTCTCGCTTCTCGGCCGGCAGCGCGGCCAGCGCGCGCTCGACCAGTGCCACTTGCTCGCCTCGCTCGAGCACCGCCCACGCATCCGTACCGTCGACCAGCGCCGGGGGTGGCGCGTCACTCAGCGAGATGTCGTTCATGTGCCGCCGTGCCAGATGGCTGCGGCAGCGATTCCCCGTGATCCGGTACAGCCAGCTCTTCAGCCGCCCAGGGTCCCGGCACTGTGCCAAATGCCGGTAGGCGCGCACGAGACTCTCGGCTACCGCGTCCGCCGCGGCATCGGGATTCCCGAGCATCCGCGTCGCGAAACGCAGCAGACCCGGCTCATATCGCCGGATGAGAATCCCGAACGCCTCCCCATCGCCGCCTAGGACCTGGGCGACTACTTCGATATCCGGGGCGCCGTCGTTCACCATGTCAGTGACCCCCTGGCGGGGGGCTTCGTCACGGTTTTCCAAGGGTTTGCCGAGCGGCAGCCAGGAACGTCGCCGCGCGAACGCCGGCGCCGTCCATGGAGCCCGCGAATGCCTCCAGCGTCGCCTGGGCGCGGCGCCGGTACGACGGGTCGCCCGTCACCTGCGCGAGCTGCGCCAGCAAGAGCGCCGTCGCGGCATTGGCACCGGGGAGCACGTCGTCGAACACGTGCTTCGTCCGATCACCCAGCGCAGCCTGGGAAACGGCGGGTGGATCGGCGGCGGCGACGTCGTAATAGCCGCCCAGCGGATCGGCGTAGCCGCGTTCGACGATGGCTGCGAGATCGAGCGCGACATCGAGATAGCGCGGCGCGTTGCTGAGCTGGTGCGCCGCGAGACACGCCGACGCGAGCTGGACCTGATCCTGGAGCAGGCCCTGCGGCGTGGTGACCCCCACCGCCGGCACTCCCGCCACTGCATGTCGCACACCCCAGCCGCGGGCATACGTCCGCTGCAACAAAACGTCGAGACCGGCGCGCGCGCGACGCTCGACTGCGGACTCGCCGAGTGTCGCCGCAGCCACCATCACGTGTTCGATGACGTAGGCCTCCTGGTCGGCGAACACGGATCCGTCGGGAGGCAGCTCCGCTGCCAGACTGCGGACCAGGACGCGGCCGGCCTCCCGATAGCGCTGTTCGCCGATCACAACCCACGCCTTCGCCAGGCTCGCGGCGAGCGCCGCCCGAACCAGCCGTGGCGGATCTTCGCCGACGATGCCCGCGGTCGTATCGAGCATGAGATCCAGCGCGCGCCGCGCCGAGGCCAGAAATGTTGTATCGGTGAGCAGCAGAGACACCGCCGCCGCGTGCATCACGCTGCCCGGGGCGGCACGAGTGCGAACCGCCTCATCCAGCTCGCGCGCGACCGCGGCGATCCCTTGCTGTACCAGTGACGGCCGCAGCACGAGGCGCGACTCCTCCGTCAACACCATCTGCCGCACCATCGCCGCCTGGTCCATGATGAACGAGCGCTGATCGCGGTAGCGCTTCGCGACTTCGGGCAACAATTGCTTCAGCCCGCGCCCAGTGATGGGATCGTCGGCGGGGAAGTACGTACCGCCGAAGAACGGCGCGCCGTCGGCGGTGAGGAATACCGTGAGCGGCCACCCGCGCAGCCCCGCCATCCGTTCCACCGCCGTCTGATAGCGCTGGGCAACATCGGGTCGCTCGTCGCGGTCCACGCGAATCGGGACGAACAGCGCGTTGATGAGCACCCCGATCTCCGGATCGGTGTAGATCGCGCGGTCGGTTTCGGCGCACCAGCGGCAGGCATCGCTGCCGATGTACAGGAGGACGGGACGGTCGAGCTTCGCGGCGAGGCCGAAGGCGTCGCGGCCCCAGGGTTGCCAGCGGACCGGTTGGCCTGCCGCGCGCGCGAGGTAGCTCGTCCCCGAGTGGGCCATGCGATTGATGAACGGCCCACGCTCGCCGATACACGCCACCGCGGTGGCGGCTGCGGCGGAGAAAACGATGAAGCGCACGCGGGAAATACCCCGTCCGCAGCCCGGGCGTGCCGCTATATTGGCAAAATGACCACCGTAACCATCACCCCGAAGTCGAACGGCCCCCTTATCATCGAGGGCCCAGTGCGCATTGTGACGCCCGATGGGCGGGAGTTGACGCCCCCACCCCGCAAAGACGGCAAACCAGCGGAAGTCGTTGTGCTGTGCAGATGTGGGGGCTCTGCCACAAAACCCTTTTGTGACGGAACGCACAAACGCAATGGGTTTCAGGACGGTCAGGTTAGCACCGGCTAGCGCGACCTTATTATGTTGTCTGGCGCTTGCAGCTTCCCGTTCCCCCTGTACCCCGTGCCCCCGAACTGGAGGAGCGACCGACAATGGCAAAGACAAAGAGCACGATGGCCGCAGATGAAGGTTACTGCGTGAAGTGTAAGGCGAAGCGGAAGATCTCGAACCCCCAGCAGGTGAAGATGGCCAATGGCCGCCCCGCGCTAAAGGGTGTCTGTCCCGTGTGCGGAACGGGAATGTTCAAGATCCTGCCGCCCGCCGCCGCCAAGTAACCCCGCGGTCCGACTACTCGCGTGCCCCCGGCGACCCAGTCGTCCGGGGGCGCGATGCTTTATAGCGCATCGTATAGCAGGCGGAGCCCACCTCCCGGCAATAGTATGCGAGAACCTCGAACAGCACGAACCGGCCGTCAGCGGTACGCACGGCGTACACATGGTGGCTCGAGGTGAGGAGGTGGGACCACATGCTGTACGCGTACCATTTCCCGATCGCCGGATTGACGGTGTCCGCCCCGAACGTCGTCGCCGTATAGCCGTCCGGGGGAACGTCCGCGGTGGAATCGAGGCTCAGGACGCCCAGGTCCAGCGCGCCGGCGCCGGGAGCTGTGATCACGTGATTGCGGCGAAAGGCGATGTCCCACGATCCCGAGTCGACCACGGCGTTGCGTGCGAAGTCAAACCGTTGCCAGCGGTCGCCCGCCGAGGCATCGAGGGTGTACGTGCCGTCACTGCTGGGCCCGACTTGATACGCTGGGAACTCTGGCTTCGTGAAAGAACCAATCAGCAAAGACGTCACGAGCAGCAGAAACGCTACCGCCATCGCCCACACCAGGAGCGGAGCCTTCAAGCCTCCGCCATGAACGGATACCATGGGTCGCGTGGCGGCACGAAGTTCTCCTTGACCGCGCGCGCGCTGGTCCAGCGGATCAAGTTGAGCAGGCTGCCCGCTTTGTCGTTGGTGCCGCTGGCGCGCGCGCCACCGAACGGCTGCTGCCCCACCACCGCCCCGGTCGGCTTGTCGTTCTTGTAGAAGTTGCCCGCGGCGTAGCGAAGCGCCGCATCGGCCTCGGCCAGCGCCGCGCGGTCCTGCGCGAAGACGCCGCCGGTAAGCGCGTAAGGCGATGTGCGGTCGACGAGCGCCAGCGTTTCCTTCCACTGCTTGTCCGGATAGACGTACAGCGACAGCACGGGTCCGAAGATCTCCTCGCACATGGTGCGGTACATCGGATCCTCGACCTGAATCACGGTCGGATGTACGAAGTAGCCATCCGTATCGTCGCACTCGCCGCCGAACAGGATCTTGGCTTTCGGATCGCGTTTCGCCTGCTCGATGTACTGCTTGATCTTGTCGAACGCTTTCCGGTCGATTACCGCACCCATGAAGTTCCGGAAGTCGGCAGGATCGCCGACACGCACGTCTTCGAGCAAGCCGAGGACCCGCTCGCGCAGCTGAGGCCACAGGGACTCCGGCACGTAGGCGCGCGAGGCGGCGCTGCATTTCTGACCCTGATACTCGAACGCGCCACGTACGATTCCCGTCGCTAGCGCGTCCACGTCGGCGCTCGCATGGGCAAGGATGAAGTCCTTGCCGCCGGTCTCGCCGACGAGCCGAGGATAGTCCGCGTAGCCCGTGAGGTTCGTGGCCACTTGCTTCCACAGCGTCTGAAAGACTTCGGTCGATCCGGTGAAATGGATGCCACCCAGGTGGCGGTCGGCCAGGAGCCGTTCACTGATCACGGTTGCGGGACCCGGGACGAAGTTGATGACGCCAGGGGGCAGCCCCGCCTCCTGCAACAGTCGGAAGACGAGGTAATTCGAGTAGGACGCCGTCGCGGCCGGTTTCCAGACGACCGTGCAGCCCATGATCGCCGGCGACGTCGGCAGGTTGCCGCCAATCGCTGTGAAGTTGAAGGGCGTGATGGCGTAGACGAATCCTTCGAGCCCGCGGTAGTCCATCGCATTCCACATCCCGCTCCCAGCGGGCGACAGCGGCTGCTCGGCGTGGATCCGTTCGGCGTAATGGATGTTGAATCGCCAGAAGTCGATCAGTTCGCACGCGGCATCGATCTCGGCCTGATAGGCTGTCTTGCTCTGGCCGAGCATCGTGGCTGCGTTGAGCATGGCGCGCCAGCGCGTCGCGAGCAGGTCGGCCGCCTTGAGGAAGACGGCCGCGCGATCGATCAGACTCCAGTTCGACCAGTCGCGCCACGCTTCGCGCGCCGCCTTGACCGCCGCGGCGACTTCCTCGGGGCCGGCCTGATGCACTTTGGCGAGCACATGGCGATGGCAGTGCGGCATCACCGTGTCGACCGTCTTACCGGTGCGGATTTCCTTGCCGCCGATGACGACGGGGATCTCGATCTGGCGGCCGCTCAGGTCCTTGAGGGCTTGCTTGAGCTCGCTGCGCTCGCGTGAGCCTGGCGCGTACGGGAGGACCGGCTCGTTGACCGGGGTAGGAATCTTGGCTGTGTTCATGCGGGGAAATCTAACCGGGGAACCCGCGCGTGTTCTGGAGGCGACATGACGATCGATCCTCGAACCAGAATCGGCCATGTTCACCTGACGGTGAGCGACCTGGATCGCGCGCTGAGCTTTTACCGCGACGCCCTGGGCTTTGAAGTCACGGCCCGTTACGGTCCCGACGCCGTTTTCCTCTCCGCCGGCGGCTACCATCATCACATCGGCCTGAATACCTGGGCCGGCCGCGGCGCACCGCCGCCGCCTGCGGGTACGACCGGTCTTTACCATTTCGCGATCTTGTTTGCCGACCGTGCCGCCCTCGCCGCCGCGGTGCGCCGGGTGCTCGAACGTGGCATTCCGCTCGAAGGCGCGTCCGATCATGGCGTGAGCGAAGCGGTCTATCTGCGCGATCCCGACGGCAACGGCGTCGAGCTGTATCGCGACCGGCCAGAAAGCGAATGGCCGCGTGGACCGGACGGCAGCATCCGGATGCACACGCGGCCACTCGATCTGCAAGCGCTCCTGGCTTAACTCCGGCGGTCCCCCTCCCGTTGCGGCGGCAGCGGCAGCGCGATCGTAAGTGTGGTCGTGTCGCCGGAAGGCGAGTCGACCTTCACCGTGCCGTTGAAGGCACTCTCTGCCACGCTGCGCACCTTGGCGAGATCGGCGAGCGACCGGCCGCCGCGGACGACGAGCTGCAGCTCCTGCCCCTTCTGCTCCAGCTGGACGCGAACCGGCGTCGGCTGGCCGGTATTCGTTTCGGCGGCGTTGCGCACGATCCCCACGAGCATATCGAACAACGCATTCGAATCGCCCTTGACGAACATCGACTCGAGGGCAGTCGTGAAGTCGAGATCGACGCCGCGATCGCGCAGCAAGCGCCGCTCCAGCGTGAGGCAGGAACGCACCACGCGCACGGCGTCGAAGCGACCGCCTCCACCTCGGGCCGTCATCATGCCGGCACGCGCGCTGTCACGCATCGCGCGCAGCAGCTCCGACGTGCGGTCGACGTCCTCGAGCACCTGACCGAGATCGTCGAGCAGCGCCAGGCGACGATCCGCGGCAAGATCCACCCACCGGCCGATCGATTCCATCGAGAGCTGCAGTCCGGCGCGCGCGGCGGTCAACGGATTGCTGGCCTGATGGACCTGCATGGCGGGTGAGGCGTCGGACGCTTCCTGAGATTTCACGGGGCTCGCCCCCCCGATCAGCCCGAGGGCGAGACCGGCAAGCTCGAGCGCCAACCGCTCTCGACTGCGCCGCTCGCGGCCAGGCGGCGGGGCGGGAGGACGGGACCGGACAGGCGCGATGACCCACGCGTCAGGCGTGGCACCAGGGGCTGTGACCCAGCGAGATCCGACGGGAACGGGGACGCTCCAGCGCTGCAGGATGGCGTCCAGATCGAAGCCGGGAGGACGAGCACCGACATCGGGTCCGCTGCTCGCGCGAGGCACGGCTTGGTGAGGCCCGATGACCTCCCAGAGGACGACCGGGCGTCCCACGACGGCGCTTGCCTGGCGCAGCACCTCACCTTCGTCCCCGCGAAACACTACTGCACTCAACATGTCCTCCATCGGCAACCCGATGCATATCTGGGTGTCGTGTGGGGGGCGCACCGTAGAATTTGCGCCCCCTTGCAGCGCCGTCAAGCGGACGATAGCGTGGGCCCCATGACGACTCCTCCTGGGTTCCCCTCACGCCCGTCCGTGGGCCGGTCGTCGTTCGCCGTCGCGATGAAGGATTACACGTTCATCCGGCCGGGGATTGCCGTGTCTATCAGTGCGGTCACCCTCGCGCTCGCCCTCGTGATCGGGTTATGGCTGATCTTCTCCTTGAATGAGGCCGCCCAAACGGTGGCCCGCGGCGCCCGCACCTCGGCGACGCTGCACCGCTACAATGCGGGACTGGAGGTATGGCGCCAAATGGCCACAAGCGCCGATCCGGGGTTCCGCCGCGTCGAGGCGGTCGCGCAGCGGGACACCCTGGGACGCCAGCTCCGGGTGGAGCTCGCCGAGCTCGGCAACTCCATGACCGACGATGAGGATCGCCGGCGCATCCAGACCGTGCTCGGCGGCCTGACGAGTACGGGCTCCGGCGCCGGCATCGACGCCCGGCAGGCCATGATCGTGCTCCTCGCCAAGCAGGATTCGGCGCTGTTCCGCGCGGCGCAGACCTCGCAGCAGGCCGTGCTGCTTTCAGCCGTGCTGCTGGCCCTCACGATCATCGCCGCGGGCATGCTCATCGTCCCGATGGCGTGGCTGTACGTGCGGCACAAGCGGGGTGCCTCGATCGAAGTGAAGGTGTAGATGGCCAAGGCCACAGCTCGCCGGGCGCCCCCAACGACCATCGAGAGCTCGCGCGACCGCGAGCGGCTACGCACTGTCGTATTCCCCGAGCACTCGGACCTCGCCGCCGCCGTCGCCGATCGCATCATCGAGGTCATTCATCGGGAGACCAGCGCCAAAGGGCGCGCGGTGCTCGGCCTCGCCACCGGCAGCACCCCCCTGGGTGTCTACGAAGAGCTGATCCGCCGCCACCAGGCGGGAGACGTCGATTTTGCGCGCGTCATCACGTTCAATCTCGACGAGTATTACGCGATGTCGCCCGACAGTCCCCACAGCTATCACCGGTACATGTGGGAAAACTTCTTCGCGCACGTGAACATCGCGAAGCAGAACGTCCACATCCCCGAGGGCGTCACGCCGCGCGAGCGTGTGATGGACGCGTGCGCCGCGTATGAAGAAGCGATTCGCGCCGCCGGTGGCATCGACTTCCAGCTGCTCGGCATCGGCAAGACGGGACACGTCGGGTTCAACGAGCCGGGCTCCGACGCGGCATCGCGGACCCGCATCGTCACGCTCGATACGTTGACTCGCCGGGACGCCGCCGCCGACTTCTTCGGGGTCGAGAATGTTCCGCGCGAAGCGATCACGATGGGTGTCGCGACGATTCTCGACGCCAAAGAGATCGCATTGCTCGCGACCGGCGAGCACAAGGCCGGGATCGTGGCGCGCGCGGTCGAAGGTGACATCTCGACCGACGTCGCCGCCACGTTCCTGCAGCGCCACCAGAGCGTGACCGTCTATCTCGACCTCCCCGCCGCTGCCGAGCTGACTCGGATCAAGACGCCGTGGATCCTCGAGGGCGTCGACTGGACGCCCGCGATGGTCGAACGGTCGGTTGTCTGGCTCGCGGAACGGAGCGGCAAGGCGGTGCTCAAGCTGTCGGCGCGCGAGTACGCCGAGCATCAGCTCAGCCCGCTGCTCGCGCGCGCCGGCTCGGCCGGTCCCATCAACGGCCAGGTCTTCAATCGGCTACGCGACAAGATTCGGGGACGCGTCAAGCTGCCCGCCCACGAGCGCGTGCTCGTGTTCTCGCCCCACCCGGACGACGACGTCATCTCGATGGGCGGCATTCTCCGCAAGCTGTGGGAAAACGAAAACCAGATCGTCGTCGCGTACATGACCAGTGGCAACATCGCCGTGTTCGATCACGACGTGACCCGCCATCTCGACTTCGTCGAGCGGGCCGCCGCATCGCTGGGGCTCGACCCGTCCGCGCTGCAACGGGCCCGCAGCATGGTCAGTGCCGGCATGGAGCAAAAGGCACCCGGTGACGTCGACATCCCGGTCGTGCAGAATCTCAAGAAATTCATTCGCGAATCGGAAGCGATTGCCGCGCTGGCGGCGGTCGGCATTCCGGCGAGCGCCGCTCGGTTCCTCGACCTGCCCTTCTACCGGACGGGCGAGGTACAGAAGCGGCCGCTGAGCGACGACGACATCGCGATCGTGCAGCGACTGATCGAAGAGACCCGGCCCGATCTCGTCTTCGTCGCCGGCGATCTCTCGGACCCGCACGGCACACATCGCACCTGCAAGGCCGCGGTCGAGCGTGCGCTCGAGCGCTATCAGGAGGTGGGGGGGGGCCAGCGACCGGAGGTGTGGCTGTATCGTGGTGCCTGGCAGGAATGGTCGCTCACCGAAGCGGATGTCTTAGTGCCGCTGTCGCAGGACGAGCTGAACGCGAAGATCCTCGCGATTTTCCGTCATCAGTCCCAGAAAGACACCGCCCCCTTCCCCGGCTACGACGAGCGGGAGTTCTGGCAGCGGGTGGAGGCCCGGAATCTCGAGACCGCGGCGCGTGCCGACCGGCTCGGGCTGCCCGAGTACTACGCGATGGAAGCCTATGTAATTCAACGCGGTTAGCCGTCCAGCGTTGCACCCTGCAGTGTCCGTCCATTATGTTGGCGCCGCATTCCCCCTTCATGGAGGAGGCCCAACATGAGCGCTTCAACCACCAAGGCATTGAGTCTGGGGATCGTTGCGGCCCTGTGGGCCGTCATCTCCCATTTCGGCAAGGTGCCACTGCAGCTCTGGCCCGTCCTCGTCGGTCTCGCCTGCTTCGTGGGCGCGGGCGGCGGCGTGATGGGACTGCAAAAGTCTGTACTCGGTTCGGCGTCTGGAGTCGTCTGGGCGCTGCTGTATGCCGCCGTGTCGACCGCGCTCGGCCGGAATGATCTCCTGGACGCCCTGCTCCTCGGCGCTGCCGTGTTCGGCATGGTGTTCCAGGCGCGCATCCCGCTGTTGGGGTATACCGCGGGTGCGCTCGCCGGCGCCGCCACCGCCATGGGTGCGCGCGCAGTCGCCATCAACGGCGGTATCCGAATCGTGATCGCCCTGGCGATCGGTTGTGTCCTCGGGATCGCGGCGGAACGGGTTGCCGAGATGCTTGGGAGAATGAGAGTCGTGCCGGCAATGTCGAATCGCTAGACGCGTCACGCTGGCGACGCGGTGATTTGTAGGGGCGCAGGATGCTGCGCCCCTACATTTTTTTCCACCTCGTCAGTTTCGCCCCAAAACCAAACCCGGAGCCAGTATGCGCTCCGGGTCGGCGAGGTCGGGACAAGTGGCCGTCGACACTTGAGCCGCGACCTTCACTTCCTGCTCTGATCGAATGTAGGCGACCTATGCGGAGCCTTTGTCAGAGAACGGTCCAGTCGAGTTGCTGACGTGTTGCGGTGGGCTTTCAAGAGGGAATCTTCAATCCATGACTCGTTTCCGGGTGCGACGCGGCGCGGTTGTGGCCGTCCTGCTGGTGCTCGCGTTCGGCGTCGCGGCGGCGCTCGCCGTCCAAGCGTACAGAACCGCTGGGGATCATCGCGCCCAGGCCGATCGCGTGCTGCGCGACTACGCGCGACTCGCCGCTGCTCGCGTGGCGATCCGAACCGCGACCGACATTTACTACGCCGTCAGTCCGCCGCTCAAAGCATTGCTGCATGCCCACGAGACGGCGCCGCACAAGGCGCCTCCGAAGCCCAAGGATCTGCACTTCGACACGATGGAGCACGAGTTCTCCATTGCGCCGTATATCCGGTTCACGTTCTGGATGGATCTGAAGAACAAGCACCTACAGACCTCCGGGCAGGAGCTGCCACCGCCCGTCCGTAAATGGCTGGTCGATACGCTGCCTCTGCACACCCGCACGGTGTACGACACGTCGTGGCACATGGGGACGGTGCTCGGTCAACCCGACGGCGACCGGCGGTATGTCGCCTACACCGTGCTGCGCGACAAAGACGGGACGCTCCGCACCGCGCTGGGCTTCGAGGCGAAGCCCAGCGCGCTTACGCCACTCGTCGTGCAGGCGACCGACACGCAGAAGTTCGCGCTGCTGCCGCGCCCGCTCACCGGCGGCGTACAATACGATTCGATGGGCTCGATCATCATCACCGACCGCTACGGCGTCGAGATCTATCGCTCCGCCGTGCAATACAATTCCCCATTTACCGCACGCGACACGATCGGCACCGACATGGGCGATCTCTACGCGCAGGTAGCGTTGCGTGAAGCGATGGCGGACAAGCTGATCATCGGTGGGCTGCCCAAGTCGCGCCTACCGCTCATCCTGGGGTTGCTCGGACTGACGGCGGCACTGATTGGTACGGCACTACTGCAGCTGCGGCGCGAGTCGCAGCTCACGCGCTTGCGCTCCGACTTCATTTCCGGCGTTTCGCACGAGCTCCGCACGCCGCTCGCGCAGATCCGGATGTTCTCCGAGACGCTGACCCTGGGCCGAGTGCGCTCGGAGGAGGAGCGGCGGCGCTCGCTCGCCATCATCGATCAGGAAGCCCGGCGCTTGACGCACCTCGTCGAGAACCTGCTGCACTTCTCGCGCTCGGAGCGCCAGACCGCGCACATCACGCCCGAGCCCACGAAGCTGGCGCCGCTGGTTCAGGAGGTGATCGACGGCTTCGCGCCCATCGCTGCGGCCCGTGGCGCCCAGCTGACCGCTTTGGTGCCTGAGGACCTGGTCGTGCCCGCCGACCCCGGCGCGGTGCGCCAGATGCTCCTCAACCTGCTCGACAACGCAGTCAAGTACGGCCCCGCCGGCCAGGAAGTGCGCATCGGCGCGACGCACGAGAACGGCGTGGCGCGGATCTGGGTCAGCGATCGCGGCCCGGGAATCCCTCGCGGTGATCGCGAGCGCGTGTGGGAGCGGTTCTGGCGGCTCGAGCGCGACCGCGGCTCGTCGGTGGCCGGCAGCGGAATTGGGCTCGCCGTCGTGCGAGAGTTGGTCAGTCTACATCACGGACGGACCTGGATCGACGACGCCGGTCCCGAAGCCGGTGGAACGCGCGTCGTGATCGAGTTGCCCGCATGATCGCGGCAACGACGGGACCAAAACGTATCCTGGTGATCGAGGACAACCCCGATCTCGCGTACGGGTTGCGCAACAATCTCGAGATCGAGGGCTACGAGGTCGAAGTCGCCAAGGACGGGACGCGCGGGCTGTCGCGGGCGCGGACCGCCAATCCCGATCTCGTCGTGCTGGACTTGATGCTGCCCGGGATGGACGGCTTCCGCGTGCTGCGCGCGCTGCGCGAGGATGGGCACGGCATGCCGGTGCTGATCCTCACTGCCCGGGGTGAAGAGGCCGACAAGGTCCGTGGCCTCCGGCTCGGCGCGGATGACTACGTCACAAAGCCGTTCGGCGTGCTCGAGCTGCTGGCGCGCATCGAAGCATTGCTGCGACGCGTCGTCGCGCCGAAAAAGAACGGCGGGCCGCCGGATCCTCCGTTCGACAAATTCGGCGAGATCGAGGTGCTCACGCCGTCGCGGACGGTGCTGCGCGATGGCTCGCCCGTCGCCCTGACACCCAAAGAGTACGACCTGCTGCTGGCGCTGATCCGGCGCGACGGCGCCTGCATCACCCGCACTGAGCTGTTGACTGAAGTCTGGGGCTACAGCGCGGAGGTCATGAGCCGCACGGTCGACACCCACGTCGCCGAGCTGCGGCGCAAGCTGGAGCACGATCCCGCGAACCCGAAGCACATTCTCACGGTTCGCAAAACAGGCTATCGTCTGGCGCGATGAGCGCCGCCAAAGCTGAAGTTCTGCGCCGGCTCCATGTCGAGGGGCCGATGCTCGTGCTCCCCAACGCGTGGGACGCGGGCAGCGCTCGGATCTTCCTGGAAGCGGGCTTCCCTGCCCTCGCGACCACGAGCGCGGGGATCGCGTTCAGTCTCGGCTACCCGGACGGCGAGCGCATCAGTCGCGACGAAATGCTCGCGGCTGT
>Ga0137397_10001704_pt1 | contig 15344 bp, 16 predicted proteins | sample czorhiz116metaG_FD_106658 | JGI IMG/M metagenome (GOLD analysis project Ga0137397, IMG submission 106658) | Vadose zone soil microbial communities from Angelo Coast Range Reserve, California, USA - czorhiz1.16 metaG | ecosystem: Environmental > Terrestrial > Soil > Vadose zone | place: USA... | reverse complement strand
GTCCAATCGAAGCTTCTTGTGGCCCTAAACAATCGGTCAGTGAACCGCAGAGGGACTCGCGTGGAGCGCTCGGTTGACGACTTGCCATTCAAAGCGATGATCGTTGATCCAATCTAGGCAGGGATCAATGACCAGCAATGTGAAACAAGTAGCACAGGACGAACAATACACAGTGCGCAACCAAGCCACCCAAAGAACGTTAGCTTCTCGTTGAGAAATATTGAGGATAGGATGGCTGATATTACAACAGACAGTGCACCGAGTGGGGTCTGGTGGAGTGTTTGAACCGGAGAGTGGGACAAGACGAAAGTGACCCACAACCACAAGTGCCTCGACCAAAGCGTAAGCTTTAAACATTCAAAATCAGCTGATGGCAGCCCGATGCGAGTGGCAGGTAACATACCAGCGAAATTACAGAATTCCCCCAAAATCATTACTACGCCCGTCAACATGGAAAGCAAGCGGAAGGAGAACACGACGCACAAATCATGCCAGTCCACCACAATACCTGTTAATGTCGTAGTTGTGGACATTTCCGATGGGGGAAAGAGTGGGTGACGTACGGATTTCAAGTAGGCGACCCCCTCGCCCGCTGTATGCCCGGCCTGCGAGCGCAGCAAACCCTTCTTCTTGAAGACGAAGCTGGATCCGATGAGGACACCGCTAAGTACCGCGAGGATGATGCCAACGACCTGTAGTGTGACATGGTGTCATTTAAGATGGAAAGAGGCTGACGCAAGAAGACGGATGGTAACCTTAAGATTGCCCGAAATCTGCAAGTTCGGCGTGGAGGTGGAAGAAGCGGAGGGAGTAGCTGATGATGACATGGCGGTAGAGATCAAACCTACGAATTTCGGAATGAAGCTGTACTGAAGGTCGGATGTAAGCACAGGTTTGTGGCCGTTGTCTTGGCGGTTGTGCCCGGCCTGCGTTCCGCGTTCCGGCACTCCGGCACTAATCGGGAATTTTGTAACCGGAGTACGGCCGGCGCCACGGGTTTCCGTGTAAGGCAATATTTCGGACCGATTGACAGTCGTCCATAGCCTCAACGCCGACGAGGGCCATTGACCGACCAGTCGTACGTTCAGTCGTCGAAACGCAGGGTGGTTTGATCGATGTGTTTTCGTTTTTTTCTGCGTGTGTGAGGGTATTGTACTGTACGTGCCGTGTAATGTATGCGTGTGCCTGAATCAACCGCTCTCGATAATCCGTCCGTTTCTGATAACCCGTCAAAGACCAAGACTGTCCTAACGTCTGACTCTCCCTCTTCCACCCACTCCCCCCTTCCCCTCTCCCCTACTCCCCTACATCCCGCCCGTCATGGCTCTCGGGTCTCAGGGATATTCTCGAACTCCCCAAGTCCTGGTTTCGCCTTTCACACAATCTCCACCTCACTCTTCTAACGACTTGGACTGGCCAGACGAACCCGTACGCACCCGTTTGCCTTACGAATCATTTCACCTGTTGTGTCTAATCTTTTCTTTTATTCCTTTTTTCTCCTTCCACCTGCAGCCTACACCTCCCCCGAAAAGTTCCAAGCCCTTCAGCTTTGGCGCCAAAATGCCATCCTTTTCCCCGCCGCGGAATCAAAGTGGTCGGTCAACTCGGTCGACAGAATCCAATAGCGTCGAAGACCACGCGAGTATCGCGGCTAGCTCAACTAGCAATGGCCACAAGGAACTTAGGAAGCCCAAGTCTTTCATGAATCCGCTCAATGTCATTCGACGGGCTCGCAGCAAGGTGAGACTCGACGCCGACGACAGGTCTATGCAGGCCGCTGCCAACAAGTCACAGCCACTCCTCCCCGCGTTCGTCAGCGGCGATAGTTCCTTCCTTCAGATGGACCCATCAAGCAAAGGCCCTTTACGCGCTGTTCGGGGTCGCGAGAAAAAGAAATCAAAGGGGGGTCCCGCGCAGCCCGTTCGATCCAACCAACCCGAGTTTGACATCGACCTCAATCTGGAACGCATGGAAGGGATCATTGACCCATCGCTGCTCCCACAATCGACCACTAGCGCCCCAATCCCAGGCGGCGCGTTCGGCGATGCAGGCATGAGCGGCTTCCATGCAGACGCCCGAGCGCTCACACCATCCTCATCATCTTCCTCACCGCCTCATTTCAGCGGTCCCGTGTTCAGCGACCCGTTTGTATCGCGTCCGCCTAGCGTGCGTAGCCGCGAGGGTACCATCGACACGCGCAGGATGTCACCGCACACCATCGCCCCTGCTGTGTTGCCGCCCCAGCTCGTCTCCCCTGCATCCGGCTCGCAAGATGGCATGGCCGCATGGAAGGCACCAGCTAGCTGGGTCACGGGAGACCAGCCCGAACCAGACGTGTCCAGCTCGGAGGACGAAAAAGCTTCGGCGACCAAGCGCAAGGCACGCAGGCGAGCGACAGTGACGCGAGCGCTGCAGAGTCACGGCATGGACATGCGCAGTTTCAAAATTCGGGTATATCGCGCGAATAACGAGTATCATATCTTGACCTGCAGCTTGGCTACGACGGTTGGGCAGCTCTCCGGCGCTCTTAACTCAACGCTGCTCAATCCAGGAGAACGCGAGGACCATAGATTGTATCTCAAGGAACGGGGTAGAGGTACGTCGCGTTGCGTTCACCTTATTCGAAACGCATTAACGCGCGTTCGCAGAGCGTATGCTTGCCCAGACCGAGCGCCCTGCGGATATCGTACGAAGGCGCCTAGAACAGGCTGGCTATGATATAGCTGATGGGCTGGATACCCTCGGCGAACAGGATCTCAGCTTCTTGATGAAATTCGTGTACAAGAGTACCGTTCTGGGACCTGCGGTTGGTGGCCCGACACCTAGTCTCTATCATCTTGAACTGATGTCCAATTAGGAGGAAGACATGATTTTTACCGACTATAGAAATGTCGATCTCACGAACAAAAGCTTGCGGACTGTGCCCGTTGCTTTATATAAGCACGCCGAGGAGATCAAGTCGCTCACCTTGTCGCGTAATCCGATGCTCGATATCCCCGGCGATTTTGTCCAGCTCTGTACATCACTACAGGAACTTCGATTATCCAACATGTCCATCAAGAAGGTCCCGCAGAGCGTGCAGAACTTTACCACTTTGATGGGACTCGATGTTTCGAGCAATCGGATCGGCGACATTAATGACATCGCCCTCTATCGTCTTCCAGATATCCAGGAGCTGAGAGTGCAGAATAATAGGATGGAGAAGCTACCGTGGTACTTCCCTCGGCTGCACATGTTACGACTCTTGAACATCTCAAATAACAAGTTCCAAGAGGTTCCAGAAGAAGTTTGCAAGATGTCTGGCCTAGAGGAACTGGACGTTTCCTTCAACATGATATCGCAACTTCCTGAAGACTTGCAATCGCTCCAGCGACTGAAGATCCTCATCATCGTCGGTAATCGGGTAGCTCGCATCCCAGACAGTTTTTGGCGCCTGTCCAACTTGGCGGTGTTTGACTGCCGGCGAAACAACATCACAGAGCTGGGTGCTGTTAGCCTCTTGCCAAACCTCGAGGAACTCTTGGTCGGTCACAACTATGTGCAAGCATTAGACGTATCGTCAGGGCCCCTTCTCAAGAGAATTGACATCTCACATAATGACGTCACTCAAATATCGCTGGCACCTGGACCTGTGGGCCGAATCCCTGTTGCCCTCACCTATCTCAACGTATCGAGTGCCAAACTATCGTCGCTTGACGATCTCGCACTTGGGCAACTGACGACTCTCGAGGAGCTCATCCTTGACCGCAATAAGTTCCGTGCGATTCCAGATTCGCTTGGCGAACTCAGCCTGTTGCAGTCGTTCTCGTGCTCGGACAACCTAATTGGCGCCCTGCCGTCGAGCATCGGACGGTTAGAAAGGCTCGAGCGGCTCGATGTCCACAACAACAACCTGACCGAGTTCCCCGCCGCGTTGTGGAACTGCGGTTCGCTCGAACGCATAAACATGACGTCGAACGTCATCGCACACATCCGCCTACCAACACTTCCCCCTGCATCTGCTGCGCTAACGGTTGGGTTTCCGGAAAGCGCATTGAGCTCGACGGTGACCCTCGTGCCAGGTCTACCAGACCGGAAAGCGTCCACGGCCGGCTCGATGGCGCCACGGTTGCTGCCGCCACTTGTGAAGTCCCTCCAACGATTATATCTAGGCGAGAACCGGCTCCTGGATGATGCGCTGCCCGTACTGATGATCCTGAGGGAGTTGCGGGTACTCAATTTGTCGTTTAATGACTTCCAGGAACTTCCGAGGCAGTTCTTCAAGGAGGTCGTCTTATTAGAAGAACTGTACCTCAGCGGGAATAAACTCGCGGGTTTACCGACGGAGGACCTCTACCGACTGAACAAGCTCGAAGTGCTGTATTTGAATGGGAACCGGCTATTGACGTTACCGCAGGAGCTCGGGAAGGTCATCAATCTCGCGGTGTTGGACGTTGGTAGCAATGGTTTGAGGTACAATATTAGTAACTGGGAGTTCGATTGGAACTGGTAAGCCTTCCAAGTATCGTAATTTAGCTGCGCGGCCTCCTAACTATTTCCTTTTCGCAACAGGAACTTTAATAAAAATATCAAGTACCTCAATCTGTCAGGGAATAAGCACTTAAAGATCCAGACCTGGCAACGGCGCGGGGACAAAGAAGGACCCAGCAATGAACTCTTGGAACGACTTGCGGGCTTTGAAGAGTTGAACCAGCTCCGGATGCTTGGGCTTATGGACGTCACAACGACCCTTGCGGTGAACATCCCGGATGATACGGAGGAGAGGCGAGTCCGTACCTCTGTCACGCTCGTCAACCAGCTACAATATGGAATCGCGGATAACCTCGGGAACCGTGAATACCTGACCATGTTCGATCTGGTGCAACCCGCATTTCGGGAAAGCCGCGACGAGGCGATCTTCGCAATGTTTGGGCGCTCGCACGCATCGCTGCATAACACTCACATCTCAAAGTTTTTGCACGACCACTTCGTGAGTACGTTTGCAGAGCAGCTCAAGGCCCTCGACCTCAGCAAGGGCGAGTCACACCCGGACGCTCTTCGACGCACGTTCCTGAAGCTCAACCGCCTCACGCACGACCACCTCTTTTCGGCATACTCCACTGGTGCCAGCGGGCGGAAGATGTCACAGGCTAGTCATCGCTCCGCAGGTGCGCTCATTGGCATGAATGCCGCAGATGCGACGGGTAATTCCGGTGGCATATCGAGTATCGGCGCGTCGGGCATCGTGGCGTACTTTCGTGGCCACCACTTGCACGTTGCGAACGTGGGGAACGCGCTCGCGGTCATGTCGCGACGTGGCCTGGCGCACGTTGTGTCGGTCAAGCATGAGCCGTTTGATCGGAACGAAATCACACGCGTTCGTGCGGCGGAGGGCTGGGTATCGCCAAAGGGATTGGTCAACGACGAAGCAGACGTGTCCCGCTCGTTTGGATACTATCATCTCCTGCCAATTGTCAACGCTCGGCCGGACGTCAGCTCACTGAAGTTATCTGAGTTGGACGAGTTCCTGATCATTGCGAACAACGGCCTGTGGGATTTCGTATCGTACCAGACCGCGGTGGACATTGCACGGGCTGAGCGTGCGGACCCGATGATTGCGGCACAGAAGCTTCGCGACTTTGCCATCAGCTACGGGTCGGAGGGCACGACTATGATAATGGTGATCTCCTTGGCTGGAATATTCAGTCCACGAGGGCAGGAGAAGGACAATCCGCTCCAGGACGTTGAGTTGTTCCCACCACCACGCAGGAGCCGCAAGGACGAAGTCGGAGACAATGAGACCGGCAGGTTGGACCCTGAGATCCCTCCGCCCGTTGGCCAAGTCGTCCTCGCGTTCACAGACATCGTCAACTCGACGCATCTGTGGGACGTGAACGAGACGGCGATGAGAACGGCCGTGACGATGCACCATCAGCTACTGCGGCGCCACGTTCGTATCTGCGGTGGTTACGAGGTCAAAACTGAAGGCGACGCGTTCATGGTCGCGTTCACGGCGGTATCAGCAGCGTTGTTGTGGTGTAGTAGCGTGCAAATGCTCCTGCTGGATGAGCCGTGGCCGAAGGAGATCCTTGACCTGCCAGAGAGCCGTGAGGTCCGTGACGCCAATGGGACTCTGATATTGCGAGGCCTGAGCCTCCGAATGGGCATCCATTGCGGCACGCCCGTGTGCGAGATGGACCTGGTCTCGCGGCGCATGGACTATTACGGGCCGATGGTGAACCGTGCATCTCGCGTGGCCAATTCGGCGGCCGGCGGTCAGATTCTGCTAAGTGCGGATGCCCTGCGCGAGCTGAGGACCGAAACATTGGACCCACAGCTGGCCTCCACTGTGGACGCGCTGCAATCGCTTGAGCCCGAGTACATCGATGTCGGGGAAAAGAAGCTCAAGGGTCTGGAAATTCCCGAAGTGATGACGGCCGTGTATCCGCAGAAACTCCTGGGCCGGCTGCACGCCTCAACAGCCGCTGAACAGGAACAGTCCGTGGATTCGCCAGCGGAGGATGCGATGGAACAACCGAGCGCGGACGAGTCGCTGTGCGCGTCTCATGACGCGGCGCTATCGGACGACGAGCGCTGGACACCAGACCAAGTCCGCGAGCTCGCACACCTGACGGTGCGCCTGCAGACGCTTGCCGGTGGGAGGGTGTTCCGCCCCTTACCGGTGCGCAAGGGATCTCGCGCGCAGGTGTTCGCGCCAGCGGATGCGGACTTCAGTCGCTTCCTGTATAGCGACATTGGCGCGCTCGCCCCGAGCGTGTCCGAGCGTCCGTCTGAGGCTGAGCTGCTCGGCATGCTCGACTTTTTGTTGCTCCAACTCGAGCTCGTAGTCGACTCGCTCTCGTCGCGCTTGGGCCGGTCGTCTCAGGATGACGCTGACCTCGAGGCGATCAAGGCTGCGTTGGCTCTGCGGGCGCAAAGTGGGCGACCGCTCGATGCCGGGACGTTGCAACAGGTTTTGGGACTGCTCGTTCGGTGACGGTGACTTATTGATCATGACATTGACGATATTAAAAAACGCATTTGTCCCCACCCACATCTTGTTCGTTGCTCATGTTTTTTCTTGTTCTCCTGCATTATTTATACACCCTTTTCTTTTTCTTTCGTGTTCGCTCGCTTTGTTCTCTCTCTCTTTTTCGTCTGGGATTTGTAGTTGCAATGTTTATCTATACATACGGTGGACCATTGGGTCGCATTTGATATACCATATTACATGCATAGCGGCATTCCCATCTGATGTTTACTGTAACTTCTATATGTATGCTATTTGTACTGCTTGTAAAGTTCGAGTTTCGGATTTATGAGATGTGGCCTCGAGGCGTGTACTGTATGGGGAGGTGGTGCTTAGTAAGACTACAGTTGTTGGGTTAGGGTACAGTACTATCTCTAATCTCTATTTTCTTGACGGTCATGCAAACAGCGTCAACTGTAGAAGACGTTCTGAAGTCCATCGAGCGGTGAGAAGAAGTCTTCGAAGCTAGTGGCTCCTTCTCAATCTCATTTCTCAGCTTCCGTATCCTATGTGTGGGTAGGGTAGGTTGCCACCTTTCCTTCTGATAAATTGTATGTTTGATTGTCGAACGTTGGTCTATACTCGCAGGCAGGCGTCGGAAAGTCATCTGTAATCAATCGTGTATTCGGTGTGCAGGCAGCGGTAAGGAGCCATGATCAAAGATTGTCTGCCACTAACTGAGTTGAGCGTTGACCACTAATTGAAGAATGTTGAGGAGTGGAAAGTGGGAGAAGCGGACATAGACAAAGAATTCACTTCTCCTGAAAACCCATTCTTTGTTCTGCATGATTCGAAAGGGTTTGAACCAGGGGATACCATGACCTTTGACATCGTGAGTAGCTTCATCAAGCGGCGACGAGATGAGAGCCTCCCCCTCAAAGATCGGCTCCACGCTGTGTGGTGAGGATTTTCAGAGGCGTGACCAGGCCGAGTCTCACTGCCATTTATTAGGCTGTGTACTGAGACGCCGAGGGCCGGGGAGCGTATTTTCGAGATTGGAGATGAGAATTTGCTTCAGCTCGCCTATGAGACTCAAAGTACGTTCCTTACTACTTACTCCTGCTATGCATCTGAGGCATGATGAATTGGTATTCGCGGACGGCATCAGCTCCTGTCGTGGTCGTGTTCACAAAATATGACCTACTAGTAAGGACAAAGAAGGCCAGATTGCGACGGGATAAGAAGGGCCTTGATTCAGGAGTTCTGGATAGGCGGAGCGAAGAGGAGGCCCGGAAAGCACTGGCTATTTGCGTGCAGTCTCTTGGGCACGCGATGAGCAGAATGAAGGCGCAGATGCCACGCTATGCGAATGTTTCAAGTATCATCTTTCATTCTTGTTTTTTGATCAGTGTTGATCTCTCCATAGTCTATCAGGGCTACGGAGCTGACATCTCGTCTCTCGTTGAAGTAACCCGTGATGTTGTCTGGGGGAAGCTCAAAGATGCTTGGGTTATGTGGGCGATTGCGCAACGTGCGAGTCTCTCGCTCAAAGTCGAAGCCTGCGTCGCGTAAGCCCTCTCAATGTCATTCGAGTCAGACAGGTCATTTACGCTGTCCACTCCTTAACAACTGAAGCACCAGCACGATTTGTATGTACCTAAAATGGTGTTTCTCCGTCCGTCACTTCACCACACCTCAGATTATGGGCGTTCTCTCGTTGATGATATGCCTGGCGTTGAGCGGGTAAAACTGCGCGATTGCCTTGCAGAGGCTCATCAAGATATTATCACTTGCTGGAACTTCAGGGACGAGGAGAAGGTAAGATATCTTCAGGTGTCATGAGAAACAGTCAAACAACGATTCCCATTAGATCCTCAGCGGCAACGAGTTTCAGCAGTTGATGCTATATCTTGCCCAGGAAGTCCAACAATCACAGAATCATAGTGAAACCCACTACACGCCGTATGTGCCGATATGATGGAGTTGAACAGAGAGTGACAATCGTTTAAAAGCTCTCCGGTGATTGACAAGATTTTCCAGTTCTTGAGCCTCATCAGCACCGCATCTCCTCCCACTGTGACGTCCCTTGCTATGACAGGCATTCTCGGGGATTGGCTCAAGGATGCTGTTTTGCATAACGTGTACGTTTTTTATATGGGTTTGCAATCCAGTCGCTGACGGACGGAAGGCCTCTAGGCCTCAAGTTCAGTGCCTTTTGATGATCTACACCGCAGATCTCACAACAGTGCTGAAATCACTGTTCGAGATCACAGTGATTCGCATGCCTCACTCGCCGGAGAGGACAACGTGGTTGGGGCTAAAAGAAGCTTTCGAAGCATACGAAGGCTCGGGCTCCCGCCAACAGATCCATCACCGCATTTGCGCGATATTCCGACAGCAGCAGCAGATCCTTGATTTAGATAGCTTTCATCGCATGTTTTATGAATTGGTGAAAGATGTCGGAGCGCCCGCGTCAGTACCCGCACCGGTGGCCACGTCAAGCCCTGCACCAGAGGCCGCGCTGGAGCCTGCATCAGGACCATCCCGTCGCCGACGAATGCGCTTCCCGTGGTTCTCCTCGTAGAGTCATCAGCGCCTTGCCCATCAGGGCTGTACAACGTGTTTGGAGATACCTTTTTGGATCCGATATATTTCAGTTTTTGCTCACATCAATAGGTCTAGTTCGCCCCCCATATACGAGCAATTTGACTCCTTCTCTTATCATATCATTTGCTTTTCCAACTCTGTAGTCAGTTTCATTACTCGGTACTTTCAGTGTCGGATGGTCCTTCATAGGCATGTGACGTCATTGATAAGCAAGAATTTATAAGCGTTATCCCCCCAACCCACTACTAGTACGTAATCCACTAATGAGTTATACAGCTGGATTTCAGCCAGATGGTTCAAAGCAATCAACATGCGACTCACCGAAGACAAAATCACAGCCATTTGTATTAAACGGGACAAATCCTTCACATCCTTGGTATCATGGGAACCCATCTGTCTCACCACAGCGACATCCCCTCTCACAGTAACTGGCTCTCCAACTTTGAGGTTTTAGTGGGTACGAGGTGTGCTCTTGCCCTTAGGAGGATGCACATCCTGAGCCCCCACACTATCCCTACACCAAGGGGTGTGTGTATATTAGCATTTTATCCTCACCCCGGGTCCTTGACCCGGCTTCAGCGCGCCAGATAGGGCTGATGGCAAATCTCCCACTTCCCACTATCTAATTTCGTCTCCACCCTATTCTATTATACTAGTTGAAATTCGGATGATGCCGCAATGACATCAGCAGTAGACATAAGTCGGTATCTATAACACAAACGAAAATTTGTTTCTATTTGAACGATGATAGCAACCCGACTAGGGCAATTCAGGGATGTGGCATCGGGGCACCACATAACGATTCAATTGCAGGATCGGTTGCCAGCTCCCCTGCGAGACGTGCACAACTCCAACAAGGATGACATCCTCCTTCGTAATCCCTCCAGCGCCGATCCGCCAGTTTGGATTTTGCCCTTGAAGTCGCTCGGCCTCCTGCACCAAAAAGGACGTCGGGGCTGTTAGAAAATGAGAGTGACCGTTGAATTGTCCAAGATCCCGCCCGGAGGACTCGGAGGACGAAGGGGTTACTTACATCCAAGAACCTTACCACCGCATTTGCGACGCGCTTGGCGAATTTTGCGAGGGTAATAGTGTTGTGAGCTATCGTCTGATCCCTTGTCATGATCTGCGAACTCCACTCTCCGTAACCTGGCCACTGCAAAACAAGGAACTTCAGCAACATAACCTCCAAACGAAGATGATGCTTGATCATCGAAAGAGAACTTACGTTTATGCGAATATATGTGGTAGAGCAATTCCCGACGGGAGCCATATTGCCCGCGCCTAGTAGAGTTTCATGGGCACCCAAGGGCTCTATGGCTCTGAGCAAGGGCAGACCCATCGTCGTGCGGTCATTGCGGACGAAGAAAATTGGCATGTTCAGTAACAAGTTGGAAAAGCGCAGGGCATCGGTAGAGTTTGTTGGAGACCACAAGCGCTGCGGAATGATTGTGCCAGCCTGACTGATGGCGTAGTCGAGAGGCCGTCCGTCGATGACAAGGGAAGGATGAGGGTCCTGTGCGCCAGCATACACGGCCTGACTTGTGATGAAGAAAGCATGGGGCTGTTCCTGTGAAAGAGTTGGACGAAGAGACCGCGAGTCAACACCTAAAAGACGTGAAAAGTATTGCACTGCGCCCGCTGGGGAGAACATTTGGGCGATATTCCCGTCGATGTAGAGATCCATCTGCAAGGCTCTGATGTTAGGGCAGGACAACTCGGAAGATATCGTAAGATGGTATACTTACGATCTGTATCTTGCGAGTTCTTCGAGAGCGGAAGAGCATGCAATTCTCAACTCCAGAGCACCAACCTTTTATCATCGATGGATACCGGTGTAGAGTGTCCATGCATATCAGCCAGACCTTGGTTTCTCGCAGCCGGAGCCCGGAAGTGCCCGGATTCATGATTCATGCCCAAAGATAGAGGGTGTCGGAACACCATCTTCGTTGGAAGACATGTGTAGAGCACGGTGTGGTTCCATTGCTGTGGCAAATAATGTTGTTGACCCCCTGAACGCGAGACGTCCAAGGATGAGGGTGCATGGCGATATGGCGTGGCTATAAACGCTCATAAGCCGTCTTGAAAGGAGTGATGATTGAAGACCGAGGTATAGCATTTATGTCTCGTGTGTGATTGGTTAAGAGTCTACCTGGACACCGGCTCGAGTGCAGAGTTTAAGGCAGTAGCCGCGAGGTGTATACAGTCTACCAGAGTAGGTAGAGGTGATATGGCCGATGTCACGGACTCGGACTGCGTGGGTATATACCTCCAACGTGCGCCCTGCCAGCTGGCTCCAAGTCACAGCCCATTGGAACAAAAAACAAAAGAGAAGCAATCCAGTTGCTTGAGCGCCGCGCGTAGTCCCCCAAAACGTCAAGAGATTGCAGCTTTGAGGGTGACATCAAAGCCTGAGAATACGGAAACTACTAGTAGTAGCGGCACTGATCGGGCTGCGTGCCAGTGGTGGCGATGCTAGTAGTAGATTGTTTGTTTTTGTTCGAAGCGCTACTACACGCACCTTAGTCATCACGCGTTGAGACGGGCCGGTACTGTAGCCGTATCGATGGCTATGATACTTGGCCGGAGGAATTTTTAATGCCCATCCCCGCCGCCTCTCATAACCCGAGTATGAGAAGCAGATGCTATTGACTACAGTAGGTTTTGTATCTTACCTGCCGTGCTTCAGCACGGTTCTTACAAAAGTGTTCCAGCGGGATCCCCAATTGTCCCACTGGCAGCGACATCATCCCCTTCGGTTGGAAGGCATCCGTCAGCGCTTGAAGATTTGGCGCGGTCATGAGGCACGAACAGTATGGAACAGAACGACTGGGAGCAATTGACAATTACTTTATTCCATGTTTCGACTCGCTCGAATGGGGCTGTACATCGCTGAACTGTCCGGCCTGCTTATTTTGGTAATCAAGAAAAAGAAAGAATTCTATCACTAAAGGGAACTTGAAGCCGTATGCCGTATGAGGAAGAAAGTTCAAAATGTATGGCATGTAAGGTTTCGGATTTCTTGAAGACACGAGTACTCACACAATAGTATCTTTGATGCCAGACTTAAATCAGGCTGGATCTTATTCTAGAGACGTCCTTGCTTGGCGTTTTCATCCAGGGATGCTGATCCGCGGATCAGCGAACCACAAATATTGGGTTCTTTTCAGTTGTTTCGATCTGTCAATGATGGCGGGAACTCAATACTGAGCAAACCTGACGGTTGTGGGTCGAGAATGAGCACGCACAGGAGGCTGAGAGCAGCAGCCTTAGGAGCGTGCAGGTAAGCACGGCAACTATAGTGTATTAGGTGTAACAAGTTGAAGATACTCACCTCAGGAGCGCACAGGTGGACACGGCAACTGAGGGTACAAAAGCCAACTACCTACTGTATATAACAAACAGCTACTAGGATCTCGTGAATGTAACTAAACTAAGCACAGCTGTCAAAATATGTGCTAACTGTCTTGGATGTTTCACTGAACTCGTAATCCCTTGGGGATATGTCTGGGTACTAGTATCTTGTGCAGATCTCGATCTGCCTGCTCGCGCTCATATTTAACACTCCTTCTCATTTCACAGACAGTCTGGGGACTGCATTGAGATGTTTTCAGCGTGAATGGGGGCGCGCTTTGTCTTTCATTCGACAATCTCTGGAGGGTGGCGGGGATGGGGATGCGCGTGACAGTGCGTGACAGATGCGTGACGGTCACGACAAGTGGTGACTCGGGTGCGTCGTCTTGTGCTTTTTTTTGCTTCTCAAGCTCAAGCGCTCAAGACTCGATAACTCGCCCTCGAAATGGCGATTCTGGATAGTAGAAGGTGGTGCACACATGACCAGGGGTGTGTGTGTGTGTCACTGGTGACTCTGCTGCCACTGGACTGACTGGTTTGAAGTTCTTGCGCCGCCACTGGCAGGTGTGTCTTGTCGGGCAGGCAATGATGCCCGCCACGCTCTCGTGTAGTGCGGGTTCTGTCCCACATGCGCCTCCCGTCGTGCCTTCGTCTGCCACTGTGTCGTGCTCACGCCCGGCCTCGCCTCCTGCCCAAGGCACTAACGCCTCGGGTTTCGCAGTTGTGGCTCCCTTAGCCGCATTGGCGAGCTCGACGCCGGCGGTATCTCCGGTGGGGTTAAGCACGGCGTTCGCAGCCGAGCACACACCTCCTGGTTTGCGCGCGTCAACGATTGCGTGTTCTGCAGCCTCAGCATCGACGCTCGCAATCACACAGGCAAGTCCAAGGCTCGTGGCTGCAGCGCTCCCCCCGGCTCCTGTATCCCAACAGCCACGCAGACAAGTCCAAGTTGTTCAAGGCATTCGGGGGTTCCAGGTGCGTCGCTCGGAGCTGATGGCACTCTCCCTGCTTTACCCAGGTCTTTAATGACGAGATCGGGCGGCTTCAATATTTCAACATGGAGGCTTCGACAGTGCATCGTACGGAGGTGGCGCTTTCACCAGGCGGGGTCTCGCTCCGGCACAGCGCGGCAATCTGTATACGAGTCGGTGAGGTTGGGATCATCAGAAGAACGCCCGTGCGTCTCTCTGTGGGGCGTCATGCGCTCAAGCGCATGTGCCGATGTCTGGCCAACCTGCCACATCTGCTCAGGTGGGTTCTTGTCAGGGGGTTCCGCGGCCTAATCTGGCCGCGGCGTGTCATGCAGTGGCAACTCCAAGTCCGTGCTGTTCTCTTTTTCTGGGATAGGTGCTGTGTCCGGACGGCGCTTCGCTTCAGCAGGCGATCGCGGCTCCAACGCCTCCGCGTCAGCGGTCTCCGCCACAAAAGCGGCCTCAGCACCATCCCAGTTCTCACGCACGGCCGGCATCCCCTCATCTATGGCCCACGCTCCCCCTAATGTCGTCGTCGTCGTCCTTAGAGAAACTGCCCGGGACGGCGATGCCACGGGGGATGACAGTGTCAGTACGGCGCAGGGATGCTACACCTACGCCGGACTGGCTCCCGGACGATCCGGGAAGGCATGCGAGTGTGCGACGGTTGGGGAGTGCGCGGAGTAGGTGGGATGGCTGGAACGCAAATGGGCGGCTGCCGCTGCCGCTGCTGCAGGGGGCGCAGTCAGTTCAGTGGGAGAATTAAGTGGATTCAGAGGTGCAGAAGCATCAGGTGCAGTGAGCGCCTTGTCCGGCAAAGACGAAGAAGACGGTATGTCTATTCCCTCCCCCCTCGAGGTGCTCAGCGGCACTGAAGTGCACGTTACACTCGACTGCTACAGCTCCCGAAGCGGCGTTGTAAACTCTGTGGCCATGGGACTCAACATCACAGCCCAGCCAGTAGCCCTCCCAAGTGCACGGATCCAGCTTGGCGCTGAAGGGGTCGTGGACCCACACCGCCTTGCCGAAGCATTTTAGGCCATGCAAGTCCGGCGGCTTGCCACGCAGAGCCTGCCAGGGCATCTTGCCACCGAGTGCACGAGTGCTGGTCCGATTCTTCGGCCAAGTTGAGTGCTGCAGCGCTTCGCCCCACAGATTCTGAGGCAGCCCACTGCTGGGCGCGGACGTTCTCCATGAGAGTCCGGTTGAGGCGCTTGGCGATCCTGTTAAACTGAGGTGTATCATGGGACAGTTAGCCAATGCAGCGGCTGCAAGGTGCTTGTCGAAGGCGGCGCTGTGGTTCTGCGTGCGAGCCCAGGCCTCGAAGGACCGATAGCAATTCAAGGCATCGCCCTTGTTGGCGAGGAGATAGACCACTGTGAAGTGGGTTGTGTCATCCGTGAAGGTGATGGAGAAGCGGCGGCCTCTGCGGGTTGATATGGCAGCAGGGCCCCAGACATCGG
>Ga0137397_10001701_pt1 | contig 15358 bp, 14 predicted proteins | sample czorhiz116metaG_FD_106658 | JGI IMG/M metagenome (GOLD analysis project Ga0137397, IMG submission 106658) | Vadose zone soil microbial communities from Angelo Coast Range Reserve, California, USA - czorhiz1.16 metaG | ecosystem: Environmental > Terrestrial > Soil > Vadose zone | place: USA... | reverse complement strand
CTGCCTTTCTTGTAAATGCTGCTCCCTGAGACAAGGTTCCCGTTGCAGCCGTCCTCGGCATAGGCGAGCGCGTCGGCATCACGCCTCTTGGAGGCCTTGTCGCGTGCCTGTATGCGGCGAATCCGGACTACGTCAAGTCCAAGTACAATCTCGGGATGCTGCGTGAGATTGAGAACCTCGTCGCGGAAGCCGTCGAAGTCAACGTGCCCTTCTCAAACCCCATCACGTACGTATATACCTCTCACTTTGGTCACGGATGGCTAAGGATTCGCGGCAGTGGTTATGTCGCATTCACACACAAGGCCGGAATCCATGCCAAAGCGATCCTCAACAACCCATCTACCTACGAGATTCTCAGGCCAGAGGACTTTGGTCTCACGCGCTATGTGTCCATCGGGCATCGCTTGACCGGTTGGAACGCCGTCAAGTCACGCGTCGAGCAACTTGGGCTCGAACTCACCGACGAGGAGATCAAGGACGCCACGGCCAAGATCAAGGAGCTCGCCGACGTGCGCACGCAGTCCATGGACGACGTCGACTCGCTGCTGCGTGTATACCATTCGGGCATCCAATCCGGCGCTCTCGAGGTCGGACAGAAGGAAGCCTTGGAGCGACTGCTCCAGGAGCATCGTGCGGCCCAGCTGGCCGCGGCGTGAATGCATAACCCTTGCCAGTGACGAAAAAGCTGTGTCCACAGAGTCTCCTCCTTATGTTTATGTATGACTTGGGCAAGTGAACCGCCGGGCAGCCTACCATTTGTACAATAATTACCATTCCTTGACTTGTGCTGAGCCCCTCGGCCTGTCAACTTCGCCAAGTGTAGTCGGACACCCAAACACCAGGCGTCACCAGCGCGGCCCAGCGTTGGCGAAAGTGAGAATACGCTTTCAGTTGCTGTCACAGCCCCGCGCTACGACAAAGAAAATGGTTGAAAGGGACGAAGGCGCCCGTCATGATAACGAATAGCCTAATGTTCAAGCCATGATCTATTTTATACGAGGCCTTTCGGACTTCTACGGAACGACGTGACGTCGATGACTCCGAGATGTCGATTCAATCGAATGGTAGTGGCCATCTGGGCCTTGACGCGACGCTGTTATTTCAATACCTTCAGTAACCTTCCTACATGATAAATTGCCATTCTATCCATACATACCGTCAGGATAACGCCTCAATCGACACGAACACGTGTCGGTGAAAGAATTTCAGACACAACCCCCTGTTCGCCGAATTGAACAGGACCGTTCCGGCGTCATCGCCCCTTTTCACTTTTGTTGACATACATGTCTTTCAACGACTGTCTGAAAGTTGAGTGGCAATTTCTAGAATGATTAGGGCGGTGTTGCCTCATCGCCAGTGATGGACGTAATTGTGAAACTTCTCCGTCTGTGCGGAGTAGTTTTCTGCAGAGTTTTCTCGAACCTGGGTCGCTGTATTGGTGGGTCCCTTTCAATCACTCACTTGCCCAAGAAAGCCGATCTAACTCTCGTCCAGTGCCGTGCACGTCGGGTTCGTACTATGAAGACATTACCCTCGAAAATCGTGTCTCTCTTGCCCAGGTAGTAGACGGAAGTCCCTTTCTAACCGGCGGCTGGGTCTGCCAACTAATACACTGCCGCAACATCGCCAACAAGAGGGGGTGGAACGATTTCGGGTGGGCACACATCTTCAACACTTAAGGTTTGTTTCGAACCCACAATCAGAGCTTTCTTATCTGTGACATTCCCCACTAGTGGGGGGGATAGTACTCTTCGATGGAAAAGTCGGAAAAAGTCTCGAACGTTCTCCATCGACCTCCCACTTTCCACCTTTGATCGTTACTGTAGTCTTTTCTGGGCGTCCCGCCCGCTGTCCGCAAATTGCCTCCAGCTCCGCGACTTCTGTGCTCTTCTGTGGCCTACCCTTCCCACCCCCCTTTCCTGCTAGCCGCAACGGCGTATCTTCTACCTCATCGAGGAAAAGATCTTCTGGGGCCTCTGCAGACCTAGTTTCCGGGTATTTCTCACACGTAAATCAGGCTTCCTTTCCCGCCATCATGATTAGCCGCCTAGACCTCATCTCCCACCAAAGCACGCCGACTCGGCCATCAATCCTGGCTCCCTCGCCCCTATTGACGTGAGCTTTTTCGACCCCGAAATACACGCCTTATCAGACTTCTGCTCGACTTTCTAGTGCCTCTCCCATGGTTGGTGAGTTCGGCACCCTCAACAGTTCTTAGGCCGCTCTTCACAGCCCTGCGTCCCTGGTGTTGAGGACCGGGATTCCGTCCACCTCTTCAATATGCGACTCGGACAGGACTGGCGAAGATCGAGACGGGCTAACCTTGGAAGTCCACAATTGACCCAGCTTGGCGCATTGTGGTTGCTCAGACTGATTTGTTTCTGCAAGTTCGGTCTCGACTGCGACGCATCTCTTCGGTCAGATGATTCAGATCAGGGACCAGGGCAGTTCACAATCGGGTAACATGATACGGTAGGTGCTTGGATGACCGCCGTTCTAACATGCGCACTTGTTAAATTGTCAACAGCCTGACAGAGGTAACCCAGAGTCCCACCGATGTGATCGATATCGATGCGGCATCGTAACTCATCTTCCAATGTCAGTCGCAGATATTCCGCGCCGCTACGTTCTCATTTCTGAGGTCACATCTCAGCGCTGTGCCCTCTCGGACGATGAAGATCGCAGGTATTGATCTTCTGATATTATGGGTACACGCAGAGGAAATATAATATTTTCACCAACCGTGGCCTTGCTCAGTTGGTCAGTATGATGAATGCCAAGCACTTCCGAAAGCCCTCGTTCAAGACTGACCCCCGGCCGCTGACCATGACGGTCGACCACCATACTTCCCTTTCTAGGGAGCACGCTTCCAGGTAGTTGCAGTCGCACTTAACACGAGCTCTGCTCCAGGCTTTGACACTACTGTATCCGAGCGGTAGTGTAAAGCATTGGTTGTCACGGTACCTAAATGTAGGTGCAATAACCCAAGAACTGCAGAGAGGAGAGGGGTGAGAATAACTGTCTTGATAGAGATATCATATAATTTCGGATAATATTCTCTACATTTTCACTTCGCCAGCTCTCTGTTGATCCTGTTCCGCCACACCCTTTTCGTGTCAAGCGCAACGGCGATTTAGTGGATCAGCAGATGATTCTAGGCCCCACCGCGTGCCTTACGTCTCATCTCAGAATAACTGGGTCCTAAACTGGGAGGCGACAGTGTGCACTACGGCAAGACGATAGATTCGCATGATAACCGCGGTCATGGACATTGGCAACGCTGGTAGATGCAAGCCTTTATCGTTGAGGTGCCTTACCTCGCTGGACAATCGAGGTGCGAGGGTTAGCATTGAGCGGCCCGCGAAGTACCAGATCAAAAGGCGCTTGGAGACTTGCCCGTAGATAAAAATGGACTTGTGCAGGGCTAGGGATGGAATGTTGAACGTCTAGTAATTCAGGCCATGCATCAGGTGACGCACAGTCAGCAAGGTACAACGGCATCGTCTAACACGTTAGAAATACAGATGGTACAGCGCCAGCGGCGACGGGTTAGAAATGCTACACTGGGGATGGAAATGGGTAGAAGAGGGGAATGGGTATAAATTAAGCAAAGAAAGGGGATATTTGGGAAAGTGGAGAAGGTGCCGAGCCGCAGTCCCTAACACTGTCTCGATCTCACTGACAGGTAACCTTGCGCGCGCGAGATGGCAAAAGGGAGCCCAATCGCACGCAGACAATTGTTATGTGATACCAAGCCTACCAAACATGTCCGACAACGTCTTGAACGCGACTGGTTTTACGAGGCTGGGTATGCGATTATTGACACACTGCCGAAAAGAACGTTTCATGGATACGCACTAGCCGTCAACGCCCGCCTCGAAAGCTCTCCGCTTATCCTCCAGAGACGACATCCCTGTAAGTGCGAGGATGTGAGACTTTTGTCCCGACCTTGATGCCTCAATCTTCCTGATTTGTGTGGTGGCGCCATATCCTAGGACCAGGGTTTGAGAGGCTCTCGAAGATGAAAAGCGATAGTCAGCTTACCGTCCAATATTGGCATTGATAAATCGAGGAGAATGATACTGGTAGAGGGAATGGGTGACCGGACAATCGAGGCCAGGGAAGAGAAACGTACTCGAATTGACCGTCGGTCCCAAACAAAAGAACACCCTCATGTCCGTCTACTGCCTCACGGTATTCATAACCCTAGAAAAAGGACGGCTAGAATGGGTGTATATTATAGGAAATTGTAGACGAACCTTGCTAGACAGCCATCGGGTCCTGGGCGCCGCCGACGCGTCAATACGTTGGCAATCGTATAACAAATGGATGGAAGGCTCACAGGAGATTGCGCAATATGCTGTTGTCTTCAACGACAAGGACCCGAACGTTTTTTCGCGACCCCAGGGCTCCAATCGATGATTTTAGTAGCGAACCCCCTGTGTCGCCCACAGGAATGGTTGGGCTGGTAGAGCTCTGCGATTGGCTGAGCGAGCGCGCGCGGCCAGGCTGAGCTCCGTCTTGAAGACCATCGTCCTCTTCCTCATGCGCTGGCATTCCACTCCACGAGGCGACAGGGTGCACCGTTATAGATCGACGACCAAGCGATGGGCGCGGCACCTCATGATGGTTCTTTATCTGTCCTTGCTCTTCGGAATTGCGCCTCGTAACGCCAGCCGGTAGGTTGGATGGGGAAGACACGATAGAAGGGTTCGAGTGGGGCATGAGTTCCGATGTGGGCGAAGAGTGACGGCTGATTTTGAGCGCATGTATGCAGAGTTTAAGGGCATGGCGAAGTCGCGATGGGCCACCGGGCTTGTACAAGATACGGCAGAACCCACCCAACCGCTCGAATTCAGTAACAGTGGCTGTAAGGTGCCTCTCACCGCGGCTAACTGTAAGAAGGACAAATGGCTGGCCGATTTTCCGCTGCTCAATCGCACGTTGCAGTGCCGACAGATCCTCATTCGCAATGACAATGTCTCCTAATACTCCCGGAGGTGTAATTTGGAAGTCCCACCAGGATACCAAATAGTGCGAAATGACGCTTCGAAGAAGCTGCACCCCGCGATGGGGGTCATCGAACCCCACTAGGCTGACTGTGGTGGCATGGTCTTGATTCAAAGTACCGGAAACTTTCTGTGACGTTTCGTCTTCCACGGTTTCGGCGGAGAACGTGACCTTAATTTCCGTTCCCACGTTCTCGGCGCTCCATACATCAACCTTACCGTCAACACCCTTGGATTGTACGATGCTATTCACGATTGCCAACCCGAGCCCCGTGCCTGTTTGCATCGGGTTCTCCTGAGAAAAGGGATGAAAAAGTTGGTTCTAAGAGCAGCTATCGGTAACCCGTTTCCCCTGGTGATCAATTGAGTTCTAACCTTGAGAAAATCCTGACTGATCCCCTATAGTTCCCCTGTTGAAATAGCTCTGTTTGGGTGACAATATATACGCACCTTGCCGGTGTCCACTATTACTAATTCAAGCTTGACCTTGTTCGGGGGTATGTCTGGGGTGCGAGGTAACTGACGGATGATTACGTGGATATAACCGTCCTACCAAGTTTCATCAGAGGCCATAAAGTGGGAAGTATCCAGCAATGCAAGAACGAACCGTTGTGAACTTGAGACTATTTCCGAATACATTCATTAGTACTCTTCGGATACCTCCTTTCTCGAGCTTGAGAAGCCATCCCTAGATTAGGTCATAAGCGCCCACGGATCGGTGAAGAACGGTGGCACTGTGTCGCTTACCTCCTCTCTGTCACCAATCTCGATAACAACTTCGACAAGCTGCTTTCCACTGCCATCCTGCCTTGGTGGAGCATACAAGCTACCAATCTCTGATTCCTGCTGCTGTGCGAACAAGCGTGCGCGGTGCCCGATCCAAGATCCCTCCACGGCTTCTTCTATCAGTTGCAGGACATCAATGCTGGAGAACAGGGGGAGGATTTCCATGAGGATTGTAGGGCACGATGAAAGACAGCAGAGAAAGACGCACTGTGCAGTTCGGATGACTTGCTCTACTCCCCCTGCCTTGGAATTCCCGCTGAGCTTTGTGAAGTCCAACACATGGTTTACAGTCTCGACCAGCGACGTGCCGCATGCTTGCACTGTATGTAAAAAAGACGACTGGGTGTGATTTAGCTGTGTGTCAGAGAGCAGCTCTGCTGCTGCCAAAATGCCATGTAGAGGAGTGCGTAACTCGTGAGAGATGCTAAACACGGAGCCGTCAAAGGATGCCAGATCCCGGGAGATGGAATTCGTGGCGTACTTGGATATGAACAAGCTCTTCGCTTTGTCGGCCAATGCCATCCGTCGTTTGAGCACAGCAGATAGAATTATCACACCTAAAGGAGCAGCCGTATGTAAATCGTATCGAATGCCCATTTGGGGCAAAGGGTAACATACCGATGGCGCGTAAATAAGATAACTCATGTCCTTCGAGCTGTAATATCCTCGTCAAGAACCGCCCCTCAATCGAAGTGGACACTCACATATCGTCGGCCTTGTTCCGAAGAATTGTATGCGCAAAGCATAGCAAAGGGTCGCTTGTCGATGTTGAAAATAGGTACACCTACCAAATTGTTATTCCCCACTACTCACACTCGGAAAAATTACACTTACAAAGTGCGTACTGCGTTCCGTTCGGCATGAACGGGCGGAGAGGGGCAGGTACCAGTGCCTCGAATATGCGGCCATCAGGGTATTTCAGGAACATATCCCAGATGCGTACGCATACGTCTCCTTGTACTTGGTGTGTTGTCGTGTCTTCTGCGCCATGCACGATGACCGACATGCTAGCCTCTGCCCCAACTGTCTCAAGCACCTCGCCATGAGACATGTCCATGACGAGTGCACCTTCCACGTCTAACGTCTTTTTCACGAGCTTCGCCGCGCGCTGATATACCCTATCCATCGAGAGCGTGTTCTTCAATCGCCGACTTGATTCTGCCTCTGGGCTCGTCTCAGAGTCAATCTCGAGGCATTCCCGTGTGAACTGTTCCATCTGCGACCGCCAATTGTAAACCCCAACCACGATCGACGCGACCTCTAGCTGCCCAGAAGTCTCGGGAGCCCCACTCACCGAGGTTTGAATGCGATCACGTATCCGAAGTTGAATCTTGTCTCGCCATAGCTCCATTTCACGCATCACAATTGCCTGCATCAGTTATGAAGTCATGCCCCGTGCTTGGACTGCTGAGCAGGGCAGCACAACTCACAGCAAACTCCTTTAATGTATGGCGCTGCCGAGGACTAAACTCGACGCGTGGCGCATCATCCATTATAGCGAGAGTGCCAATGTTAAAACCCTCCTGAGTGCGTAACGGGGCACCCGCGTAGAAGCGAACGTAAGGCGGCCCAGTGACCAGGGGCTAGAAGGAACCCCGTAGAGAGCCTTAATTCGTCACCTTTCAAAATGGAATTTATCTCACATTCTTTGCAAAGCGCCAATCGGCATGAGTGTCGAGAATGACCATGGGTTCGTCGCCTCTGCAGCAAGGTAAGGAAATTTCCTGCATGTAGCAGGCACCCGAACACACCGTAGTAAAACCGCGTGGGCACATATGGAGCCCGTCCGAGGAAACGACGGATACGCCAAGCCGGCTATAGACTTTCATTACATCCGCCACGGCTTTCACGGTAATGGTACTCACAGGCTGACTTCATCCATCTAGGAGGGTGATTAGTAAGTTTCTCAAAGCTCCGTGTGGCGGAGACATACTGTTCACTCCCATCAATAAGGCTGATAATAACTGTCTTTATACTAAATACCAGCTTTGTGAGGTGCTCTATCCTCTCAAAGTTGATATCTGGCCCTGTATTCCAGATATTGAATTGATACAAGGCACGGCGGCGCTCGAGCTCATCAGGTGGGTACGGCGGCGTAAGATAACCAAGTTCAAGGAACGTAGTTTCCTCCTTGAGTGCCCGCCCTGCCCCCGCGTCTACCCCGCGCGTAGGAGATGGCAACGCAACCGGAGGCCCGATGGCCTTGTTGAGAAGGGGAGAAGATGTCTGCCGCGTGAAATTTACGTGATGCGAGGCAACAGTAGCCGTCTGCACAACCCCTGGCTGAGATGGTAGATGTTGCCGCATCGGATTGAGGACGGGCACCATTGAGTCTGGGGACGTCGAAAGTCCTGTGACACCAAAATAATCGTCACCATTCCCCATCAAAGGCCGCAGAGGCACGGATGCAGGCGTGGCATATGGCGGGGAGGGCGAGAGGGCTGATCCGCTGAGCGGCTCAGTGTCGGCATCAGAGTTATCGGCTGTTGGAGGCGTTGAAGGTGGGCTTCCTTGAATCGAACTAAGGGTGGGTGGGACACCTGTCGTTCTTTCGACATCAATGGTACCGTCCCAAAAACTTCCCAGCCGCTGGCGATGACGAGGAGATTGAGGTCCCATAGGGGAGTCAGGCGGATTCAAGCCCGGGATCGCTGTGCGCGCATTCCGAAACGGGTCTGTCAGCTCGTGTTCAGGGGATGGCAAAGCCAGTGGCGCTATGTTGATCCGGGCACCGGCCCAGCGCATAGCAGCGGCTGCTGTTGTAGCATCGGCGTGTGGTACAACTGGCGCCCCTGTCGACGTCGGAATCATGTCAAGTACGGGACGGGTGTCAACAGATGATTGGGTTTCAGCGAAGGAATTGCGAAGACGATGAGGTATAGACAATGCCATGTTGGCGGTCGAGCTACGTCGGGAAGCTGACGGTGACCACACCAACGAGGAAAATCCGGAAGAGGAATGCGTTGGCGTCGACGATCCTGTGGAGGGGGGGCTGGTCGTCTGAGGCGGAGTGTCCGCTTTCCGCGACAAAGGAACCGATGCATCTGATGAGGCATGCGGTACAGGAACGCCTCGTGGGGTGCCGGTTGATAGCACGTTCGAAGCAATCCCAGCGCTCCCCGATGGGAAGATAGGATCAGATGATACCTCGGGTGGCGAGCCGGCCAAGGTGTGTGTTTGATGATGGCGCTCGAAACCCGAGCGTGGAGGGGGTGGTGCTTTGTGAGGCTCCCAACGACCGAGGGCGTAGGCGGCAATAAAACTAGTCCAATCATATTCAGTTGGCTCAGTTATACTCGTAGGTTCGACGATCGCGGCGGACGCCATGTCAAGCGCGCGAGGGAGACTAGCTGGCGGCGATCGTTGCAGCGCGCGGGACCAATGGCAAAAAATCAGCGCACGACACGGAATCCCGACTGGGGCGCCGCAGAGTGGTACACACCAGAATCGGACGGTTTGTGGAGCTCTTCGCGCAAGTTCAGGAGAGACTGGTGGTAGGAGGACTTGGGACGCAAGCCTTTGTATACGGAATCCGTGCCAAAACCGGGATCACGACGACAAGACGACGACGCCTGGCTGGGGGATGAATCCGAGGAAGAAGAAGACGCAATGGGAGAGTCTACTGGGTTGGGAGATGGAGAGGAAGGGGCTGTGATCGGATTCAAATTAGAAGCGGTTGAAGGGCGTGCGCGACGAGAAGCGCGCTTCTGCTTGACCAAAGGGACATCAGGGAGAGGGGAGGGAGAAGAGAGAGGGAGATTGGCCACCGATTGAGGAGTGAGCACGGAGGACGCTCTCTGGTGGCCTCGGTCTAGATCCACTATCTGTGGGGCCGAAGTTTGTTGGTCCTGCATGTGGCTCGGAAACGTGTGTATGTATGCGCCCCGTTTCGTCGATTTCTTTCTCTCTTTTTCTTCTCTAAGAGGGCATCGGAATGTCGTTAAATACACGAGTCTGGTATAGCTATCCAGTCGTCGGAATTGCGTGTTAGGCTCGTTCTTCGCTGGCCCCGGCCGTGGCGTGGCAAAATGCCGCGATGGAGGTAAGGCCCGCCTTTTCCCGAAATGCGACTCCACACACAATGACGTCACGACCTGCCCTTCTCTGAATATTACCTACTCTATAGTCCAATCGCCAACATACTCCACACGTACACAGGTAAGATAATGTTATCGTTCTGTCCAGACATTGCCTCTAGCACCGACCCAAGCCCAATAATCGCCCCGTATCGCACAACCTTGCGTAAAAGAGGTCAGCCGTCTCGCCGTCAAATTACCATGATTATTATTGCAAACTTACCGAAAATTCCTCAACCAACCCACAAATCCGCAACGCCCGCGCAAACGCCACCACCGACACCGTGAATCCGGCGCTTCCCTCCAACGTCTTGGGTGTCGTGGGGGACCACTTATATCGTCCCACCCTTTTCCCCACCACAGAAGCCTGCATCCGCGTAATTAGATCCTCACTGCTATGAATGACCACATCTCCCATGTCAATCGAAACTTACAACGGCGTCACCTACTCCGACTGTCAAAATTCCAGTGTACAGCAGCAACCGGGAAGGTCTGCATCGGATATCAGTGATCATCAGTTCATATGACCCAATGCCACCATGCCCCTCCCCAACAGGAAATGGTACTTACGCCTCGAACCAGAGCGCGCCTGCGCACCCTGTCAGCAGGTAGAAGTGGCTCAGGATAGCCGTCCCACTATCCTTCGAGTCCAGGAACTCGCTCATAAACACGTGCACAGCCGCCCCAAACGGGTACAGCGCGAAATAGCGCACGTACTCCGCAAACACGAAAAGCGCAAATGCCGCGCTGAACGCCAGATGCGTGAAAGCCGGATCCGCAGCCACGCCAGGAACGAACATGACCACTGCGAGTGCGTGAAAGAACTTGCGTCGCGCGTTCAGTCCCAGCGTTGGTACGCGCCGATCCGCCGCGTCAAGCCACTCACTCGCCCCAAGTCCAAGGTCGGTCGGGAGGTGTGGGATTCCCACCGCAGGGAACATTGCAGACACTGCCGACGATGCCGACGAAACCGCTGAGGACGTAAGCGACACTGATGCCAATGCCAACGTCCCTGACGTCGGCGACGTGGGTTCGGCCGCCGATGGTACGATGGTGCTGTCGTCCACCACTGATTCGCTGCCAGTAGGCAACCGTGGCCGGATGCGACGGGAGCGCGCCAGTTGCCGATTCCATCCCCAGACGCTGATGCTACCGAGTACGGCCCAGTACGCGAGGAGCGCGGGCCGAGTCCACGGGAATGGGCCTTCAAGCAACCAGAAAACTACCCACAGCCAAGGATCAGGCCCACGCAAGAGCCACTGTGTCCACATGCCGATCAGCCCACCCACGATGAGGGCCGCGCCGAGATAAAACCCAACTGCGAGTGCGCGCCGGTGTGCCTGCTTCTGCTGCGGGAATCGCAGGCGTCGCACGGGTCGCTGCGCGATATGCCGAGAAAGCGTAAGTAAGGGCGAAAGCAGAAAGCCCGTCAACAGCGACCCGGGAATGAGGGCCAATTGATAGATAAGCAATGGTGTGGGCAGGCGGTACGTTTTGATGTAAAGTGTCGTTACGGGCCATATCTATTTCGTGGGAATTCGACGGGGTGTGTCGATATCAGCGTGTGAAGAAGTATTCTGAACCGATACGTACCCTCGCAACGGTCAAGTTGCTTAATTCTATGAACAAGGCAGTGGCGCCAAACACCACTAACCCAAGCTCGCCAAGTGTGAAACCACGATGAGCGAGGCGGACTGCGATGTAAAGCGAAAACTGGAAAAAGACAGAACCCGACGCGACCTCCCAGTATGACAAGTCTGGTATCACATGTCATACATTAGATCTCAGGAAGGGAGAAAGATGGTTAGGAACTCACGTCTCCACAGACCAACCCGCGCACGATCGAGCGCAAAACGTAACCCAAGAAGGAATGCACAAACGAGAAATGTGAAAACAACATAGAGTCTTCCCTTCCGTACCTCGCTCCGAGGAACGGAGCCACGCTCGCCTTCGGAAACCTTGTGGTGCTTGCGATGGCGCCATTCGAACCAGTGTGATGCATATACGTGAATCAGCAAAGTTGTTGAGCAAAGCGTACTTAGGTCCACCGCATTACGCCGTGAGAGTACAAGTGCCTGAAGTGGGGTGAAAGAAGTTTCGTTACTGAGACGCCATGGGGCTTCAATATGCCAAAATGGTGGATGAGGTGTGCCTTCGAGCGGTGTATCAACCTTGAGAGCCACGTAATACAACGCAGACGTGATCAGCGGTCCGAGAACAAGGCCGCTGATAAGTCCATCATCAGAAGAGGTCCTGAACGAAACGTCAACGAAGGTGTCATAAGAGATGTTGTGAGAACTTGACCTATAGTTCTTTGGGACGGTCATCCATACATATCCTCGGTTCTCAGGGATCGAATGGCTGCTGATTGTCGTACCACGACGAGGTACGCGTGACTCCGGCAGTCGAGGTGTTGAGGGAGAGGGGGCTGATGCCGAGTCGGCCGCCGTACTAAACAAAGGGATGATTTTTGTGCAGGAAGAGTGATTCCAGACCAAGTAAATGAAGGAGGCAAAGATGACGGCATAGAGCTCTGACGTGTACATGATTGGCATGGGACGAACATTCCGCGGAGAGAAGTAAGCATACCGATGGGCAGCCCGTCATCGAACGGCAATAATGCGCTAGACGAGGATCGCAGTTTCTGGGCCGCGCAAGCGAGCGCCAAGGTCAGGATGGCGCCCTCCGCAGCCATTTTCGCGTCTATGAGAAGTGCATATTGCCAGGATGTCAGCCGGGACGAAATCGTGAGGGAGAGCGTCGCGGGGAGGACGAAGGTGGGCGGTCCAGCGCTGCGTGGGCGGAGGAAGGCGGTGGGCGAGGGCAGAGGAGGCTGGGGCATGATCCCGTTCAAGCCGAGAGCCTGCGGCGCGGGAGAACGCGAACGTGTGAATGTGCGTCGACTGAGCGTGCTGGCACGGCCGTTTGCCCTCTTGGAACCGTCGGAACTCGACGCAGGGGGCGGCGTAGGACTCGGCACACGTGGGGGGTTTCGATTCGATTCTCCCCCTGCGCCCCCGTTGCGTGTCTCGGCGCTTACGGAACCGCGTCTCCCGATAACGGTGTGCGTGTCGTCGTCGGTCTTGTCGTCGTCCGTGCTCATCCCCGACGCAGAACTAGAGAACGAGTAATATGCGTCAGCAAACGCATCCCTACCCGGTGCTTCATCTTTTTCTTCTCGCGACCATCAGTAGAAAATGGTCGCACACGACAGAAAAAGAAACACGAAGCGATGTGACGAGGGGCGATAAAAAGGGAACTGAGACTCACCTGGAGGAACCTGCTTGATAGCTCGTGCTCCAATCAAGCGTCGGGGATGCGTGCATCGCCATAGTCGCGTTAAATGAACCTGGACGACGCCGACCCACATGTCCGCCGGCATGGCCTTTGCGCGCGGAAACGTCTGAGCGCCCAGCAGCCAGTTTGGGATGAAGGGGTGAAGGGGGAGGATTCGAAAATGGTGAGTTCGTAATTGTGTGAGTACTTCAGGGCTACTGCTCGAGGAAAACGATCGTTCGTCGTGCCGTTGAAGACGTGTGGCCCTGTCGAGCCCGTCTGTACATCAAGTCGGCCGTGACGCTCGTTGTTCGGCCCAGACAATGTAACGCGGCCGGACAGCCCGGACCGCAGATTATTTTTAGGGCAACGGATAAACACCTTATTTCGAGGCATCGGATGCTGGCGGGGGCAGTCGTTGAAGAACTGACTGCCCTCTCGTCCATGTACCCAACTAAGATGCGCACAGATGGGACCGCTTTTTGGTTTCGCGCTCTATATGCGAGTTTTGGTATTCAGTGCCGGCTGGCGGGAAGCTGCGTGAGTCCTATTCGGGTATGGTTCACAACTGCCCTGGCTTCCTCCACCCGCCTATCCCAGTCGGTCCATCAGTTTCTCATCAGACGCACGAGGCAAGACAAGCATGAAACGCATTTTTCGCCCTTACTACTTTCGTTGACACTTCCAAGATCCCTGAACAGCCCCTTGGGAAGCAACAGCTGGGGCGGCCATGTGGTTGAAACCTCTCCATGACCCCCGAAAAAATCGACAAATCACAAGACACGTGGCACTATCTTCCGTCTTTGCCGCCGTGGCCTGATACGTGCCCCTGACATCGCAACTTGCATCAGACATCAGAAAACATTAAGTGGTGTCATGGTCACTGAGGCCAGTATTCGCCTCCCTCACCAACAATCAACTGTCACCGGGAATGCCGCAGCCAATTTCCGGGTCTCTCTTCTCGGAACTGATTGCCACAGGAGAAACATCAGCTGTATTGCGAGGGCCACAAAAGAAAAGGAGTCGCCGCCAACTGCCAGATTCAATGCACCTGGAGACGAGCTGTCGGAAAAGGAGGTTCCTTGAATGTTTTGGATCCCACACGGATGTTCGGCACAGAATCTTCCCCACGTCGCACGGGTGCACTGCCTCGCCGCGTGCTGAAACGGAACAAATCCTCGAAATTAGGAAGCGCCGGTCGGCCTGAGATAGTTTACCGAAAACGGTTGGCTCTGGTCGGCCGAACATGTTGAACGGGGCTGATGAGTGTGCATCAGTACGGCCAGTAGAACAGTACCGTAATAATGCTCTGATAAGCAAGCATCGTGGGTAACAAATGGGGAATTTGCCGGCATTCCAGGTCCGCGAATGTCCGCGCGCATGATCATAATCACGTCGCGTGTCTCGTCGCGTCAAACACGCGTCACAGGAAAAAAGCTCTTCGCCACCACCATCGCACAATCCGACGCGTCCCCCTCGTATCAAATGTCTACGCCGTCTGAGAGCCCTCTCGTGTGTCAGGAGGACCTGGAATCGCCATCTTCGTCCTCTCAGGCTAAGGCGGCGGCTTCTAATGACGAGACGCCCTCTAAAGTAAATGCCGCGTTGTCTGATCACGGCGATAACGCAAAGCCAAAAACTACGAGTACCTCCAATGGGAAGCGTCAGAGGACGCTCTTCGACATGCTCGGCCCTGGCTCTTCCCCCAGCCAAGGCTCAGAGACCTCTTCTAAAAAGCCAAAGCTGGCTGCGGTTGCGGCATCCGGTTCACGCAATAAGCTGTCCACCTCTGGAACTGCGCAATCGTCTTCCGGGGCCGGTGGGAGTGATGGCCAGCAGCCTCTCAACTCCATTCCGTTCTCTTTGTCCGAGTACGTGGCCTCGCTCACCGAGGACCAAAAAAGGCTCTTGAAATTAGAATGCGAAACCATGGGCAAGAGCTGGTAGGCGCTCTCGCGAGATCCGTATACCGGAGGTCACGGGCACTTAACGCACTCCGATCAGGCTCAAAGTTCTCAAGGACGAAATCAAAAAGCCGTACTTTATCTCCCTGAAGGAATTCCTCTGGAAGGAAGGTGTGCATGGTCCCGACGACAGCGCAGAAAACCTCAAAGTATACCCTGCACGTAAGTTTTTTTTTTCCGTCCCATCCGGGTGCCAATGCTCATCATTCCATCCCTGGCTCCTCCACCTCGTGGACCCGCAGCGCGG
>Ga0137397_10001699_pt1 | contig 15361 bp, 13 predicted proteins | sample czorhiz116metaG_FD_106658 | JGI IMG/M metagenome (GOLD analysis project Ga0137397, IMG submission 106658) | Vadose zone soil microbial communities from Angelo Coast Range Reserve, California, USA - czorhiz1.16 metaG | ecosystem: Environmental > Terrestrial > Soil > Vadose zone | place: USA... | reverse complement strand
CGGGGCAGCGATCGATGCCGTCGAACACTTTGTCGCCGTCGGAATCCGACGGGCAGCCGTTCGCATCGACCGTGGCACCGGCCGGGGTATCCGGGCACTTATCGACCCCGTCCCAAACCCCGTCGTGACCGGAATCGAGCGGGCATCCCGACGCATCGACGGTCGCGCCCGCCGGGGTGTCCGGACACTTGTCGAGGAAATCGTTCACGCCATCGTGGTCCGAGTCAGGCAGCGGGCCCGGAGCGGCTCCGGCCAGCGGACACCCCTTCGCGTCCACGGCTGTCCCGGCTGGCGTGTCGGGGCACTGATCGATCCCGTCGAACACCTTGTCGCCGTCCTGATCGTGCGGGCAGCCCATCGCGTCCACCGTCGCACCCGTCGGCGTGTTCGGACACTGATCGATCCCGTTCAATACGCCGTCGCTATCGGCATCGGCCGGACACCCGCGGGTATCGACGGTCGCGCCACGTGGTGTGTCGGGGCAGGCGTCATTCTTGTCCGCCACCCCGTCGTGATCGGCGTCCCCGGTGGGGGCGGCGTCCGGCTGGAAGAACGCGAATCCTACGGACGCCATCAAATGCGTGGCGTTCTTCGACCCGCCGGGAAACGCGCTCGTCGTGCTTGGCGTGTAGATGCCACGCGCTTCGAAGCGCAGCGCGAACCGCGAGCTCATGAAGAACTTCGCCCCGGCGCCGCCGTGGAATCCGTGATCCGTGAAATGGTAGGGATTGGTATTACCGAAATCGAGTAGCGAGAAGCCCCCGAGCACGTAGACCGACATGCGGCTCGCGTTCAGCGCGTTCACGACGAGACTGCCGCTGCCGATCAGCCCCTCGATGTGCGCGGTGCCGACGTCCTGCGGTGACTGGAACAGCGCCTCGACCTCGAAATCGATCATCGGTGTGAGCGCGTACGCGAAGCGCACGCCGCCGCCGGGCTTGTCGGCGAGACCGAACGCTTTGTCGTATTTCGTGTAGGCGCCGAACAAGCCGACTTCGTAGCGGCGGGCGTACTGCGCGTCCAGCCGTGTGGCCGTCAGTGCCACGATCGCAAATAGGGGGGCGAGCTTTCTCACGTTGTGCCTCCGCCTCAGTTGGTCTGCCGCAGCTCGACGCGCCGGTTCTGCGCGCGACCGGTTGCCGTCGTGTTGGGCGCGACCGGCTGGGATGCACCATACCCCTTGGCCACCATCCGCTCGGGAGCGACGCCCTTGCTCGCCAGATACGCGCGCACCGCATCGGCGCGGGCCTGCGACAGACGCAGGTTCGTCGCCGACGCCCCCGTGGCGTCGGTGTGTCCGCCGATTTCGATCTTGATGTCGGGGTTGGCGACGAGCGATGCCGCCACGATGTCGAGAATCGTGTACGAATCAGGCTTCAACGCCGAGCGGCCCGTCTCGAACGTCACGCCGCGGAGCACGACCGGGGTCTTGGCCTCCGTAAAGAGGATCGGACAGCCTGCCGCGTCGACACGCGTGCCTGCCGCCGTGCCGGGACATTTGTCTTTCGTGTCGTCGATGCCGTCCCCATCGGCGTCGGAGGCGCGCTGGCACCCCGCCGAATCGACTTCAGTACGGGGCGGCGTGTTGGGGCACTTGTCGATGCCGTCGGCCACGCCGTCGTGGTCGCTATCGACCGGGCAGCCGGTGGTGTCGACCGTCGCGCCGGCGGGCGTGTTCGGACACTGGTCGGGACCATCGGGGACGCCGTCGCGGTCGGAATCCGTCGGACAGCCCTGGGCATCCACCCGCGCGCCCGTCATCGTGCCCGGGCACTTGTCGATTCCGTCGTAGACGCCGTCCCCGTCCGTGTCTTTCGGGCAGCCGCGGGCGTCGACTTCGGCATGCTCGACCGTGTTCGGACAAGCATCGAGACCGTTATAGACGCCGTCGCGGTCCGAATCACTCGGGCAGCCGCGCGCGTCGACAACGGCCCCAGTGGGCGTTCCGGGGCATGCATCCTTGCGGTCGGCGACGCCGTCCAGATCGGCGTCGCGAAGCGCGCTCGATCCGGTGAAAATCGAGAGCCCCGCCGAGCCGGTGATGTGTCCCGCCCAATTGCCACTCGAGAACCTGGTGCTGGGCGAGTAGATCGCCCGCCCTTCAATCCGGAGGGCGACTCGATCGCCGAAAAACAGCCGGTCTCCAATCGCACCGTGCACGGCGTTATCGGAGAAGCTGTACCCTGGGCGGTCGCCGAACTCGAGCCGAGTGTAGCCGCCGAGGATATAAAGGAGGTTGCGCTCGTTGCCCGTGTTGAGCACGAGACTGCCGCTCGCCAGCGTCGCAGTCGCGTTGTTACCCCCGGCATAGGGTGTCGGCTGCTGATAGCCCATTTCGAACTCGATGCCGACGGCCCGGCTGAAAAAGTAGCCGAGCCGCCCGCCGCCCCCGATCTGCTTGTCGAGCGCGAACGCGCGGTCATAGCGCGTGTATGATCCGAATCCGCCGATCTCGAACTGATGGGTATGCTGGGCGATGCACAGCGCAGGAACCGCGCTGAGATAAAACACGAGTAGTGTCGTCCGGGCGCGCATGTCTTCTCCCCGAGGTTGGCCCTCCACTTTAATAATCGGCCTCTCGTGAAGAAACCCCTGTAACCTCGGTCACCAGCTGTTGGGCCCCTCCCCCGGCCCCCCTAAGGGTGTCCGTTCCCTCCTCTGATGAAGCGCAGGGCCTGGGAGAGCTGCTCGGCCAGCGCCGAAAGCTCGGTCGCGCCTTTGGCGAGGTCCTGAATAGCCCGCAGTTGCTCGGACGCCGCGGCGGCAACGGCCTCGGCTTCCTGACTGGAGGTCTGCGCGCCGGCGCGCGCCTGGCTGAGTGAGTCGGTGATGCGGGTCGCGAGCTCGGCGCTGTGTCGTCCGACCTCCGCCACCTGTTTTCCGGCGCGCGCCGTCTCGGCGGCGGCCTCCGCGATCCGATCGAGGTCCTGGACCCACGCCGCAGAGCCCTGGACCACCTGGCCGAGGTCGCCGCGGATGCGCTCGATGAGCTGGGCGGCCCGGTCCAGTGCGCGTCGCGTGTCCTGGACCGCCTTGCCGACGTTGCGGGCTTCCCGCCCGCTCGCTTCCGCGAGCTTGTGGACCTCATCGGCAACGACGGCGAAGCCGCGGCCGTGAATCCCGGCGCGCGCGGCCTCGATCGTGGCGTTCAGCGCGAGCAGGTTCGTTTGGTTCGCGACGAACCCAATCGTCTCCGAGAACTTCTCGACTTGCGCCGCCACGTCACGCAGCCGCCCGACTTCGGCGGCGCTCTCCTCGGTCGTGGCGCCGAGGTCGGTCAGCTGGCGCACCGCGTTCTGGGTCGCCGTGCGGACGCGGTCGGTGGTCTTTTCCATCTGGGCGCCCGCCTCGCGGGTCCGATCACCGGCGGTCGCGAGCTCGCCGGCGCTGTTCTTCAGCTGACCTGCTTCACGCGCGGCCGCGCTCACCAGGGTCGCCGCCTGGCTGGCGCCGTGGCTCGCACGCTGCGCCGCCGCGGCGACTTCCTCGCTGGATGCGTGGATCTCCTGCGTCGTGGCGGTCAGCGTCTGGACATACTGCGTCGTCTGATCCGACGCGCCGGTCACCGGCCGCAGCGAGCCGTCGATCGCTACCATCAGCGCGAGCTGCGGTGCCAGCAATTCCAGGAGGTCGCCGTCAGACTGCCGGTACATCGTCGGGTCGGAGTGCCGGACACTCCAGAGTCCAACGAGCTGGCCCGCGTGGTACAGCGGCACGAGCATCTCCGAGCCGGGGGTTTCGGCGCCCGGTAGCACGACTTGATCTCGCGCGAGTCCGTGCGCCACGACGGGTCGGCGCAGCCGCAGCGCCTCGCCGGTGAGGCCGGCGTCGGCATCGAATCGGAACGCCGCTCCAGGTTGTGCGGCCGTGTCGGCGACGAGCTCCATCTGACGCGTGCGCGGATCGTAACGGGCAAATCCCATCTGTTCCCACGGAATCAGCTGTCGCGTCAGCTCCTGGACGCGCTGGAAGCTGTGGCTCAGCGTGAGCTCGGCGGCGATCACCTGCGCGAGGCGCTGAATCAGCTGCAGCTCGTCGGCCCGCACGCCGAGACGCAGCACACGCAAACTGCCCCACGTCGCGACCGCCAGGACTCCGACCAGCAAGCTCCGAGTCTCGGCCGGGATGGTGGCGTGCACGACCGCGAGCCAGCCGAGCGCCAAAGCGGCGGACACGAGGTAGACGATGGACTCCCACCGCAGCGTGAGTTGGGCATCGACCCACGCGATCGTCTGCCCGAGGGCGAGCTCGAGATAGAACGTCCCGTTTACGATGATCGGCAACATGACGGTCGTGAGCGCGATGACCCACGCATTGTCGACGGACAGCGCCGCCGCTCCGGTCGCGCCGCTCAGCCGCGCATACATCAGCCCGACGAACGTCGATCCCGCCGTCAGGTGCGCCGCGTTCCCCAGCGCCGAGCGCAGCGGCAGCCGCCGCAGCAGCACGTCGCCGACGAGCATCGCGAACGGCGCGACGATCGCCGCGAACGCCCAGCCGCGGTCGAGGATCGCGAACAGCATGACGCCGAGGACGTAGGAGGAAAAGCCGTTGCCGGGCAGCGCGATGCCGTAGCGGCGGGTGATCGCGGCGACGAGGACGATCAACGCCCCGGCCAGCGGCAGGTTTTCGCCGAAGGGCATTCGACCGTTGACGTAGACGGTCAGGCCGGCGCCGAAACTGACGACTGCGGCGAGCGAAATCGCGACGCGAACGAGCAGCGCCGGCGCGGTCGAGAATCGCGAGACGAGCCGCATAACGCTGTGGCGCAAGGTCGGCGCCGTGGCGCGGTGTGTCAAGCACGACTATCGTTTACGACATGACCGTCACAATCGAATACTGCGTCATTTGAAACTACGAACCACGGGCCACCGGTCTGGCGGCCGAAATCCGCAGCGCGTTTCCGCATGCTGAAGTGCGCTTGATTCAATCGTCCGGCGGCGTCTTCGAAGTGGACGTCGACGGACGCGGCGTCTTCTCCAAGAAAAGCTCCAAGCGCCACGCCGAGGCGGGCGAAGTGCTGCGGCTGATTCGCGAGGGGGGAGCCGCCGGCAAGCAGTGAGGATCGCGATCTCCACCGGCGGCGGTGACGCGCCGGGCCTGAATGCCGTCATCCGCGCCGTCGTGCTCAGTGCGTTGCATCGCGGCTGGGAATGCGTGGGGATCAGACGAGGATTCGGGAGCCTGCTCGGCGAAGCCGAGCTGATGCCGCTGGGTCCGAACGAAGTCCGCGGCATCACGCACCTCGGCGGCACGATCCTCGGAACGTCGAATCGCGGTAATCCCTTGAAATGGCGCGTACAGCGGCCGGACGGCTCCTGGGAGGAGCGCGACCGCACGCAGGAGCTGCTCGACTCGTTCCGGGCGAATCGCCTCGACGCCCTCGTTGCCATCGGCGGTGACGGCACGCTCGGCATTGTGCAGCAGCTCTGGAAAAAGGGGCTCCCCGTCGTCGGCGTGCCCAAGACCATCGACAACGACATCGGCGGAACCGTCACGACGTTCGGGTTCGACACCGCGGTCTCCACGGCGACCGACGCGATCGACAAACTGCACTCGACCGCGGAAAGTCACGAGCGCGTGATGGTCGTGGAGGTGATGGGCCGGTACGCCGGCTTCATTGCTCTGAGCGCAGGGATAGCCGGCTCTGCGGACGTCATTCTGATTCCCGAAATCCCCTTCGACATCGACAAGGTCTGCGACAAGATCCGGCGCCGTGAGGCCGAAGGTCGGCACTTCAGTATGGTAGTGGTGGCCGAGGGTGCAGCACCGAAAGGCGGAACGGTCTCGCTGATCGATCCCGCGCATGAGCGCCTCGGTGGCATCGCCGAAAAAGTGGCGCACTCGATCGAGCAGATGACAGGGAAAGAGACGCGCGTTCTGGTGCTCGGACACCTGCAGCGGGGTGGCGGCCCGACGACGTTCGATCGGATGCTCGCGTTGCGCTTCGGCGCGGCGGCGGTTCGCCTGGTTGCGGAGCGGCAATTCGGGATGATGGTGGCGTTACAACCGCCGAATATCGTCCCGGTCGCGATCGCCGAGGCGCTGGCGACTCCGCGCCGCGTGCGACTCGATTCCGACAGCATCGCCACAGCCCGAGATCTCGGTATCAGCTTCGGAGACTGAGCTTGCCAGGATTGTGACCGCGGAGATGCTGGTAATGGTATTCCTTAGAGAACAGGGAGTCCCTCCGTGAGGCAACTGACTGGTGTGATCGCAGGGCTGGCCGTCGCGAACGCCGTCTGGGCGTGTCTGCCCTTCTCTCGCACGATCATTACTTCCCCGCCTATCGCTGGTGTGTATCGCGCCGAGACGAGCGAACCTCTCAGCGGTGTGCAGCTTGCGATCGCGACCGCAGATGGCGATTCGCTCTGTGGCTCTCCGGCAGTCCAGACCACTACCGACTCTGCCGGGGCCTTTTACCTCCCAGCTACCGTGAAGCACGTCGCCGTCACCGTCCTGGCCCCGGGCGACCAGGTGTACGGCTTCACGATGTGCGCGCGCGTGGCGGGCACCTTACGGCTCGCATTCGAAGCGCATACCGGTGTGAACGGCTCGATTAGCCCGGTACCGATCTCACTTGCCTGCATCGAATCCCGGACCGCCAACACGAAGCCCGTCGTATGCACAAAACGGCGGTAGTACTGTCTCTGTATCTCGCGGCCCTGCCTGCGGTGGCCCAGGGCCAGGGGCCTTCGCGGCCGCCGAAACGCAAAGAGCCCGTCGCAGCATGGGGGCTCAGCTTTGTGTATCCGGGGCTCGGCCAAGCCTATAACCGCGACTGGGGCCGAGCCGTAGCATTCGCAGGGTCTGCAGGTATTGGCTGGGGGTTGTACTGGAGTAGCTGGGAGGACTGCGTCGTGAACCACACCAAGTGTTCCATCAGGAACGCCAGCAGGGTGATCATTCTGGCTGCGTGGGTCGGCGCGCAGATCGACGCACCGCGTCGCGCGTCCGCCATCAATCGCAAGCGCAGCTTGTCGGTCGAGCTTGGTCCCGCCCCGCATTCCCTCGGCTTGAGCCTCGCCCGAATCACGTTCTAGGGGACAACCTGTAACCACCGACGGACAGCTGCGCGCCACCCGCGTAATCCGTAACAGCTTATTGTTAAAGCGCTTATGGCCTCTCCGCCCGCATGGCACGGCTCTTCCTTAGTCAGGCCGCACCTGGGAGGCACCATGAAACGCATACTCGTTATCGTCGCACTCTTGTTTGGCCTCGCGACGGGTGTCGCGCGGGCTCAAACCCGCGTCGGTGTTTCGCTGAGTTTTGGAGATCCGTACTTCGCCGGACAGTTTGTCATTGGCCGACCGTATTACCCGCGCTATGCGCCTCCCTACTCCTACCGCTACCGCTACCGTTACCGTCCCGCTCCTGTGATCGTCTTCGGACCGCGCTACTACCACGCGCCACGCGTGATCGTCGTGCGGCCGCGTCGTTACGGTCGCGGATATCATCGCGGCTGGTAGGTAGGAAGGCCACCAAGGAGGCGCCGCTACACCGGCGCCTCCGTTCTTTTTCTATATTCCAGCAGTGCGCATATCCCGCGATCATTTCCTTCCCCCAGACCCCAAGGCATTCCTCGCAGCTGAGCCGCCCACGGGGCGAGTCATTGTCATCGCCCCCACACGGGCCGCCTGCGAGACGATCGAGCTGGCACTCGGCTTGAACCTGGAGACGCTGCTCGAGCGCGAACACGGCGAGGACATTCGCAGGCTTGCCGGCTCGGGCCAGGGCTTCGGGATCGTCGCGGGCACGGGCACCGGCAAAACACTCGCGATCCGCAGTATGGCTGAGACCATTCTGAAGGCACCCCTGAAGGTGGGAGTCGTCAATCGCGAGCGCGAAGCGACCCCGGAGACCCCGACCTGGAACGTCGTTATCGTCACCACCGGCATCGCCCGCCGTTGGTTCCAGGACGGCCTCATCACCGCGCAGGATGCGCTCGTCGTGGACGAGATTCACCAGACCTCGGCGGAAATGGAGCTGTGCCTCGCGCTCGGGAAGCGCGCCCGGTGCCGCTTTATCTGGCTGTCTGCGACCGTGGATCCGAGCTTCTACTCGAAGTATCTGGATTCCGCCCAGGTCCTCGAGACTCGGGCGTTTGATCCGGCCAAGGCCGCACAGGTCAATGTCCTGGCGGAGCAGCCTCTCGAGTTCTTGAACGATCGTTTCATAAAGCGGGTTATGCGCGAGCGCCGCGGCGTCGCCGTCTTCGTGCCAACGCGCGCCGAGGTCGAGCAGATCGCAAAAGAGCTCGGCGACCGTTGGCCCAACCTGGCGACTGCCTTTTATCACGGCGGTGAGCCGATTCGGGTCATTCGACCCTTTCTTGACGGTTTGGTCAAACGGCCGTTCCTGCTCGCCATGACGGCAGCTGGTCAATCCGCCCTCAACATCCGCGGCCTCGACACAGTCGTGATCTACGATGCGCGCTACACGAATGTCGTGGAGCGCGGCAAGAACGTGCTGACACGCGCGTACCTCGGCGCGAACGAGATCCTTCAGATGGCCGGCCGGGTGCACGGACGGGTCCAGCACGGGGAGGTCTACATCCTGAGCGACCGCGACCTGGCCTTCGAGGATCTGCGGCCGACGGCTCCCGAGTTTCAGCTCGCCGGCGATGCGGAACGCGTCGCGATCACGTGCGCCGCGATCGGTGTCGATGCCGCCCAGCTCGACCTGCCCGTCCCGCTCGATCGCCGTGCCTATCGGGACAGCGTTGAACTCCTGACTGGGCGCGGGCTCATAGAGCATGGCAGGCTAACGAGTTACGGTCGCGAGGTCGAGGCGATGCCGGTCGAGCGGCCCTGGGGAGAGCTGCTCTATCATGCCGAGCCGCCGCTCGTTCCCCTCGTGGCAGTCGCATCGAACATCGAGTCGCTGCATCGCATGACGAGAGAAGAGCGACAGCTCGGCGGCCTGATCGTACCGGGTTCCGATCATATAACGGCGTACAACGTCTATGCGGAGGCTGTGAACAAGTACGGGTACCTCGGCGAAGTGTATGGTCTGCCCCGTCACCTGTTTCGGGAGGACGAAATCGCGCGCTGGGCGGAGGAGCGGGGCGTGCTCGTAAAGGCGATCGAAGACATCGCGCTCGGGACGGCTTCGGTCTATCGCCAGCTGGAGCTCCCCCTGCCGGCTAGGCTGCCATACGGCGACCGCAAGACGCTCGAGCTTTTTGCTGACCTTTTGGCCAAGATCATGCCGTTTGATCTGGTGATCGACGAGCGAACGCCGGACGGTCGTGAGGCCCGCGTCAGTCGTAGCTCGGTCTGTGGGAGCTGGGGCGCGATTGCCGGATCGCTCCGCTATTTCGCCGACCGCTTCGGCGTGCCACGGGCGAGCATCGAGGGCACGCAGATCCCCGAGCGCGCCATCCGGCGGTACGCGCGCCGGGGCAGGCCCGACGTGGTGTTCGAGCGGCAGCGGCGCCGGGAAGGACTCATGATTGTGCGGACCGTTGAGTACTTCGGGTTCACGCTCGACCGCGAAGTGGAGCCATTGCCAAGTCCATTTCCCGACGAGTTGGCAGACTCGGCCCGGCGTGCGCTACTGGATGCGCTACTCGCGGGCGAAACGCCACATCCGGACCAGGGAAGAGTCCGGCGCGCCTTGGAGCGCTTCGGACACTATTGGCGTCGCTCGGGCGGCCAGCTCAACCAGGCGCAGCGCGAATATGTGGCCGCGCAGATAGCGGCTCAACTCGCGGGCGTCCGGTCGTGGGACGAGTTCATCGGGACGCGGATCGTGATCGATCCCGATGCAGCCATTCCCGAAGGCGAACGGCAGCGGCTCGATGCCCTGCCCTCGTCGGTTTTTCTCTATGGTGACCGCGTGCCCGTGGATTACGACGTTGACCAGGGGGTCGGCATTGTTCGACTCCGGCTCAAGGAGGGGCAGGCCCGCCGGCTCCATCCTCGAGATCTTCCGACGTTCGACCGGCCGGTCCGCTTCACGGTGACACGCGGCAAGCACGAGGCTGTGCGGGCCAGCTCGCTTGACGAGCTGCGACAGGGATTACGGAGTTTGGGAAGCGCACATCGCGCTCGCGTGGTGCGGGGCGGGCGCCGGCCCCGGCGCCGCTAGGACTTCGCCGTTACCTCGAGCAGGGTTAACCAGAGAGCGTCATAAGCGTCTTTCGCATCGGCGAGTGGTACGCCGGTGGCAAGGGCGATTGCAGTTCCGTCGATCACGGCGTCCCGGGCAGCCTCCTCGAAATGCGCGTTCCTGGCCGATCGGTCAATGAGGCCGGCGGCGCCGAGACCCAGCCAGGCGCGTGTCGTCCCGTCCTCGGCCTGGCGACGCAGCTCCTCCCAGCAGGCGTCCAACCCGCCCGCGCCCGGCGCACTCGCCAGGGCGCGCTCGATCGCCGCACTGCGCGACGCGGCGACCTGGGATGCGGCCGCTCGCAGCAACCGGCCGCGTGATGCGTAGTGATAAAGGACTAGGCCTTTGACGACGCCAGCGCGCCGCGCAACCGCGTCGAGGGTAAAGCCTTCGACGCCGCCGCGCTGCAGCGTCTGGACGGCGGCGGCGAGGATGTTGGCGCGGGTGGCGGCGGCGTCTTTGGGCAAGTTGTTGTCCTGACGTTCAATAGGGCTGGTCAGTAAGGAGGGCGCAAGCCGAAACAAACCAGCAACCTTTTGCCCTATGAGCGAGTCTCATCTTGACACGAATCTAACAGCGTCTCGTCCGCATGAAACCTTGGAGCTGCAAGATTTGTATGAGGAAAACCGACCAATGATCGACAAACCTGTCAGCCCTGCGGGTAACCCCGCCACCTTCTCCCCGCTCGTACGCGCCGTCATTGATTCGGTCAATGAAGGCGTCGTCATCTTCGATCAGCAGGGCCGCCTGCTGTATGCCAACGCGTCGGCCCGACGCGTGATCGACGGCCAGGGGAACGGCGATGTGCGCAATCGACTGCAGAATCTTGGCGCACGGTTCTCTGCTCTCAAGAACGGCACGCAGAACCTCGGGGAGGCAGCGATCCTTCCCCCGACCGGTGCACTCACGCTCGCCGAACGCGAGCGCCAGGCGATCGCCGACACGCTGCAGGACACGAGCGGCAAACTCGCTGAAACCGCGCGTCGACTCGGCATCAGCCGCACGACGCTGTGGAGACGCCTCAAGTCCTACGGGATGGACGGCTTCCGCGCCTCTACCTAGGATCCTAGCTTCTGCGGGGGATGGCCCCCCCTGATCGCTCGCCGCAGCCGTTCGTCATAGAGGAATACGTCCGCTGGTCCGACGTAGACTTCGCCGGCATCATTTTCTACGGCTCCTACGTGCGCCTGTTCGAGATCGCCGAGACCGAGATGTTTCGGCATTGCGGTCTCGCGTATGCCAAAGTGTTCGACGAGTACGACATCTTCCTTCCGCGTAAAGCGGTCCACAGCGAGTTCTACTGGCCGGCACGCCTCGATGACCGCCTTCGCATCGCCGCCTACGTGGGTAAGATCGGCACCAAGTCGCTGACACTGCACTTCGATGTTCTGCGGCCCGACGCGCACGCCCTCGGCGCGGCAGGATGGATGGTGCTGGTCTGCGTCGATCGGAAGAAACTGAAGCCCATACCCCTGCCGGCGGGATTGATCGCGTCGCTCGCGCCCCATACGCTCACACCCGACGCGGCGCGCAAGTCTCTCGGAGTCGCCCCATCGCCGCGCTGAGAGCAGTCCCTGCCCTGCTGCTGTTGCTGACGGGTTGTCATGGGCGTGACGCCGCCGATGACGTGCAGCAGCCGCAGCTGCTCGACGCGACCGTCGCGTTTTCGCCTCGAGACACCGCTCGCTTTTCCATTCCGGCGACGACGCATCGCTGCAGCGACGGACGGACGATCCTGGTCGAGGCCGTGAGTCCCGAGGGCAACGGCGTCCTCCTGCGTTTGCATTTTCGGGACAGCCTCGTGGCAGGATCGTATCCGGTCGTCACACCGGGCGACTCGACCACGGCCGGGGCCGTGGTCGCCGTGCGCTACCTGCTGCGCGATACGCCGCGCGCGTTTTTCTTCGACAGCGGCGCTGTCCAGGTCCGGCGCGGCCCGGGGGGGGACAAAATCAGTGGCAGGGCCGACGGATCGGGAACCGAGAGCGGCATCCGGACACCCACGCGTATCCAGTATCACGACGTCGCACTCCCAGCACGCACCGACACGGTGCCGTGTAGGTTCGCGTGGTGACAGCATCACGCGACGTTCGCGTCGGCTTCATTGGATCGGGCTTCGCCCGCCGCGTGCAATTGCCCGGTCTCGCGTACGTGCCGGGGACCACAGCCACCGCCATCGCGAGCGGGCGCCGCGCCAATGCGGAAGCAGTCGCGCGAGAGTTCGGCCTGCCGCACGTCTTCACCGATGGAACGGAGCTCGCCCGCTCTCCAGACGTGGATCTCGTCATCGTCGCGTCGACACCCGATACCCATGCGCGGTTTGCGATCGCCGCCCTCGAAGCAGGGAAGCACGTCCTCTGCGAAAAGCCGATGGCGATCGATGCTTTCGAGGCCGCGCAGATGGTGACAGCATCCGAACAGCATCCCGACAGGCTGGCCTGGATTGACCACGAATTGCGGTTTGAACCGAACCGACGCCGCGCCCGCGAGCTGATTCGGTCCCACGCCATTGGCGAGCTGCGACACGTCGAGCTGTCGCTCAAGCCCTACCTGCGCGGGGACGGCCGGCCGCAGACGTCCGACGCCCCCTGGAGCTGGTGGTTCGATGCATCACGCGGCGGTGGGATCCTTGGCGCGGTCGGATCGCACCTCATCGACCTGTTCCGGTTTTGGAGCGGGAGCGAAATCACCTACGTCGCCGGGCTGGTCGAGACATTCGTCATGCAGCGGAAAGACGAAACCGGCGCGCTGCGTCCGGTGACTGCGGATGACTTTGCGAGCTGCGTGCTCCAGAGCGGGAGTGGCGCCGTCGCCACGATCACGCTGAGTACCGTCGCACATCACGGCCCGGGCCACGTCGGCCAAGTCACCGGGAGCGAGGGAACGCTGCTGCTCAGCGGCGAGACCAAGCTCGAGCTTGGCAAACCCGGCGGGCCGCTCGAAGACATTTCGGCGCCGGACGACCTTTGGGAGAAGACGAAGCCCAACAACATGTGGGCGCGCTCCTTCATCCGGCTGCTGCGCGAGATGGTCGAGGTGATGCGCGGCGGCGCGGCCCAGGGCGAGCCGGCCACATTCCGTGACGGCTGGCAGGTGCAGCGCGTGCTCGACGCGATCCGCGGCGGGCGCGGCGTCCGGTTAGATTGAGGCCGTGGAACAGACCTATTTCCGCAAGGGGTTCGGCCTCAAGGGCGCGATTGAAGGCGCGCTCACCGCCGATTACCACAGCCGGGTCGTCGATCGCATTCGCGAGTCTGGTTACCAGCTCGAGGTGGGCGACCTGACATTCCGGCTCGCGCGCGAGTTCGGGTTCTGCTACGGCGTGGATCGCGCGGTGGAGTACGCGTACGAGACCCGCACCAAGTTCCCCGACAAGCGCACATTCCTGGTCGGTGAGATCATCCACAATCCGCACGTCAATCAGAAGCTTGCGGTCATGGGCGTCGAGTTCCTGCACCGGCCCGAAGCGCGGGACGGCGAGTTCGACTTCAGCGCGGTGAGCGCCGCCGACGTCGTGATTCTCCCGGCGTTCGGCGTCACGGTGCGGGATTTCGAGCGGCTGCGCGGCATCGGCTGCGTGCTCGTGGACACCACCTGCGGATCGGTTCTGAACGTCTGGAAGCGCGTCGAGGTGTACGCGCGCGACGGCTTCACCGCCTTGATCCACGGCAAGAACTACCATGAGGAGACGAAGGCCACATCGAGCCAGGTGAACAAGTATCCGGGCGGCAAGTACGTCGTGGTGCGAGACATGAATGAGGCACGGCTCGTGTGTGAGTACATCGAGGGGCGGGGGACGCGGGACGGGTTCCTCGAGCACTTCACCGGCAAGATGACGCCGAGCTTCGATCCCGACCGCGATCTGCAGCGCGTCGGCGTCGCCAATCAGACGACGATGCTCTCGGGAGAATCGCTCGCGATCGCCGGCGAGGTGGGGAAGAGCATGGCGCGGCGCTGGGGCGCGGAGTCGCTCGGCGAGCATTTCCGCACGTTCGACACGATCTGCTCGGCGACGCAGGAACGGCAGGATGCCGTGCTCAAGCTGATCGCGGAGCCGCTCGATCTGATGGTCGTGATCGGCGGCTACAACTCGAGCAACACGACCCACCTCGCGGCCATCTGCAGCGAAAAGGTGACGACGTACCACATCGAGGATGCGGCATGCATCGATGAGGATGGGAGCATCCGCTATCGCCCCGTCGGCACCCATACGAGCGAGGAACGGCGCGAGCGGTGGCTGGCCGAAGGCAAGTTGACCATCGGGATCACGGCCGGCGCGTCGACGCCGAACAACAAGATCGGCGAAACGATCGAGCGGATCGCAGCCCTTCGCGGCTAACCTGGTTTCGGGTATATTTCGGGCCTTATGTCGCTGTCGCGTTTCCATCCCGTCATCGAACGCTGGTTCTCCAATCGCTTCGCGGAGCCCACCGAGCCGCAGCAGCGCGCCTGGCCCGTCATCCAGGAAGGCGGCGACGTGCTCATCGCCGCACCGACCGGCTCGGGCAAGACGTTCGCGGCGTTCCTGTCCGCCATCGATGCTTTGGTACGACAAGGGTTCAACGGCGAACTGCGCGATGAGATCCAAGTCGTATACGTCTCACCGCTGAAGGCGCTGTCGAACGACGTTCAAAAGAACCTTGCGGAGCCGCTGGCCGAGATTCGGTCTCAGATGGCGGAGCAGGGGCTGCCGGACGTTCAAGTGCGGACGCTGGTCCGCACGGGAGACACACCGCAGTCCGAGCGGCAGGCGATGCTCAAGCAGCCGCCCCACATCCTCGTCACGACCCCGGAGTCCCTCTATCTGATCCTCACGTCCGAACGCGCCCGCGAGATGCTGCGGTCGGTGCGGACGGTGATCGTGGACGAGATCCATGCGGTGGCGCGCGACAAGCGGGGCAGCCACCTCGCCCTGTCGCTCGCCCGGCTCGATGCCCTCATCGGGAAGCGGCCGCAGCGCATCGGCCTGTCGGCCACGCAGCGCCCGATCGAAGAGATCGCCCAGTTCCTCGTGGGCACCGGCCAGCCGCTGCCGACGATCGTCGACGCCGGCCACATCCGGACACTCGACCTCGAGCTGGAGATTCCATCGTCGCCGCTCGAGGCGGTGATGTCGGCGGAGGTCTGGGAAGAGGTCAACACCCGCATCGCCGAGCTGATCACGCAGCACAAGACCACGCTGGTGTTCGTGAACACGCGGCGGTTGACCGAGCGACTCGCGATGCAGCTGTCGGAGCGGCTTGGTGCG
>Ga0137397_10001698_pt1 | contig 15363 bp, 14 predicted proteins | sample czorhiz116metaG_FD_106658 | JGI IMG/M metagenome (GOLD analysis project Ga0137397, IMG submission 106658) | Vadose zone soil microbial communities from Angelo Coast Range Reserve, California, USA - czorhiz1.16 metaG | ecosystem: Environmental > Terrestrial > Soil > Vadose zone | place: USA... | reverse complement strand
GCAACCAGGAAGATGTAGGTCGGCGGACCCTGGCTGACCGCCTGGCCGGCGATGTCGGCGATGCCGATCGGGCCGGTCAGCCCTTGCGGCCCAAGGAGGCCGCCGGCGATGTCGCCGCTGATCAGCTGCCACAGGCCGTGGACGATCCCCCCGATCGCGAGGAACGGGAACGTGACGCCATCCATCACCGCCGTCTGGACGCTGATCAGCTTCATCGGCACGCTCACCCCGATCCGGCAGTTCTGCCCCTGCGCATCGCAGGCCGGTGTGACGACGTATGTGAACGGCCGGCCGTCGGAGTGGACGCCCGTGAGGGTGAGCGGGGTTCCAAGAGGCGTCGCCTTCACCTCGCTCTGGATCAAACCTGGGCTGTTGAATGGCTTGCCGTTGACCGCGCGGATGCTGTCGCCAGGCTGCATCCCGGCCGCGGCGACAGGCGAACCGGCGATGACCCTGAAGACCTTGCCTGGGTCGGTGTTGACCTGGGTCAACCCGAATCCCCCGATCAGGAGCATCGCGACGAGGAAGTTGGCCGCCGGTCCGCCGGCCAGGATCACGATCCGCTGCCATGCCGGTTTGGAGTGGAAGCCGCTCGGCTCGTCGAAGTCGCCCGCCTCCATGCCACCCATCCGGACGTAGCCGAGGATGGGCAGGGCCCTCAACGCGTAAAGCGTCCCGTTGCGGGTGAACGACCACAGCTTTGGGCCGGCGCCGATCGCGAATTCGATCACCCGGACCTTGAAGAGCTTGGCGAAGAGGAAGTGCCCCGCCTCGTGCGGCGCGATCAGCAGCAGGAACATGCCGCCGATACCGACCACGTAGAGGAGCCCGGTGACCAGCTGGTTCATTTGGCCCTAAGCCTACCGGAGGTGTCTTTCACGTACTCCCTCGCCCAACGGTCGGCCTCGAGGATGTCTTGCAGCGTGTCGCCAACGCCGTGGAACGCGGCAAGAGCTCGCTCGACGGTGAGCACGATGCCGCTGAAGGGAATTTCGCGGGCCAGAAACGCGCTCACGGCTTCTTCGTTCGCCGCGTTCAGGACGGCGGGGCGTCCGTGGCCGGCGGCGGCCGCTTCGCGGGCCAGCCTGACGCTGGGAAACCGGTCCTCGTCCAGGGCATGGAACTCGAGGCCGCTCAGCTCTTCGAGTCGGGTCGGTGGAACAGCGGCCGGCAGGCGGTCGGGGTAGGAGAGGGCGATCGAGATCGGCAGCCGCATGTCTGGGCGCCCGAGCTGTGCCTTGAGCGACCCGTCGACGAACTCCACCATGGAATGAACCACGCTCTGCGGATGGATCACGACCGCGACCTGCTCGAGGGGGACGCCAAAGAGGTGGTGCGCCTCGATCACCTCGAGGCCCTTGTTCATCAGGGTCGCCGAGTCCACGGTGACCTTGGGGCCCATCGACCATTTCGGATGGTTGAGGGCCTGCTCCACCGTCACGTCGTCGAGGTTCAAGTCCGGATGAGCCCAGAACGGGCCCCCGCTCGCCGTGATGACAAGGCGCCGCACGGATTCGATGCGCTCCCCCCACAGGCACTGCCAGATCGCGCTGTGCTCCGAATCCACCGGCCGGATCCCTCGCTCACCCGCCACTCGCATGACGAGGTCTCCGGCCATGACCAGCACCTCTTTGGTCGCGAGCGCGACCACCTTGCCCGCTTTCAGCGCGGCCAGGGTCGGCGCCAGGGCGCGGGCGCCGGGAATGGCGACCACAACCACGTCGCACCGCGGATCGGTGACCATCGCCTCGACCCGAGCGTCGAAGTCCCCCTCCCCCGCCTGACCCTGGATCAGGTGGTCGGCCTCGCGCTCAGTCGATCGGCGTCCCTCGGTAAGGCCGAAAAGACGCAGGCGAGCAGGATTGCGGTCGATCACGTCCAGCGTCTGCTGGCCGATCGACCCTGTGGCGCCCAGCACGGCGACATTCACAGGTCGCGTCATTGAAGGATGTGGAACATCGTCACGTAGAAATACACGAGGATCGGCGGAAAGAGGATCGAGTCCAGGCGGTCGAGCACACCGCCGTGTCCGGGGATCAGGTTGGACGAGTCTTTGACCTCGGCGATCCGCTTCATCTGGGACTCGACGAGGTCGCCCACCTGGGCGCTCACGCCGACGAGCAGGCCCAACGCGACCGCGTGAAGTGGCGACAGGCCGATGACAGCAGAGACACCGAGCAGCATCACCGCCACGGCGCCGAGAACTCCGGCGACTGCGCCTTCCACGGTCTTCTTCGGGCTGATCGTCGCGAAAAAAGGATGCCGGCCGATGCGACTACCCACGAGCAGCGCGGCAGCGTCGCACGCGACGACGGCCAAGATCGTGAACAACGCCCACACCAAGCCATGCGGCTTCGACGTGTACAGCAGCAGGTAGTAGTTGAACGGCATGCCGATGTAAAGGGCGCCGGCCATTCCCATCGCCCAACGGCCAAGCCCCTGGCGGCGCCCGGGTACCACGAGGAATGCAGCCAGTCCGCCCACCAGCGCCAGCGAGAGGACGAGCGTGACGCTGATCTCCTTGAGCACGGTGCCGCTGTAGATGAAGAAGATGCCGAGCGGGAAGAGCAGCCAGCCGGGAGCGCGCGAGCCCATCCCTTCGGACAGCCCGATGAACTCCCAAAGCGCGAGACCGCCGAGAATCAGAGCGAGCAGGTAGGCGCCGTACGTCCCGGCAAGGATGAGGCCGATGACGATGCCGAGGATGACGAACGCGCTGAGGATGCGGACCGTCAGCGGGCTTGGCTTCCAGCGACCGGCCAGCAGCGCGTTTTGCGTCGTCAACTGACGTTGGCCTGCTGGGCGATCTCGTCCTCCGGCCGGCCGCCGAAGCGCCTGACTCGCGAGGCGTAGTCCGCGAGCGCAGCCTTCAAGTCGGCGTCGTCGAAGTCGGGCCACAGGGTCTCTGTCACCAGCATCTCGGAGTACGCCGACTGCCAGAGCAGGAAGTTGCTCACGCGCCGTTCGCCGGCGGTGCGGATGATCAGATCTGGATCTGGGAGGTCTGGGTTGTACAGGCGCGCGGCGATCGACGCCTCGTCGACCTGGGCTGACGGCACGCCGTCATCGATGAGTTTCTTGATCGCATCGACGACCTCGGCCCGGCCGCCATAGTTCAGGCAGACGTTGAGCACGCCGTTGGTGTTGCCGGCGGTCAGGCGCACCGCCTCCTCTATGCGCTCGCGCATGCGTGGCGAGAGCTCGTCGCGGCGGCCGCTGACGACGATCCGCACGCCGCGGCGGTGCATCTCGTCGATCTCGCGCTGCATGGTCTCGTGGAAGAGCCTCATGAGCGCGCGCACCTCGGCTCGTGGGCGCGACCAGTTCTCGGTCGAGAAGGCGTAGATGGAGAGGACTTTGACTCCGAGCTTCTCGCACGCATCGAGCACACGCTTGATCGTGCGCACCCCGGCGCGATGCCCGAAGCTGGCGGGCTTGCGGCGGCGGCGGGCCCAGCGCCCATTGCCGTCCATGATGATCCCGATGTGGCGGGGGATCTGAGGGTCCAACTTGACGCAAGCGTACCGACTGTGTCTGGGAGTCGAAAGACGTTCCACCGCCCCCCACCCCAGCCCTCCCCCTGGCGGAGGAGGGAGCATGGCTAGGCCTAGACCTCCATCACCTCGCTTTCTTTGCGGCCTGCCAGCGCGTCGACTTTTTCGATCTGAGCTTCGGTGATCTTCTGAAGCCGGGCGGTCCCGCGCTTGGCGTCGTCCTCGGCGACATCGCCGTTTTTCTGCAGCTGTTCGATGCGGTGGACATCGTCCCGGCGCACGTTGCGGATCGCGACACGCGCCTCCTCCGCCTTCTGGCGGACGAGCTTTACGTACTCGCGCCGGCGCTCCTCGTTCAGGGGAGGGATCGGCACCCGAATGACCTGGCCGTCGCTAGCCGGGTTGAGCCCCTGCTCGCCCGAACGCAAGGCCTTCTCCACGGCGCCGATCTGGCTCTTGTCGTAGACCTGCACGACCAGCAGCCTCGCCTCCGGCGCGCTGATCTGGGCGAGCTCTTTGAGCGGCGTCGGGGTCCCGTAGTACGGAACCATCACCTTATCTATGAGTGCGGGGTTGGCGCGACCGGTCCGGATCGTCGACAGCTCGGTCGCGAAATGCTCGACGGACTTGGACATCTTCGACTCGGCGTCGCGCAGAACTGGATCGATCATGTGAGGACATTAGACCGGTGGGCCGGCCGAGAGATTTGGCGGATCGGTGGCCGAGATGGGCGGAGCCGACGAGCACCGGAGCGTGCGCATCCGTTGATGCGTAAGCGAGGAGCACAGGAGGCGACAATGCAGATCGGCCGCCTAGACGCCAAAGATCCGGCCGGCATCGCCGGTCTCATGTCCCAGCTCCTACCAGGGTGCCGATTTCCTCGCCCAGCACAACGCGCTCGATGTTGCCTGGCTCCAACAGGTTGAAGACCACGATGGGAACGTTGTTGTCCATGCAGAGCGTTAGGGCCGTGTTGTCCATGACCTCGATGCCTCGATTCAACACCTCGAGGTATCCGAGGTGCGCGAGCTTGACCGCGTTGGGATCTCGCTTCGGGTCGGCGGTGTAGATGCCGTCCACCTTGGTCGCCTTGAGGATGACGTCGGCCTCGATCTCGACCGCGCGCAGCGCAGCGGTGGTGTCGGTCGTGAAGTAAGGGTTGCCGGTCCCGGCGGCAAGGATGACCACACGACCCTTCTCGAGGTGTCGCACGGCGCGCCGGCGGATGTACGGCTCGGCCACCTGCGGCATCTGGATCGCGGTCATCGTTCGCGCCGGGATGCCGGTTCGCTCGAGCGCGTCCTGCAGGGCGAGCGCGTTGATGACGGTGGCGAGCATTCCCATGTAGTCGCCGGTGGCCCGGTCGAAGCCGCGCTCGCTTGCCGCGAGGCCGCGAAAGATGTTGCCGCCGCCGACCACGAGCGCGGTCTGGACGCCCATCTCGTGCACGCGCTTGACCTGGCTGGCGATGTCGGAGACGACCTCCAGGTCGATGCCATAGTCACGCGCGCCGCCAAGCGCTTCTCCGCTCAGCTTGAGCAGGATGCGGTTGTACTTCGGAGAACGGTCCCCCATCTCTACGTTACGAATGAGATCTCCCTCAGGACTCTCTGATGTTAAAGCGCGCGAAGCGGCGCACCGCGATGTTCTCCTGCAGCTTGGAGATGTGCTCCGCAATGTACTGCTGAATGGTCAGGCTCGGCTCGCGGAAGTAGGGCTGCTCCATGAGGCAGCTCTGCTTGAGAAAGTTCTCCACCTGGCTGTCGACGATCTTCGGGATGATCTCCGCCGGCTTCCCGTCCTGCTGCGCTTTCGCCTCGTAGAGGTTCCGCTCGTAGACAAGCAGCTCGTCTGGGACGTCCTCGCGTGAAACCCAGCGAGGCTCATATCCAGCCACCTGAAGCGCGAGCTCCTTGGCCAGCTTCCGGAACTCGGCGCCCTTGGCGACGAAGTCTGTCTCGCAGTTCACCTCGATCAGCACGCCGACCTGCGGCGGGTAATCGTCGCCGGTGGTGTGCAGGTAGGCCTCGACGACGCCCTGGCCGGTCGTCCGGCCCGCGCGCTTGCCCGCTTTGGCGATGCCTTTCTCGCGCAGGATGGTGAACGCCTTCTCGAGGTCGCCGTCGGCTTCCTCGAGCGCAGCTTTGCAGTCCATCATTCCTGCGCCGGACATCTCGCGGAGCTTCTTGATGAGCTCCATCGGAATCTTCGCCAACTAGCGCGCCTCCTCGTCGTCGGCGGTGCGGACGAACTCCTCCTCCGATACGGTCGGCAGGTAGTCCTCCTCGTCCTCGAGGTACTCCTCGATCTCCTCGTAGCGAGGCGTCTCGAGGAACTCGCGCTCTTCGACCTCTGGCAGGATCTCGCCGCGGGCCTGTGCTTCCTGGCGTCCTTCCTGGCACGCGTCGGCGATCTTGCCGGTGAGCAGCTTGACGGCACGGATGGCGTCGTCGTTGCCTGGGATGACGTATGTGATGAGGTCCGGGTCGCAGTTCGAGTCGGTGATCGCGACCACCGGGATCTTCAGCCGGTTCGCCTCGGTCACGGCGATGTGCTCTTTGCGCGGGTCGACCACGTAGATCGCGCCGGGCAGCCGCTTCATGTCGGCGATACCGTCAAAGTGGAACATCAGGCGATCGAGCTCGTCGGTGAGGCGTTTGGCCTCCTTCTTGGACAGCTGCTCGAACTGGCCTTCCTGCTGCATCTTGCGCAGCTCCTGGAGTCGCTCGATCCGCTTTTTGACCGTGCTGAAGTTGGTGAGCATGCCGCCCATCCAGCGCCGGTTGACAAAGTACATGCCGCAGCGAGCGGCCTCGGTCTGGATGGTCTCCTGCGCCTGCTTCTTCGTACCGACGAACAGCACCGGCCGCCCGCTGGCCGCCACGCCACGCACGAAATCCCACGCTTCGTCGAGCAGCCGGACGGTCTTCTGCAGGTCGATGATGTGGATGCCGTTGCGCGCCGTGAAGATATAGGTGCGCATCTTTGGGTTCCAGCGGCTGGTCTGGTGGCCGAAGTGGACACCCGCCTCCAGCAGCTGCTTCAAGGTCACTTGAGCCACAGTTGATTGCCTCCTGTTCCACTTCCGCCCGGTTCCGGCCTTCGTTTGAAGGACAGGGGCTGTGCCCCGGGCGTGCTTACTCAGTCGGTTAGGACTGGCTTTGGGAGTATACCCGTCAGAGTCCGCCGGGAAACCGGCCGGCGCACTGGCCGCTGGCTTCCAGCGGGGTCGCCGTGGCTGTGACCTGGACGTTGCCCGGCGTTTCGGCGGGGAACTGGACGACCGCATCGCCGGCCAGCAGATGGTCTTCATCGATCCAGCCGCACGCGGCATGACCCTGGAGGGTCGTGTACGGCCCGGGCCCGAGCTGGACGATTCGCGTCGTCGGAGTCGACTGGCCCAGGCTGCTGCCAGTCGAGAAAAAGATGCTCTGGCCGGCGGGTGACAACCCGGTGGTCGATCCCGCGCCCTGGATCCCCGGACCGGTGACCGAGACCACCTTTCCCGCCCAGTCGTAAAGGGTGGTCACGCCCTGCGGGTCCATGCAGCCGACGCCTGCCGCGGAAGGCCATGTGCTCAAGACGCAGCTCGTCCCGCGAATCGTGGCCAGTCGCGTTCCGTTGACGGCATTGGACACGTGCCACTCCGTCGGCGCCAGTCCGACCGCCTCGAACAAGCAAGCTGGAACCACAGCCAGGACCAGCGCCCCCTGGTGCCAGCCCATCGGCCACAGGGTCGTGCCCGTCTTCCCTTTCGGGGTGGTCGTCGTGTAGATGTCGGAATGGTGGCCGCCCCCGACGAGGTCTTCGACGTAAAGCCGAAGGCCGATCGAGGACGCGCCGGAAAGGTCCTCGACCAGGACTGCGATCCGCTGGTCGTCTGGGCTGACCGAAAAAAAGCTGACCGTGTTCGATCCACCGGGGACTGTCGTCACGTCGACTGCGCCCGCGGGCGGGACGAGCATCCGGATCTTGACGTCGCCGTCGCGAAAGTACACCTGGTCGTTGCTCGCGCTGACCGGAGGAGCGCCATTGAGCGCGTCTTGCTGCGTGGAGCAGTAACGCGCTGAAGGTCCGGCGACCGGCGCGGTGGCGGCGATGGAGCCATCCGTCTTGATCAGCTGCAGCGTCCCGACGGAAAGAATCAGCCCGTACGCACCGGTCATCGAATGTGGTGAGGGAGTGGTCGCGCCCGACGAGCTGGGTGCAGGCGACTTGCTCGGGCTGGGCGAGTGCGTCCCGGTTGGGGACGATCCACCGCACGCGAGCATCAACAGAGCAGTCGTCAGCAGGAACGCGCAGCGGCGCATCTAGCGCCCACTGTAAGCCGCGAAGAGTTAGGAGGCCGCTTCTACTTTCTTGACGCCCTTCGGACCTGGGCACTTCGGGTAGTCCGAGCAGGACTTGAACATGCCGTACCTGCCGCGCCGCTCGACCAGCGGCTTGCCGCAGATGGGGCAAGGCTCATCCAACACCTTGGGTCCCTCACGGAGCTTGCCGTCCTTCCCGATGTTGGCGCGGTACTTACATTCCGGATAGCGCGAGCAGGCCACAAACGGCCCATACCTGCCAGTCCTTTCGACGAGCTGCCCCTCTCCGCACTGCGGGCACTTCTCACCGGTCAGCTTCGCCTCGCTCTGCGCCGCATCGCGCTTGATGTACTTGCACTCGGGATAGCCGGAACAGCCGATGAACTCGCCGTAGCGGCCTGTACGCAGCTGAAGAGGCCGTCCGCAGTCCGGGCACTTTTCCTCGAGCAGCTTCGGCTGAGGCAGCTCACCGTCGGGGGTCAGCGCACGCCGGAACTTGCACTTCGGATAGCGCGAGCAGCCCATGAATGGACCGAACCGGCTTGCCTTGCGCACCAGGTGTCCCTCGTGGCACAGTGGGCACACCTCGTCGGTGTCGGCAGGCGTCGCCTCTTCGGCCGCGGTGAGCATCTGCTGCAAGGGTCCGTAGAAGTCGCTGACGACCGGCACCCATTCCTGGCTGCCGTTTTCGACCTCGTCCAGGCGCTTTTCCAGCGTCGCCGTGTAGTCGTCGTCCGAGATGACCTTGAAGTGCTCGACCATGATCGCGTTCACCGCCTCGCCGATTGGGCTGGGGTAAAGGCGCCGATCCTTGATCTCGACGTAGCCGTGGTCCTTGGTGATCGTCTCAACGATCGGGGCGTAGGTGGAGGGACGGCCGATCCCGCGCTGCTCCAGCTCCTTGATCAGGGTCGCCTCGGAGTAGCGCGGCGGTGGCTGGCTGAAGTGCTGCTCTGGCTTGACGCCGTGGTACTCCAGGTCCTCGCCTTCCGCGAGCTCAGGCAGCTCCGTCTCTCCGTTCTCGTCCCGCTCCCACACCTTGTAGAAGCCGTCGAAAGTGAGGACTGAGCCATTGGCCCTGAAGATGTACTCGCCGCCTTCGATCTCGACCTGCGTCTGGTCATACACCGCGGGCGCCATGCGGCTGGCGACAAACCGCCGCCAGATGAGCTCGTAGAGCTTGAACTGGTCCGCGCTCAGGTGCCGGCGAATCGACTCGGGAGTGCGGCTGACGTCGGTCGGCCGGATGGCTTCATGCGCGTCCTGCGCCCCGGGGCTGGCCTTCGCTGCTCGCGGCCCTGAGCCGACGTACTTCTCGCCGAAGCTTTCTTTGACGAAGCCTTTGACCTTTGCTTCCGCCTCGGCCGAGATTCGCGTCGAGTCGGTGCGCATGTAGGTGATCAAGCCGGTCGAGCCCTCGTCGATCTCGACACCTTCATAGAGCTGCTGGGCGATGCGCATGGTGTTGCGTGGCCGGAACCGCAGGCGGCTGGACGCGTCCTGCTGGAGGGTGGAGGTGATGTAAGGCGCGTTCGAGCTCTTGGTCCGTCGCTTCTTCTCGACGCCGATGACCCTGTACGCCGCGCCTTCCAGCGCGCGCACGATCGCGTCCGCCTCCGCCTGGGTCTTGACCTCGAGCTTGGCTTCGGCGTCCGTGCTGCCCGCAACGTTTCGCGGGCGGTTCAGACGGGCGAGAAACCGGCGCTCGTCGGCCAGCTTGGAGAGCGCGACGTCAACCGTCCACGACTCGACCGGGACGAACTTGCGGATCTCCTCTTCGCGGTCGACCACGAGGCGCAGCGCGACCGAAGACACCCTGCCGGCCCCGATGCCCTTCTGCACCTTCGCCCACAGGAACGGGCTCAGCCGGAACCCGACCAGGCGGTCGACCACGCGACGCGCCTGCTGGGCGTTGACCAGCCGCATGTCGATGTCTCGCGGAGACTCGAGCGCCTTGCGCACAGCTTCCGAGGTGATCTCGTGGAACTCGATCCGTCGCGGGGATTTCAGCTTGAGCACCTCCGCCAGATGCCACGCGATGGCCTCTCCCTCTCGGTCAGGGTCGGAGGCGAGGATCACGTCGCCCCCATCCTTTTTGACCGCTGACTTCAGCTCGGTGATCGTTTTGCGGCGGCTCTCGACCACCTCGTAGTGCGGCTTGAAGCCTGCCTCGACCTCGACGCCCATCTCGTTTCCGGGCAGGTCGCGGACGTGGCCCATCGACGCCAAGACGTCGAAACGGTCACCCAGGAACCGCTTCAAAGTCCTCGCCTTGGCGGGGGACTCGACGATGATCAAACCTTCGGACACAGCACCTCTTTATTCCCAACCAGCTTGGTTTCCTCTCCTCGGCTGGTTCTGGGCGGGCAATCCTACGCCCGTCTCGGGCCACTGCGCAATGCCCGTACATAGCCGTCGTGATGACGGCGCACAGCGCCGTCCAGCTCGAGAGAGGTGAGCCTGCCGAGGACCTCAGCGACCGGAAGCTGGAGTTTTCGGGCGATCTCGGCGGCGCTCAGAGGTAGAACGTCCGAGAGGTGAGCGAGGATTCCATCGGGTCCCGGCGAGGGCCCAAAACCGAGTGCCCGCGGCGGGGCAAGCGGGTCGTCCAGCACCTCCTGGGTGGCTCCCAACGCGGCCAGGACGTCACGCGCGTTCTGCACCAGGCCCGCCCCGTCTCGAATCAGCTGGTGGGTGCCGACCGAAAGGGGCGAGAACACGCTGCCGGGCACGGCCAACACTTCCTTATGTAGTTCGAGCGCGGCTTCGGCAGTGATGAGGGCCCCGGAGCCTTCAGCCGCCTCGACCACGACGACGGCGTCGCACAGCGCCGCCATCGTCCAGTTCCGGGCCGGAAAGTTGTGGCGCCGCGGAGCCGTCCCGTCCGGGAACTGGCTGACCAGCGCTCCGCCCGCCGCCACGATCTCCTCCGCGAGCTTGCCGTGGGCAGCGGGATACACCATGTCGACCCCGGTGCCCATGACCGCCACCGTCACTCCGCCACCGACCAGCGCACCCCTGTGAGCCGCCGCGTCGATGCCCAGCGCAAGCCCGCTGACCACGATCACGCCCGCTCGAGCGAGGTCGGCCGCGAGCTGCTCCGCAACCGCCTCGCCGTACGGCGAGGGGCGGCGGGATCCGACGATCGCGACCCTCGGGCCCTCGGGCGGCGGCCAGCGGCCCCGCGTTCTGAGGTCGGCTGGTTCAATCAAATTCCACCCTCCCCCTCCCGACCCTCCCCCTGCAGGGGAGGGATTTAGGCTGCGACATCTTGAAGGCGGAAGCCGAGCGCCTCGAGAATGTGCCGCTCGCCGATCTGCTCGGCGCCATCGAGGTCGGCAGAGGTCCGGGCCACCCGCCAGGCTCGATGAAATCCGCGAGCGGTGAGACCCCGCTGCTCCGCCCAGCGCTCCAGGACCCGGCGCGAGGCTGTCTCCAGCCCGGCCAGCTGTCGCAGTCGCGAGGGCTTGAGCTGGGCGTTGAGGCAGCCCTGGCGAGCCAGCTGCCGCGCGCGGGCTGCGATCACGCGCTCGCGCACCGGCGCCGAGCCTTCGCCGGTCGGTTCAGAGGCCAGGGTCTCGAGCTTGACCCGCCGGACGCCGACTTTCAGGTCGATCCGGTCCAGCAGCGGGCCCGAGAGCCTCCGCTGATAGGTCGCGATCGCGCCGGGCGTGCAGCGGCAGCTACGGACTGGATCTCCCGCCCACCCGCATGGGCAGGGGTTGGTGGCCGCGACCAACGTGAAGCGCGCGGGGTACGTGACCGAGCCACCCGACCGCGTGATGCTGACGCGGCCTGTCTCCAACGGTTGCCGCAGCGCCTGCAGTACCGGCGCCTGGAATTCGGCCAGCTCGTCGAGAAAGAGCACCCCGTGATGCGACCGGCTGATCTCGCCCGGCTGGGCGAGCCCGGATCCTCCTCCGATCAAGCCCGCCGCCGAAACGCCGTGGTGCGGGGCGCGGAACGGCCGGGCCCAAGCCAGGGGATGCCGGCCGGGCAGCTCCCCGAGCAGGCTTCTCACCTGCGCCACTTCCAGAGCCTCTTCGAGCTCGAGGGGAGGCAGGATGCCCGGGAGGCAGCGGGCGAGCATGGTCTTGCCCGCGCCGGGCGGTCCGCTGAGCAGGAGGTGATGGCCACCCGCAGCGGCAACCTCCAGCGCCCGGCGGCCCTCCTCCTGTCCATGGACCTCCACGAGGTCGTGTTCGGATGGCTCGCCTTCCAGGTCAGCCGCCGCACCCGTAGAGACGTGAGGTTCGATGGCTTCGACCCCGAGCAGGTGATTCACCACCGCCCTGAGGTTTTCACACGGCGTCACCACCAGGCCATCGACCAGGGCCGCCTCGGTCGCGTCTGCGGCCGGCACGAAGATGCGCTCGTACCCAAGCCGACGCAGGCCGAGTGCGGCGACAAGCACGCCGTCGACATGTCGCACGCCGCCATCGAGAGCAAGCTCGCCGAGGAAAGCCGTGTTCGGGGGCGGCATCTTGCCGGCGCGGGCCAACGCGATTGAAACCGCGATTGGAAGATCCAGGCGGCTGCCTTCTTTGCGCACCTCAGCCGGCGCCAGGTTGACGGTCAAGCGCTGGCCAGGAAACTCGAGACCGCTGTTCTTGATGGCGGAGCGCACACGCTCACGCGCTTCCTTGACCGACGTGGCGGCCAGCCCAACGAGGAGGAATTTGGTCTGCCCATGGGCGATGTCCGCCTGCACCTCGACGGAGCGAACGTCAAGGCCGGCGAGCGTGCACGAGTCGGCGGCGGCGAGCACGGGGTCGAGGGTAGAGAGCCCGGGGCTGGATTTCAGCCCAGGCCGTTAAGACCCCGGCTTGAGCTTTGGCGCCACGGCGACTACAGCGGCCACGGCCAGGGAAAGAACCGCATATGTAACAAAGGCGAGACCTTTGCTGCCAGCGAGCACCAGACCGATGACGAACAAACTGCCAAGCAGGTCATACGCGCCCACCACTCGGAGGGTTGAGCCTTCGATCGGCCACCCTGGAAGCCCGCGGAATCGGCGCCCGGTGACAAGCACCCACAGGCCTATGCCTGCGGTTGCCGCGGGCAGCACGATCAGCGGGTCGACCATCATTCAAACCGTACCACCTCAGAAGCCGCTAGGAATCCAGGAAGCTGGCCACCTCGTCGTGAAACGCGCGGCGCTGCTCGAAGACGACCATGTGCCCCGCGTCGCGAACGATGACCTCGCGCGCATCCGGAATGGCTGCGCTGATCTCCGCTGAACACACCGGCCCGCAGATGAAGTCGTCTTCTCCGGTGATGACGAGAGTTGGGGCGCTGATGTCTTGAAGGCGTTTGCGGAGGTCAAGGCTCGGCAGCTCCTGGCCGAAGACCCGAAGCGCGTCGCCGTTGATCGGCTCTGACCGGAATGTGTCCAGGTAGGCGGCTTCCGCCGCGCCGAACCGAGCGAAGTTGAACGGCATGCTGCGAAACACCTGCTCCCGAATCTCCTCGTCGGTCGCCGCTTCCGAATCATCCTCGCCGGTCGCACTGGCTTCCTCGAACCAGGGGTGTCCCGACCTCTTCTCCTTGGCCTCCCGCGTCGCCGCCTCCTGCTCGGGTCCGAAGCGCGCCGTGGTGACGGCAAGGACAAGTCGGTCCACGCGTCCGGGAAACTCAGCCGCATAGGCCTGCGCGACGATACCGCCATGTGAATAGCCGAGCAGGGTCACCCGCTCGAGACCGAGGTGCTGCCGCAGCTCCTCAAGGTCCGAGACGTAGTCGTCGAGGTGGTACGCGCCCGGATCTGCCGGCCGGTCGGAGGCACCGACGCCACGCGGGTTGAGCATGACCAGCGTGCGGCGGTCCCACAGACCGGCGAGGTCGCCCAGGTAGAGCGGGGAAAAGCCCGGGCCCCCCGGATGGCACACCAGCAGCGGGCCGGTTCCCGTGCGGCGGTAGCTGAGGTTGCGGCCGTCCGTGCTGGTGAACGTCACAAAGTCCGAGGCCACTTTCAAGACTCCAGGAATGAAGCGACTTCGTCGTGGAATGCCTGCGGCTGCTCGATGAAAATCATGTGCCCCGAGTCCCCGACGATGGCCTCGCGCGCACCCGGGATGGCCGCGCTGATCTCCGCCGCGCACAACGGCCCGCAGATGAAGTCGTCCTCACCGGTGATGACCAGAGTCGGCGCCGTGATGCGGGTGAGCCGTTCGCGGAGGTCGAAGGTGTTGAAGATCTCGCGGTTGAAGAGCAGCAGCGGGTCGGCGTTGATGGTCTCGGAGCGGAGGGTGTCCGCGTAACCGGCCTCTGCGTCGCCATAGCGCGCGAAGTAAAGCGGGAACTCCCGAAAGAAGAGGTCACCCAGCTGCTTGTCGCTGGTGAAGTTCGCCTCTTGCTCTTCCTCGAGGGCAGCGACCGCATCCGGATACCAGGGCTGTCCCGACCTCTTGTCCATCCCAGCCCGCATGGCCGCATCGTTCTCGGGTCCAAACCTGGCGAGTGTTGACGCCAGCACAAGGCGCTCCAGACGGCCCGGATGGGCGGCCGCGTAAGCCATTGCGACGACGCCACCATGGGAGTGCCCGAGGAGCAGCACCTTCTCGAGCCCGAGGTGCTGTCGAAGTTCCTCGACGTCGGCGACGTAATCGTCGATCTGATAAGCCCGCGTATCTGCCGGCCGGTCCGAACCGCCCGTGCCGCGTGGGTTGAGCATGACCAGCGTGAACTGCTCCCACAGGCCGGCGAGGTCAGCGAAATACGACGACGAGAAGCCTGGCCCTCCGGGATGGCAGACGAGCACCGGGCCGGTCCCCATGTGCCGGTACGTCAACTTGCGACCGTCCGCGGTGGTGAATTTCACATCAGGCGCGGTTCCGGTCGCCACCGTCCACCTTCCTCGAGGTACCCCGCCGGTTGGTCCGGCTCGTGGCTCAGCACCAGGAGCCACCGGTGTTTCTCGGCTTCTTCGAAAAGTCTCGCCTTCTCCTCGAAGACGCGCAGCGGTTCGATGTCGGCAGACATGTTCCACGGAACTTTCAGGTGAGGCGTCTGGCAGACGAGGTCGCCCGTCACCGCGCACGCCAGCTCGCCGGACCTGAGCACGAGGACCTGGCTCCCAGGCGTGTGGCCACCGACGTGCCTGAGATGCACGCCCGGCATGACCTCCGCGTCTCCGTCGAGGAACTCGACGAGCTGGTTGCCATCCGCCAACGGTGTGAAGTCGTCGAAGACGTAACCCGCCTGGCTGCGCACGTCAGGATGCAAGGCGAAATCCCACTCGGTGCGCTGAATGAAATGGCGCGCGCGTTTGAACGTCAGCTCCAGGCCGCCCCTTTCGTTACGTCGAGTGAGACCCCCGGCGTGATCCCAGTGAAGGTGCGTGGTGATCACGGCATCGACCTCATCGGGGCGGATGCCCAGGCGCTGCAGCGCATGAAGGAGCGCTTCGGGTTCGCGCAATGCGACCTGGCGCGCACGCTTCTCGCTGAGCTTGGTGCCGATGCCCGTCTCGCAGACGATGACGCGGCCGTTGACTCGAGCCACGACGCAGACGCACGCGCACTCGATCATGTTGTTGTCGTCGGCCGGCTTCTGCTTCT
>Ga0137397_10001696_pt1 | contig 15378 bp, 19 predicted proteins | sample czorhiz116metaG_FD_106658 | JGI IMG/M metagenome (GOLD analysis project Ga0137397, IMG submission 106658) | Vadose zone soil microbial communities from Angelo Coast Range Reserve, California, USA - czorhiz1.16 metaG | ecosystem: Environmental > Terrestrial > Soil > Vadose zone | place: USA... | reverse complement strand
AGCAGGGGGGGGGGAATTACGAACACGGGTTTGTCGGTACCCCCCCCCCCCCCCCCAAAGTTTGCCGCCCGAGCCACTGTCGCTTACTTCTCTTTGTTCAAGGGCGTGCAGGTCGTCCAGGACGATGATCAAGATTCTACGGACCTCATGAAATGCATTCATTCGTTGCAGGAGAAAGAGAAACGTGACGGGGTCGATGTGCGTCGCACCGTTCCGTCGTTGTAAACACACGAATCCTGGCGGACGGGGATTCTCAACCCACCTCCCCTCCTTTTAATCGCATCTTTTTTTATCTTTCAGATTCCTTACGACGTCGTCTTACTCGGCGGCTTGTCTGGGCGGCTCGACCAGACCGTCCACACATTATCATTTCTGCACAAACTTCGAAAAAGCGGGCGCCGGATTTTCGCCGTCACGGACGAGAATGTTGGATGGGTCCTCGACGAGGCAGGGGGTTGTTTTTTGTTTTCCCCGCAACTCTCAGCCTGATTTTTTCACGCTATATTTACGTGCTTAGGGTAAACATCGCATCTCTATTGACCACTCGATACTTGGGCCGACATGCGGTCTGCTCCCCGTTGGTGTGGATTCTACCGTGCTGACTACGACGGGGCTCAGGTGGAACTTGAGTGCGTACATGCCCTCAAAATCAGGAGGATGTGCAGAATTCCGATGTCCTTGACAGCGAGTGAAACCTCGGGATTCGACGGATTAATATCGACATCGAACCACCTCGTTCCGGAGGAAGCTACGGTATTCGTCGAAACTTCGCGGCCCATATGGTGGGTTGCTGAGCTGAGAACGGATGGCATACGATAGAACTCTAGTCGAAATTTCCAACAAACGTTTGACACCACTCATTCGTCCCATAGACCGCTGTCCAGGAAACTTGAATCTTGGGACTGATGCGCCGTTTGCGGTTTGCGGTCCAGCCGGAGTGCCGACTGCGGTCACAGGTTCAATTAACTGCGACCTAGTCGTATGTCACAATCACAGCCATGCTCAGAATCAACCTACATCACAAATCTAGTACGTTTGATGCTGCCTCGACAGAAACACGCCTTGATTCAGAACGCGTGTCGCGGGATGGTCCAAATGGAATCACTTCTATCCTTAGCGAAGCAAATACCCCGATACCCTGACAACTAACCTCAGAAAAATCAAACCGTGGACGTGGAAAGTGTGAATGATCCAGAAGCAAGTTATATTTAAAGGTGGTTGATGGGTGGCGAGCTCGAAGGGCTGCCATGATCCGCCAATTATCCGGGAGTTGAGGTGACCGGTACGTTTCAATAAAGAACGGCATCCTCATTGAAACCTGCATATACTTGGAGATGGCTAATAATCATCGCGAGTTTGTCGCAGCGCCAATCACCGTCTTGGCTACACGCTTTAACCTTTGTATGGTATCACCGATTCCTTGTTCCCTACCTACCACACAAAGCAAAGCATCACTAGGCAAGGGTACTATTTCTGAGAGGTGGTCGTGACTCTAGAAATTGTGATGGGATTTTCCGCGACTTCGGCGCTACGAGATTACCATGCAGATGTTGGGATCACGACACAGCCTCGCATGAGACCCATTACGTGGAATCCACAAGCCGGGCGCGGGTGTCTGCAAGACGACGGGTTGGCTGATAACACAGACAAGGAATAAAGTGGGTAACGGTGCAACACCGGGTGATCATCGCGCCGGAGATGAAGCCCAGCCTCAAGGCATTCCAACTTGGGGGAGTGTATCAGAAGGAATCGTCGCCAACAGAGCGTAGCGAAACGAACGGAATACCGTTATCGCTTGTTTATGGCGAGGTCACGTTCGAGGGCCGCCAAAAAACTGTCAGCTGCTGACGAAGGGGCGTCTACCTTCGGGGCTGCCGAATTTGTGGGTACCACAGTACTGGTTTCGCTTGGGGCGCTCGGGGGAGCAGGAGACTGCGTTGCAGCTGCGGAGGCACTATCTTCAATCTGTAACTTCCTCCGTTTGGCTTCCACAGCTTTCCGCCGTTCTTCTAGCTCTCTCCTGCGCTTTTCGAGTGCCCGACTTCGAAGCGCGTTTGGGGGCTCCTGCATGCCTTCCAATTCACCTGCCTTGAGATCGACGGCACCGAGCTCCTGGCGAGTCCTTTCGGTCGCCTCACGCGCCTGTCTCAGTCCTTCCATTTGCTTTTTCCGCTCTTCTTCATCGGCAGAAAACTGATAGAAACCAGCACCTTTTTCACGAACTTCGTGGCTGGCATCGTAATGTTGGTTCAAGGGGTTGTTCTCTTCGGCAGCGGCCGCCTGTATTGCAGCAACGCGGTCTGAGGAGGGTTCATAGACGGGAAAGAAATTAACGGGGTTGCCTGCCGTAAAAATAATGGTCAGATTGTACTAAACTTGGAAAGCAGTCAAGTGTGAAACTTACGAATAACGACACCACTATTGTTGAAACCACGGTTAGGCATGCTCGGCATTCGTTACAAGGAATCACGCACTCGTCGTCGCCTTCCCCTGCTTGTTGGCGAGGGAGCAGGTGCCGGGGTACTTCAGAACGCTTGGCGCTTCGCACTCGCCCGAATTCATCCTCGTACTCGATGACAGGATCATCCTATGCGCAATGAGGCGAGCGAATGACCGAAAAGATGTAGACACCTACATCTTCCTCCGGAACGGGCACTGTCAATGATTCGTCAACATTGTCGCTATCGGACTCGTAAGGATCGTCCGGTTTAGACTCGAACTGCATGACCGGTCACAACTCGTGCCACAGCGAAAAGGACGTGGGGATCTCACATCGACCAACAAGGAATCAAACTGCGCTTCGCTCAGGCCGCCGGAATGTCCCTTCTTTAGCTTTTCGTAGAGTTTTGTCTTCCGCTCGAGGATCGAGCGGGTGGATTCGACGGTCCTGCGGTCGAGGCGGTCCTGCTCTAAGTCTCGAGCAGCGCGGCCTTCAACGCCTTTGTTTGTGAACGCCCATTTGGTTGGCTTCTGTGAGAGCGCGAGGAGATTGTCACGCGAAAAGTGCAAGAGTTCGAGGGGTGAGTTACTACGAACCTTCCCTTCCTTCTTCCTGCCCGCGACGGCGGTGGCCTTCCCCTTGATAAGACTTTCCTTCTGCTTGGCGACCTGAGCCCGCAGTTCGAGAAATGAACCAGCGCTAACGCCGGCGGCTTGCGCTTTGTTGGTGGGAGCCATACCGGTGCAATCGGTCAACTCAGCGTGATTGAGGCCGCCGTAGCGTCGATGCTCCGGCAACATGGGACCGCCGGGACCTTCGGCCCGGTCACTCCTTGGGCTTGTTGGAGCACTGGCAGGCGCGAGCCATTAAACTCCTTTCCACGATCACTCTCGTCCACATATCCGTCAGCTGCGCGGGCACAACAGCGGTTATAAGCGCCTTGTTACGGAAGTGGGACTTAGCACAACTGCTTTCGCGAGCGCGAAACTTGTGCTCAAACCTGTCTCAATCAGTGCAGACGACCGCAAAGGACTGATCTCAGCCGGGGAGTATATACCTAAACTAATCATGTCCGAGCACGATGCGACTGGAGTAGCTGACGCGAATAGCGCGACGATGGCAGACACGGTTCCTGCGCTATCGAGGTAGCCGTCTAGCCTACATCTTCACCGCGCGGCGCTTAACCTACAGAATAGGACGGCACGCCTCGCGCTTCCTGAGAACTTGCATCCAAATTCTGGAGATTCAGATTGCGACGAAGAGGGGGAAGATGAAGATGCAGAGGAAGAGGATGGCGATCCACTCGCTGAACTTCCTGATGAAACCGAGGTGCACATCCACCTCTGGCGTCTATTTGACGGATTTCTCATCGATATGCGATAAGGAACTTGATCTCGTCCACTCACGCCTCTCCTCGCTGGAAAGACTTAGGCTCACTCGGTTCGCCACGCATTTGCAACGATTATGTCTAAGGCAAAACTTCATCCCAAATCTGGATCCGGAAATATTCTCCCACTTGACCAAGCTTGTGGAGCTCGATCTATACGACAACAAAATCAAACATATTGGCGATGAGTTGAACAACCTCAACCAGTTGACGTGAGCGAGTGTCCTTGACTCCGGGCGGGGATTCGATAATTATTAGCCCACTTCGTTACCAGCGTGCTTGACCTTTCCTTCAACCTCCTTAAGTCAATCCCGGATGCATTGCACCACCTCACGTCCCTGAGGACGATATATTTTGTGCAGAATCGTATTTCTAGAATTAGCGGCCTCCAAGCACTGGGAGAAAGCCTTCGCAGTCTCGAACTAGGTGGCAACAGGCTCAGGGTGAGCTTCTTATCACCTCTCTTCATCGTGAACGCCACCTGAAACGTACCGAACCAAGCAAATCGAGAACCTTGATGCTCTAGTCAATCTGGAGGAACTTTGGCTGGGCAAAAATAAGATTACGAAGCTCGAGGTGGGCGTTTCGCTGATCACTGTGACCTTGATTGACGGAATCACCCTCAGAATCTCAACGGTTTGAGACGCCTTAGGATCCTTGCGTTGCAATCTAACCGCATCAGAAAAATCGAAAACCTCGATGCACTTGAAAGTCTGGAGGAACTGTATCTCAGCCACAATGGTGTCGAAAAGTTGGAGAATCTTGAGCATACCGTTTGTGATATCTATCGACTTTGCTCCGATGGCAAACTTAACAATGCTATCGTATTTGCCAGACAAAGCTCACCACGCTCGATGTCGGTAACAATTCTATCCCCGAAATAGAAAATCTCTCGCACCTCAGACATCTAACCGAGTTATGGGTGCGAATATACGCTTGCATAAAACAAGGTGTCGCTTTCATGACAGCCTGACGACAGGTTAATCACAATAAAATTGAAACGCTGCGGGCCTTGGAGCGTGAGCTCGGTTCGCTTCCTCTCCAGACGATTTACCTCGAGGGGAACCCGTGCCAGCAAGCAGAGGGTGTCAATTACCGGCGAAAGGTCATGCTTGCCTTGCCTTCTACATTAATCCAAATCGATGCCACGTGGGTCTCTATGCCTCCTTTTTCATTTCCGCCAGCTGACCAACTAAATGCCACCGACGTTGCAGTTTTACGAAGCAAGCATAAGGGGGCCTCATGTACTTGTCATTTGTTCTGTTACATGATGGGGCTCGGATGGCATACGTTTTTGCGAGATCACGTTCATCACCTTTTCATGCAGGCCGTGTAAGGTTGCATGTTTTTCCTCGGAGTCTCGGAGATCGATGCCGCAGATCTTGCATGTGATCGAGCGGGACCGACTTTTTTTTTCTTTTCATCCCGACAATCCGATCTATATTCCGTAGCACATGAGCATGTGGCAAAAACAAGAAAAACTCGGGAGGCGACTACCATTCTCCGAAAGCGCTGTCGGCGGTTCATAGTGGTAGCGGCTCGAGTCAAAGTGTTTCGAGCTGGGACCTCAGTGTCACAGGTTCACTTTTTTTTTTTTGGTTGGTTATGCACGTTGATTCTATATTTCCGTTTGGTCGCAAAGCCCCTTGCTTCGCTCTTTTTCGGGCACTTGTGCGCCCGAATGAACCTGGAAAGGTTAAAGCCAAGTCTACTAGGCGCCAATCAAGACCCCAGAAAAGGGCAAGTCGCAAGTTGCCCGAACTTGATTTGTCAGGACCTGATCCTGATCCAGTCCCGGTACAATTTACCGGAGCCGCCGCTCTGTCCATGGAGCCCGAGGAGGGGGCTTCTTCGGCCTTTTTGTGCCAGTGCGCGCTTCCCTTCCTTCCCTTCGCGCATTGACAGCTCCTTTCAGTGGAGCGGGCACAGAAGCAACGACACTTTTACGAAAAAGGTCGGAAGGGGGGAGAGGGGGGCGCTTAGATAATAAATCGTAGGTTCATTCGGTGTGGTCACCCCATTCGAGGGCCATCAATCGGTTAAGGGGGTGGTGGGTGTGGAGTTGGGGGGAGTTTTGACGCTGGGGTCGCTGCTTGCTTGGCTGCGTGGGTGATGATGGAGATGGAGATTGAGTTAATTTCAGTGACGACGGCTCGGTGTCCCTGCCAATGTCCGAGGTGTTGGTTGGGTCGGCTTTAGCTATACATGGGCGCCTCTGGTTTTTCTCACTGCGACCTCAGCCAAACACACACCGCACCCCGTAGAGCAGTCGCGTTATTGTGAAACATTTGCATTTGAGACACCGCCTCGCCCGGCTCGGAAGGCCTTTTTTTTTTGGTTTTTCTTCCGATCTGCCGTCAGATGGAGTGGGACGCCAATGGTGCAGAGGACTAGTACTGTAAGTAGGGCAGATGGTGTGCTCGCTCGAACATTAGAACATTAGTAATTCAATGGAGAAGCGAAGTCCTGGGTGACAGTTTCCAATGAAGCTCTCATCAACGATCAAAGATCAGTGCTTTGATCACGACAAAGATCACAAAATGATCCGCCTACGTAGATGTGGATTTGCGCCAATGTCGACAACGTGGATAAATTACACCATTAAGTGTCTACATAGCATACCCTTCAGAAACTTCTAATAAAAAAGTCCTATTGTAATACAGCTAGGAGCCAATGCATATCCGCGACCGGTCATGTGCAGCGTGGTTTGGAGCAGAAAATGGATAAATACTCAGAAATGCACCAGCAAAGGTGGAAAGGGGAAGGGGAAATCTGATGCATGGCGGCATAATTATTACATCAGTACATCAGTGACGCATCGCAAGTGGACCAGACACGGGCGAGAAGAACGGAAAATATAAAAAAACTTTCCACACGTCAAGTGCCGCGGTGGATGCTCGGCTAACACGTGATCCCAATAGAGAAGCATGTGCTACCCGGACGCATGGCGCTCACTGTGTGACAAATGTTGTCTTATTTGTCGGAATACGTCGCGACTCGACCTGCGGCAGCGCCACTTGGTCCCTGTGCCGTTCGCGCTCGAAGGAAGCCGGGACAGCGGAGCTAAGAGCCGAATCAGATGACGTTGATGAAAGGATCGGTGAGGCCCGATTCAAGCCTGAGACGAGGGGGAGAGGAGGCAATGGGGAAGATGTATGATTCAGCCCCTGCGATTGCAAAGGGGGATGGGACAGGGGAGATGGGTAGAGGGAGGACCCTGGCTGAACAACGTAATGTCCCCTCGGTTCAGCCTGACGCGTGTTTTGTGAATGAGCGTTGTAGTGAGAAAAAGGGCCGGAACCTGCAGGAGGTGATGGGGAGGGGGTGAGATTATCAAAGTGGGATGGTCCATGCAACGATGATTGCTGTTGGGAGTAAGCTTCGCTTCCTGATGCGGAGCCAGCGGAGCTCGATAGGAAGGTGTCATCATAGCTGCCGCGGCGTAAATTATTGTAGGGCACAGGGATAGGGGGCACAGAGGCCGGAGCGGGAGCGCCTGAAGGTGATTCTTGCTTGGCCAGTGCCATGACCTTGTCCTTACGGCGTCGCTGGGTTGTAATGCCTTCCTTTTTAGCCCGCGACCTCGCATACCGCAGCCCGCATCTATCAAATGCCATGTCGCGTGAGCAAGTAAAAAACGCGCATCAACACGCGAAATATGAAACACGCACGCATTGCAGAGGTCCTTCTTCCCACTAGGCCCCTTCCTCCATTCCGGGCTTGTTGTCACATTGCAGCTCGAACAGCGTGATATACCTACGGGTGGATTTCCCGACGCACGACCACTGCCTGCGGAATGTTCCCTAGCACCTCTCGGAGGCGTAGAACGGCGGGACCCACGAGGCGGGGGGACTGTCTCCATTGTGCCTGAAGATGCCTGGCTATTTTCCGGAGAATAGGAATATCCTGGGGACAGTGAACGATATGGAGGGGGTAGAGGGCTATCCGCATCAGTGAAGGTCGTGGAACTCCAATGTGGTGATTGATGAACGGCATAGGAAGTCTGCCGGGGTTGCTGAGAGCTGGTATGATATGCTTGCGACCCCGTCTGAGCCCCGCCTGATGACCAATGATTGTACGCGCTCGATGTGGGAGAGGGATCGACGACCGATGTCCAACTCTGAGGCGAGGAGTACTGGGACGTAACCTGGGACGCCGTTGGCTGGGCGTTTTGAGGTGTACTTTGTGAAAGATAGCTGCTGTACGTCGTGGTGGAGTGCATGGGAGGGAGACTGTATGAAGGTGTTTGCGGGTAGTATTGCGGTCCTTGGGTCATATACGAAGCATCGTACTCCGCTTGCTGTAAAGACGCGGCACTTTCCGAGGCGGATCTCAAGTCGGAACTGACGGAGTGACAAGAAAAAATAATGGACCCTGATGGAACCAGGGTTAGAGTGTGACGAGGTGGCCGTGCAAGGAACCTACCGTGAGGGATGTAGACGGATTCAACGTCTCGAAATCCATCCGGCGTCTGGATTGTGGACGTTGCCTTGTAGCGTCGGGTGCAGGTCGTCTTGGCGTCACTGGCACCGGCAGCGTCACCGCGGATGTGGACGTCGCCTGACAGTTTAGCGAAATCGCGGGCCGAGGGTGCTTGGTCCCGGTCAGGGGGCCAGCTCAAAAGGAGAGCGCGATCAGGCTGGTTCATCATGACCTGGAAAACCCTGGACATATTCCCGCTGGGAGGGATATTGCTAAGAAGGCGCGAGTAGAGAATTTGGGCTTGCTCCTGAGTCATAGAAGGCGTCCCACACCAATTCGTCCAGCCCGTTTTGGCGTGCTCATCATTGTCGTAGGGCGTGAGGTCAACTGCCGCATGTATGAAGCAGAGGACGAGATCATCAGCGGCCCAGTTGATGACGAGATCTACGGCCATGTAGTTGGAGTCGACAGCTATTTTATCCCCATCGGGCCAAAAGTGTTGTGGACCTTGGTGGCCGAGGAGGCGACGCACGCGGGAGAGGCGCGAATAACGCATTCTGACGGCGGGAGACAGACATGAGTGATACGGGTGGGAAAGGGGACAAACAAGCGTGGTCGACCACGAGGAAGGAGAAACGAGGCGTACCGAGTGACACTTCCGTGTAAAGCTTTGGTTTTAAGAACATTTCCAAGGTCATTCTTGGCAGAAGCCTGTTCGTCTGGGTGGACGAACTTGAGCAAGGACTGGCCTATTAAAAGGTCCGCTTGATCGACGAGATGGTAGGATAAGACAGGGTCTAGATAGACGAAGCGTAGGTCTGCCGAAAGCAGTGTCCAATCTGAGTAGTGGGAGAAAGGGGAAATAGGTCAGCGGAGGGTGTTCACGAAGCGCTCGAAGGAGCAAAAGAGGCGGGGATATATAAACAATGAACGATCGATCGTTCAGAAAAGTAAGTAATAGGGATACTGACAGCATCGAGTCTCGCCTACTTTGGGGAGTCTATGATCGGGAGACTGCGCGGAGTGATGAGTGGGGGGGTCGAAGGAAGCCATGTTGACGATATTTCGTGCATTTTGGGCAGTAAGTTGGGAATGGCTGTAGGTGGAGATGTCAGGAGAATCGTAGGGCCTGTGTGGGTTGGCGAGAAAGCTCATTGGGGAAAGATTGGAGTGAAGGATGGAGAAGGCGAAGGAAGAGGAGATGAGTTGGAGAGGAACGAAAAAAGGCCAGGAGAGAAATAAGGTGAATGTAGTGTAAAGGTGGATTGGGGAGCAGGACGAGGACGAGGGACGGATGCGGAAAGGGGACGGAGTCAGGATGCGGGTCAGCGGTGTTAATTAGACTGCACGGGAGAGACCCATTCCTCGGCGCGGGTGCTGGACTTGTAAAACACAGGGGTCAGCCTTGGCCACCTAATTTCAATATCTGACTGTACCTTCGGCGCGGGCGGGCGTAGGCCTCTCCCTTTCCCCTTCCCCTCTCTTCCCCCTGCACTCAACTCCCTCCCGTCTCTCCCCCCTTTAGTGCCTACCTGGCCGTCGCTTCTCGGCATACCACCGGTGCCGGTGGTGACCATCCCCTTATCGTTAGGGCTAGCGTTACCAGCGTCGACTCGGTCGGACCAGCCTGCCGAGCGACATCTTTGCAACTCGTCTCACTCGTGATTGGGTGACAACCCCCGGGACACCGTCACATGATTTGATTCTTCATGATCGGTACCAGCAAGATCCGATTCTCAGATCCGCATCCCGCCTTGGCTGCTTCTCAACTCAAACTGGGGTCTCCGGTCTCGGGTACCGCGGTCTACGATGTGTCCTGCCTCACCTCCCCGTCTCCCTTTGGCTAAACTTTCCCACACTACTCGTGTCTCACCGAACAATTTTATTTTCTGAAAGTGCGGACTAGTCTTTAATCTGTCTTTGCAAATCCGAATAAAACCAAATACGCCTAACCCCGACCTTATCATATTTTCCGGCTCCAATGCCTGTCTCCACATCCGTCGACAAAAATATATGGGTTGCTGCGGGCGATGGCGACCTTTCTCGAGTAAGGGTCAGTACCAATTCCCTTTGCTATTTTCGACCAACTCGAAGAGTCACAGGAGTTGATTGAGCACCAATGCAAGCTTCTCAATGCTGGCCCCCAAATTCCGCTAATTTCCATACAGCTATATCCCCTGACGTACCAGATTTTTTCACATACACACCCATGTGCGGTTCTGATCCGATTATGTATCTCGATCCTTCGTATTCATGCGATTTCTGAAAGGCACGCGGCCGCATCTTATGGTCACTCAGACATCTTGACATACCTTATCTCAAAAGGTAATGAAAACTCGGTGGTGGCCCGTTTCAGCTGATCACCCTACTATTGCAGGTGGAAACGTGAATGTAACCGACGAAGACGGTGACACTCCACTCTATACTGTAGAAAATATAGAGACCGCCCGCTTTCTTGTCGATAATGGAGCAGACCCTACATGGCGAAATCATGAAGGATTGACGGTATGCCAGCCCTCGCCACACACACTTCCTCCCTGAGACCGTGTTAGCCGGCAGCCTCGTTAGAAGAGGATTTCCCACAAGTAGCAGACTATCTGAATTCGATTACGACCCCTCTCGCCCCTCAGTCTGGGCAACCAGAGAATCGCATTTCCAGTCGGCCTTCTCAGCACTCACAAGAAGTGGCATCAGAACGCCTTACTTCTTCGCTCATGAATCAGCTGAGGGACATCGCTCAGAACGAAATGGCAGGAGATGAGAGCCACAGAGATGAGGAACTCAGGCAGGCTGTCAGCCGTGCCGTGTGCGACGGCATGGTCACTGGGTACAGCATGGCCAACGGAGACGACGTGGAGACATTCGACAGGAATTTTCAGAACGGAGACGCCGATTCCACAAAACGCAGGCGTTTAGATCACCCCGACGGGCAGCTATGATGTGAATATGAATTTGCGCGCCTGCGTAGAAATTTCCTTCTAATTGAGCAGAAGTGTTATAATCGAAAAAAGTTGATCGGGTCGGGTAAGAATGACTAGTACTGTAGAAGGCCTTCATTTGCCCTGTACGTAAGGCGTCTGCTTCAAGGATGCATACTGATACATGGATGGCAGTAGAGCTTGCAAATCAGATTCTACTGACAGCGCGCACAAATCGTGCGTTTCATTCGTGCGACGATTTGACACCAACCCACACCAATCAACTCGTTAAAGCCTCACCACCATCTTCGGGACCACACCCTGTGATTCGCAAAAGGTAGTCGTTCCGTGATTTTCTATCAATCAGATCTGAGACGACGGCTGCGATATCGATATCAGACAATCGGGGTCGACATCGTACGAAGAAAGAATCCAAGTGGAGGCGACAAGAAAAAGCGTGTTTTTCGCCAGGTTTTACTATCTCGATCCCCAGACGATCGCCGCGGTAAGACCGTCCTGTTGGTCTTACTTCGCCATCAGTGCGCTGAAGGTTACATCAAGACCCCTAGTACGTTACACGAAAAAAAGTCTCGGGCGTGCGACAGTCACATTGAGACATGACTTCATGGGAAAATCCCGTTCCCGTCGCGGTTTTCCTTTCATCGACCGATCTCGAAAACCGCTCCCAATCGGACTCTCGAAACACGCCCCTCATCGATGGCGCACGATCTAGGACGTACGATGCGGTCTGCACTCAGCTCACCACGACCAAGTGGATGGAAAGATGGAGGAGCATGTGCGTCATATCGTCAGACCCTGACGGCGAGAGGGTTGAAGGATCCGAACGTCACGCGGAAACTTGGAGAGCCCATCCGGTGTTCGAGCTTGGCGAGGTGACTATGACGCACCTTGGTGTGTTCTTTCCTTTCGTAAGGCCTGGGTGCATCTTGCTGACCGGGGAAGTTCATGACTCTGGATCAGAGGAAGCTGAAGGCGTCATTGTGATGATTTCAGATTGGTTAGAGTTGGATGCATCAGACAGCTGGGTCCGACACGACTCTGAGATTGTGAGTGTCCCTCTTCGTCGTGTCCTTGACTTTGGGGGAAGAAGGTTGTCCCTCGAGATCCGTCCTCACCTCACTCACGAGCCATCATGACTGAGTGTCACTTGACCAGGCCCTGCAGCAGGAGCTGTCCTTTGCGTCATACATGGACGTGCAGACCGTTATATTTCCACCCCCCCGCAATCGTAATCAGATTGCGGCGTACGGGCGTGCCGTCAACAGTTGCCTCGCGCGGACACCATACATGCATTTCTCCATCCGGCTTCCCATCTATGACCCATCCATCTTTCAAAGCGGCTCACCTACGCGCTCCACATCCGGGCTACCGCGTGACCAATTTCCCTCCCCCTCCCCATCTTCTTCCTTGCCATCGACTCCGATTCGCCCAACGGAGTCCAGGGCGCCATCAACGAAGGCGTCGGAGGCTGAGCTGAATGCCACATGGGAGATGTGGGATGCCATACGGTCCATCTGTGCTTACAACCCGCGCTTAACCTTAAGTGCTTTGCTTTTGATGCGGTTTGCGTCCAGGATTGTGCCTGACTACCCTTCGCTGTATAGCCTTGGACCTCATGCCACCTCTGCCGTCAGTACCGGGCGTCTTGAGTCGTTGGGCTGCGGAGCCCATCAGACATTTATTCATCCCGGCGTCATCTTTCATTGCAAATGCGAAGGGGTACCCGGTTCTCCCCAAGGGATCGCAGTCATTCATTCGCGACGTCATGAAGGTTAGACCGCATCAATCTCAACACCGAGCGTCTTCCTGAGCTCAGTCCTTACCCCTGCTACGTTCAGCACCGGCCGGTGGTCATATTGTCTGATACGACATCTGGCCTACACGTAAAAGGGGGCGAGGCCGCGTACGTGCAATACGTGCGCCACTTAGATAAAACCAGCCCTGCGTTAGTACAAGCCAAGACGGCAGGCACGGTTGAGAATTTCGCGCGGGGATATCAGGACTATCTTCAGGCGCCTCTACAAGTTTAGTTGTTCCAAATGCTATCACATGAACAACGTGCTGACCCATTGATAGCCCCTTACGGATAACTTGCAGAGCATCACTTATCAGACGTTCGAGCAAGATCCTGTGAAGTACCAAAAGTACGAAGAGGTAAGTGGCTTCTTGATGGAGCGGAGAAACAAATGTGCCATACATAGCTTGCCACGCCCACAGGCGGTATTCACGGCTCTATCAGAATGGCCCCCATCAGAAAGGATGTGAGTGTTTCGACTCGCGGTTACCCCGCATCACACGTGTAATGTCGGCACCGCTCCAGAGTCATTTGCGTGGCAGGAGCTGGACGGGGTCCTATTGTCGCAAGGTGTCTGAGCGCCATTGCGCGCGCCAATCGCAATACATTTGTGTACGCGATCGAGAAGAATCCCAGCGCCTACGTAACGTGAGTTTTACCGTGGCCATTTCCCAAAACGGTCTCAATGTCCACCGCCGACGACGTTCTTCTCTCAGTCTACAGCAGCGTAAGCTTTCCGAATGGAAGGAGCAAGTCGACCTGCTGTTCGGAGATATGCGGTCGCTTGAGCTCCCGGAACCCGCGGATATTATCATCAGCGAGTTGTTGGGCTCCTTTGGAGACAACGAGCTCAGTCCGGAATGCCTTGACGGCGCAATGCGCTTCTTGAAACGTAGGTCCCTGGGACTTCCTCTTTATGTCCGATGCCCAGTTTCATGGCGTCCTTAGCAAATGGAATTTCAATTCCCTCTTCGTATTCTGCGTATCTGGCGCCGTTGTCCTCCTCCAAACTTTATAACGAGGTCCGCGCGGGAAAAGATGACAAGGCATGGGAGACGTCATACGTCGTGATGTTTCATGCAGTGAATATTCTCAGCAGTCAGGGGGGTGGTGATGGGGGCCGTTGCGGCGCACAAGTACAGGAATGCTGGGAGTTTGAGCACCCAAGGCGTGACGTAGTGCTCGACAATCGAGGTGGGTCTTCCGAGTTCGACGCCGGTCCCTCGTCTCTGGTGTGCTGACGTGTCCTCCCAGGGTTACCGGTCACCAACAGCCACAACGCCCGCTCCGCAACGCTCACATTCCATATTCCCCATGCTGGCGTTCTCCATGGGTTAGCTGGCTACTTTGAGGCAGTGTTATACGGCGACATCGGACTGAGTATACATCCGACCCGGAAGGACCATATTTCGAAGGACATGTTGAGTTGGTTCCCCTTGTTCTTCCCCCTAAGGGTAAGGCTTCTACATCATCACCATCATCACCATGTCCTGTCCTCCCCGCCCATCATCTAAGTGGTTGTCGCTGTGACAGGAACCGTTGTACTTGCCGAGCAACTCCGAGCTACGCGTCTCCTTATGGCGCCTAACAGACCAACGCCAGGTATGGTACGAGTGGTATGCGGAATCGTTTCTACCAGTGCTGCGACCGCCCACAGAGGCGCCGAAAGTGGGGCCCTTGCCCAGAGTTGATGGGCACGGATCCTTTGCGACTGCGACATCGACGCAGATTGTCCCACCCAGCCCATTGATTGACGCGATCGACAATCCCTTCCAGATCTCTGGCGACCAATTGCCCAAGGAAGGAATGAAACGAGTAGGGGAGAACTCAAAAGTAGAAACTGGTGTTGTCAAAATTGGGCAGACAACGCTACATAATCCTGGCGGCAGAAGTAGCTGGATGGGGCTATAGAGGAGCGGAAATTGCGTCCTTACGGAACGTATAGCTTGTTGGTGTTTTTGTTACAAATCCTCGTTGTAGGGCTTAGAATCTACCGAGAAAAAAGAACGTCCTTCGAGCCGGGGTCGAACCAGCGACCTTGGGATGGCTTTATAGTTACAAATTACAGTCCCACGCTCTTCCAACTGAGCTATCGAAGGCTTAATGGTGCCTCTTTTTTGACATACATCAACACGTGGGAGCATTTTCCACGTACTAAAAATAGCCAATCCAATAATCACTCCCAAAAGCTCGTTTATCCGATATCTGATCCTGATCTGTTTTGACCCTCTTGGACTCAGGAAGAAGATTGCGTTGTTGCCGTGGTTGCGACCGTATATGGGATAATGTTCCCACGGCGTATGTAATGTTTCTGGCGCTACTTTGTGGACCGGCATCCCACTGCCCCAACCCGACAGCCGAAGCCTCGAATGGGGTCGTACGTCACAGTCAAAGT